>Ga0209987_10001461_pt1 | contig 12986 bp, 10 predicted proteins | sample N074metaG_FD_182134 | JGI IMG/M metagenome (GOLD analysis project Ga0209987, IMG submission 182134) | Deep subsurface microbial communities from Kermadec Trench to uncover new lineages of life (NeLLi) - N074 metaG (SPAdes) (version 2) | ecosystem: Environmental > Aquatic > Marine > Ocean trench... | reverse complement strand
AAAATAATTAACATTCATCCGGCATTACTTCCCTCATTTTCAGGTCTTGATGCGCAAAAACAAACAGTAGAATATGGATCAAAATATTCAGGATGCACTGTACACTTTGTAGATTCTGAAGTAGATACGGGACCAATAATTTTGCAAAAAATAGTAAAGGTATTAGATGATGATACTGAGGAGACTTTGGCAAAACGTATCTTGGCACAAGAGCACCAAGCCTATCCTGAGGCTGTGAGACTATTTGCTGAAAATAAAATAAAAATTTATGGTAGAATAACTAAAATCAGCTAGGAGTCAGATCCTCCAAAAAAATACAGAACCACTAGTTCTTTTGTATTTCCATGAAAGAAATGTTCAGTGTTTTTTGCAACAAAATACATTTTGTTTGGCCCTACAGGATGATCTTTGTTTTTAATTTTTAAAAATCCGTTACCCTTGATGATAAAATAAACTTCGTCACTTTCATGAGGTTCTTGAGTATCTTCTTCTCCTTTTTGTAACACTAAAACGCCGGCAGCTAAACTTTGTTTGTTAATAAAAGTATGAAAGTAATTATTGCTTTTTTTTATTTTTTCAATATATTCGGCAACGTTGTAATCTTGTTTCATTAGGATGCTACAACACTGTAAAACTTGGGCGATGTGGTTGACTCCATAAATGAATGGCCTCTGGTTTTATTTTGATATCAGATAATACAAACATAAAAAAATTTAAGAAATCCTCACATAACTTCTTTTCCTAGATTACCAAGTATGATTACCATTATTCCAAGCATTAAATATCAAAAAGCAAGGAATATTCTCAATGACAGGCATCAAAATAGATGGAAAAGAGATTGCCCAACATGTCAAAGATAGAGTAAAAAAAGCAGTAGAAGAGCTAAAGACTCAAAATATCAACCCCTGCCTGGCAACAGTATTAGTTGGGGAGAATCCTGCATCTGCTGCCTATGTCAGAACCAAGCACAAAGCATGCGAGGAGGTTGGCATTATTACCAAAGACCACAAACTTGCATCAAACATTACTCAAACTGAGCTCAATGAAACAATTGATAACTTGAATAAAGATACCTCAGTTCATGGAATTTTAGTTCAACTACCATTACCTGATCAATTAAATGAATTTACCACCACATCAAAGATATCTCCACTAAAGGATGTGGATGGTCTAACACCATACAATGTGGGCTTGCTTGCAATGAAAAAGGCGGCTCTTGTGGCATGCACGCCATTAGGAGTGATGGAAATGTTTGATTATCACAATATCAATTTACAAGGAAAAAATGTTGTTATAATTAATAGAAGCAATCTGGTGGGAAAGCCAATATATCATTTATTGTTAGAAAGAAACGCCACGGTAATTACATGTCACTCTAAAACAGAAAATCTTGAAGAGTTGTGTCGCTTGGCGGATATTATAATAACTGCAGTTGGAGATAGAACAAAGTTTACTCTGACACCAGACATGATAAAAGAGGGTGCAATTGTAATTGACGTTGCCATTTCAAGAAATGAGGAAAGACTTGTAGGAGATACAGATTTTGATCAAATTATCCAAAAAGCATCATTTGCAACGCCAGTACCAGGTGGAGTAGGCCCTTTGACTGTTGCAATGTTGCTAAAAAACACAATAACTGCCGCATCATTGAATATTCAACTTGGACAATAGTGTCGAGAAAAAATCATTGCGAAAGATGCTTCTTGAGAGAAGAGATGTCACATCATTTGATATGATGAAGATTGTCAGTCAGCAGATTCACAAAAAACTAAGAAAAAGCAAAATTTTCAAAGATGCAAACAAGATTGGGGCATACTATCCAATTGGAAGCGAGGTGTTAACGCAGGACATCATGCAAGAGATTCTAAGTTCTGGACGAGAGTTGTTTTTACCCAAAGTAGTAGAAAATGAAATAGAATTTAGAAAAATAACAGATTTTTCATGCCTAGAAACAGGGATTTTTGACATTATGGAGCCAAAAGATGATTGTGCAGTTGAGAATAATCTCGATTTGTTACTTGTTCCAACTATTGGAATTTCTCAGGATGGAGTAAGACTAGGTTACGGTCATGGGTTTTATGATAAATTCCTGTCAAAGAACAAGGTTGAGACAGTTTCTTTGATTTATGAAAAACAAGTCATCAAAAAAATTCCTCGCTCAGAACATGACATTGTTATGAATTGGATTTTAACAGAAGACAGATTCTCAGAGATAGTCTAATCCTTTTTTTCCAATATCTGTTCGGCAATACTTATGGGGCCAGGTAATTTTTCCTGCTGCAGCATATGCATTTGTAATTGCCGATTCCAAGGTATCTCCAAGTGCAGTAATTCCCAAGACTCTACCACCATTTGTTAGAATTTTTCCATCCTGATTTTTAGTTCCTGCGTGAAAAACTTGAACATTTTCTGAAACTGAATCAAGACCGTTGATTTCTTCATTTTTTGGATACGATTCAGGGTATCCTTCTGATGCTAAAACAATGCATACTGCGGAATTGTTTTTCCAAGATGGTTTTGGCATCTCAGATAACTTTCCTTCAGTACATGCTACAAGGTAATCATACAAGTCAAAATCCATCCTCATTGTAATTGGTTGGCATTCAGGATCACCCATTCTTACATTATATTCTAAAACGTATGGCTCACTGTCTTTAAGCATAATTCCTGCATACAGGAACCCCTTGAAAGTTATTCCTTCATCTTTCATTGCTTGAATTGTTTTATCAATTACTCTTTCTTGAATTTTCTGTGTTAGTGTTTCATCGATAATTGGAGTTGGAGAATAAGCGCCCATCCCACCCGTGTTTGGACCCTTATCATCATCAAAAATTCTTTTATGGTCCTGGCTTGTTGCCATCGGTATTGCAATAGTTCCATCAGAGAGTGCGATGAATGAAGCTTCAATCCCATCGATTCTTTCTTCAATAATTATCCTGTTTCCAGCCTCACCAAATGTCTTTTTGACTAAGATTATGTTAATTGCAGAAATTGCCTCCTCTTGATTGTTGCAAACAATAACTCCCTTACCTCCAGCCAAACCATCTGCTTTTACCACAACGTTATAGTCAAGAGATAGAACGTGATCTTCTGCTTTTTTTGGATCATCAAAAATCTCAAATCTGGCAGTGGGAATTTGATTTCTTTTCATGAATTCTTTTGCCCAGATTTTGCTTGACTCTAATTGTGCAGCTTTTTGTGATGGACCAAAAATTTTGAGATTCATTTGATTAAATTTATCTACAATTCCATCTGCCAGTGGCGCTTCAGGACCAACTATGGTGAAACAATTGTTTTCTTTAGCAAATTTGGCAAGGTCATTTAAATTATTTACATCAATTGAAACATTATTTTCAGTGCCGCCATTTCCAGGTGCTGTAAATATTTTGTCAACTTTTGGGCTTTGAGACAATTTCCAAGACAAAGCATGTTCACGCCCACCAGAACCTATGACTAGAATGTTTACCAATGAAAGAAATTTTTCAGCGAGTTATATAATTTAAGTTCCAATAAAATATGCTATTCTTAGCATTTTGGATGGTTTGGTTTCTCGTTACAGTCGGGGCCTCCTTTGCCACCGCCACCTCCATCGCTGCCACCACCATCACCCTTGTTAATTATAATTGTGGGGGAAACATCGTCGATACCAAAAGTAGGATCAACATTCATAGTAAGGGTATCAACTGTAAAGGTTAGACTATTACCTTTGGTGGTTTTTTTGACTTGGCATTGCCCTGCAGTATCAGTTATACAACTAGCAGAGCCCGTTGAGTCACCTGACCAAGTTCCAGAAACAGTAACTCCAAAAATAGGAGTGTGACCTCCACCAAATGCCTGATGAATCATTATGGTAACGTGTCCAGTCCAATTCTTTTTACCGGATGTAGTAGCGGATAGATCGCCTAGATGTATTTCAGGTACTGCATCTGCACCATCACAATCTTCATCTATTCCATTTCCTGGAATGTCAATGGCGCCGGGGTGGATTAAGGGATTAGTGTCATCACAGTCTACATCGGATGTATATCCATCTTCATCAGCATCTGGGAATGGTGCATCAGAACCACTACAATCTTCATCTATTCCATTTTCTGGAATGTCAATGGCGCCGGGGTGGATTAAAGGATTAGTGTCATCACAATCAGGAATACCGCCTACTGCTTGAGTTGATGGAGAACCATCTTGGTCTACATCATCCAAATCTGCACCAGAACAGTCTTGATCAATTCCGTCATATGGAATGTCAATGGCGCCGGGGTTGATTAACGGATTATTGTCATCACAGTCTACATTTGATGTATATCCATCTTCATCAGCATCTGGTAATGGCGGGCCAGTATAACCTAAAATTGAATCGAATGCAGCAATTGCATTCACTCTGCCATATCCATAATTAGTGCTAGGAGTATCAGGTATAGAAGAACATGATGGAGAAGTACTAGAAGTACATGCAGTGTTAAACAATGCCTCTTTCACATTTGCTGGAGAGAGAGTAACATCCCCTTCTAAGAGAAGTGCAATAGTGCCAGCAACCACTGGAGTTGCCATCGATGTTCCACTCCAGCTGGCATAAGTATTTCCAGGCAAAGAGCTATAGATTGCCATTCCAGGGGCAGATATTCCATGATGCCTTACAGCACCACCAATGGACGAAAAATAGGCAATATTGTCATTATCATCTACGGCTGCCACTGCAATTGTATTGCTAATGCATGCTGGAAGTCCTACTCCAGATGCTCCAGAATTTCCAGCGGCAGCTACAACAGTTACACCAGACGCCACCGCGTTATTTACAGCATTAGTCATGCTTTGATACCATAAATCGCAATGGTCTGCGCTTTGATCATAATAAGGGTTAGTGCCAAGACTCATACTAATAATATCTGCATTTTGGTCTGGGTGGATTGCCCATTCCATTCCTGCAATGATTCCAGAAAGAGAACCACTTCCCTTTTGATTTAAAACTTTGTCAATCAAATATGACACGTCATCTGCAACACCTTTTGCAGAATTATTAACACCAGTAGCTCCTACAATTCCTGCAACATGAGTTCCATGACCATGAAGATCCTCACATGTTGGTTCTGCAGGTCCCATTTCGGATTCACAACCTATTATTCTGCCAGTAAATTCTACGTTATCAGTATCAATTCCAGTATCAAGAATTGCAACTCTAACTCCATTTCCAGTTGCAGGAGAAGTTGGATGAGTCCAAACTTGGTCTGCCCCTATTCTAATGTCTGCATCAAGTTCTATAGCATGAAATTCAATATCAGAATCTATTGAGATAACAGAAGGATTATTTTCCAAGTTCTCAATTGCTTGTTGAGGAAGATTTGCAGCAAGACCATTGATTATTGTGTATGTTCTTGTAATTTCTCCACCATAAGATCTGATTAGATCGAGTTTATCTGGAGAAACTTTATCATTAAAGAGAATGACCACAGGAGTTTTAGTATTATCTGGTTTTTCTGCAAAGGCTTGGAAAGGAATTGCGACAGTACTTGCAAGAAGTAGAATTGATAAAGAAGCCACATAAAATATTCCCAGATTTTTATTCAAGTAAATTTAACTTTCTAAATTTCTTATTAACCATTACTAGTAGTCAGATTATAAAATTACAATGAAAATAACCAACTTTTTGGCCCAAGAAAGTGAATCAAAAATTAATAATTATTTAACCTTAATTCAAAAAAACCCATTTTAGCTTTATAATAGTACACTCATGGCAAGAATATAGATGGAATTATCCTCAAAATTTGATGCAAAGGCAATCGAAAATCAGATTAAAGATTATGTAAAATCCATCAATATAGAGAAGCTAATCTTTGATTCTGACAAGCCTGAGAACATCAGATTCATCGAGGGTCCACCTACAATGAACGGAATTCCCCATGCGGGACATCTCAGAGGAAGAGTAATCAAAGATTTGTGGTATAGATTCAACACTCTTCAAGGTAAAAAAATCGAGTTTAATGGAGGGTGGGACACTCAAGGACTTCCAGTAGAGCTGCAAGTAGAAAAAGAGTTAGGAGTTACAGGAGGAAAAACAGAGGCCATCAAGAAATTTGGAATTGAAAAAATTGTTGCAGAGTGTAAAAGTATTGTAAAAAAATACAATGAAAAATGGGTCCAAGTCGATGATTTGCTTGGAATGTCATTTAATCACGAAAAAGCATACTGGACATACAGCGATGAATTTATTGAAAGAGAATGGCAGGTTCTCAAAAAAGCATATGAGAACAAAATTTTAGAGGAAGACTTTACTGTAATTGCCTATTGCCCTAGCTGCCAAACATCTCTGAGTCATTCAGAGGTAAATCAAGGATATGAAGAGGTAAAAGACCCCTCACTTTACTATAAAGTAAAACTTGCAGATGAGGACACATATCTTATTGTCTGGACTACAATGCCATTTACTTTGGTTACTGATGCAATGGTGGGATTTCATCCAGATGAAGATTATGCACATATCAAAGTAGAAGATGAGACTTGGATTGTAGGAAAAACAAGACTAGAGGAATTTATGGCCGAAGTGAAAATCGAAAATTATTCAATTGAAAAAACAACAAGAGGCTCAGAGTTTGAAGGAAAAAAATACATTCATCCATTATTAGATAAAATTCCAGAACTAGCAGAGTGTGCAAAAAAAGAAAACTTTCATGTTACAGTATCTGAAGAATTTGTTGATGCGACAACTGGAAGTGGTCTTGTTCACTTGTCTCCTGCAAATGGAGAGGAGGATATCAAAATTGCAAACAAAAGAAAAGTCAAAATATTTAGTCCAATTGATGACGAGGTAAAGTTTACTGCCGATGCTGGAAAGTACCAAGGACTCTTTGTAAGAGATGCAGATAGAATAATTGTTGAGGACCTCAAGGATTGCAACGCCTTGGTAAAGATTGGAAAAATCAAACACAGTTATCCTCTTTGTTGGAGGTCTCGCCATCCAGTTGTGTGGCTTGCAAGAAGGGGATGGTTCTACAAACTTGATAGACTAGATAACAAAGCAATTGATGCAGCAGAAAGTGTAGAGTATTTCTTTGAGCAGCCAAAAAACAGATTTCTAGGAATAATCAAAGAGAGACATCCTTGGTGTATATCACGAGAAAGAATTTGGGGATGCCCACTTCCTGTATGGGATTGTGAAGATTGTGGAGAGAAAAACTGGTTCTTCTCAAGACAAGAGATTGTTGATTCAGCTGAGACCTTGCCTGATGGTCCTGATTTTGAATTACATCGACCATGGATTGACCATATCACCATAAGGTGCAAAAAGTGCAGCAGTACAAATACCAAAAGAGAAGAGTATGTTTTGGATACTTGGCATAACAGTGGCTCTGCGCCATACTCTTCACTAACTGATGAAGAGTATTCTAAAGAGATTCCTGCCCCATTTTTAACAGAAGGAATAGATCAGACCAGAGGTTGGGCATATACTCTCTTAATTGAAAATGTAATTCTAAACAATGCGGCCACTCCTCCATACAAGTCATTTTTGTTCCAAGGCCATGTCTTGGATGAGAAAGGAGGCAAGATGAGCAAGAGTACTGGAAATGTAATTGACGGTGCAGACTTGCTTGAAAAATACCCAGTTGACTTGGTGAGATTTTATTTTATTTGGAAAGCAAGTCCAATTGAGCCACTTAGCTTTAGCACGGATGAACTAATGTCAAGACCATATCAGGTAATTAACACATTGTTTAATCTGCATCTTTACTTTAAGCAAAACAGCGAGTATGATAATTTCGATTCATCAAAGACAGTCGCGTGGGCAAAGGAAAATCAGCTATTATCATCTCCGGACATTTGGTTACTATCAAAGCTTCAAAAATTAATCAAAAAGATTACAGAAAAAAATGAGACCTGCAGGTATCACGAGGCGGCAAGGGCAATTGATGACTATATCATCAACAGTCTAAGCCAGATTTACATTCCAATTACAAGAGGAGAGTTGTGGGAAGAAGATGAATCAAAAAAGAACAGAAGACTAGCAATTTATGCCGTCCTAAAAGAAGTACTTCAAGCACTAGATATTTTGATTCACCCGCTTTGTCCATTTACAAGTGAATATCTCTATCAATGTGTCTTTGATGGGAAACAAAGCATCTTGCTTGAGAGTTGGCCACAATACCAAGAATCGCTAGTCAATGAAGAAATTGAAGAGTCATTTGACATTATGAAAGATGTTGTCTCAGTTTCAGCTGCTGCTAGAATGAAAGGAAAACTCAAGCGACGCTGGCCACTAAATGAGGCAATGATTTGTGTTGGTAAGGGTCAAAAAGAAAAACTGGAATCACTTTCTATATTACTTACTGCACAGCTAAACGTGGAAAAATTTTCTATAGTTGAGACTCAAAAAGAATCAGGACTAGAGCAAATCCTTGAATTAAAACAGCTGAATCTCCCAGTAAAACCAGTTATAGAATTTGAGAGAAAAAGAATTGGTCCTAAAGTAAAACAACACATGGGAGCCCTTGTAAAAAACCTTGGAGAGACTGATCCGGAAAATATTATTTCGTCTCTGCAAAAAATAAATTCATATAATTTTGAAGTTGAAGGAGCACAGATTAATTTGGAGGCAGATGACTTTGTAATTGATTTTGATGCAGATGAAAATTTTGCAGTAGCCAAACGTGAAAACTATGTTGTCTTTATCTCTACTTCAAGAAACAAAGAGATGATGACAAAAGGTCTCGTAAAAGATGTGGCAAGAAGAATTCAAACACTGCGAAAAGAAAGAGGATACAGTCCAACAGATGTTCTTAAGGTCGCATCAATTCTTGATTTAGATGAAGAGTCATTAGAGATGATAAAGCAAAAAGTAGAAGACTTGGCATTTTTAGTTAGAGTAAAACAGGTGAACTTTGAGAAAACTTGTAAAGAATACAAAGATGATGATATTGATGGACAAAAAATTCGAATTTCAGTGGAATAAACTGTGTCCAAATACTTGCACTGCAATCTCACTTTTTAAATAAAAACAAATTTCAAGAAAATCAATGGAATCTTTTTATGGCCAAAGAATATCCATTTGACCATGTCAGACACTAACGCACATAAGGTTGTAGGAATAGAAATTCTAAAACAAAATGGTCTTGACGTAGATGAGCTAATCAAACAACTAGTCATCAACTCTTCGGTAGAGTTTACCGCATACTACTACTTCACGCTTCTAAGAGCCAACTGTACAGGAATGGAGGGTGAAGGGGTTAAAGGCGTAATCGAAGATGCGAGAATGGAGGATCTAAGTCACTTTGAATCTTGTATTGAGAGAATCTATCAACTAGGTGGTTCTTTACCTAAGGATCCTATTGACTACATCAAGATGTCAGGTTGTGAATTTCTTCAATTACCTGACAATCCCACAGATCTAAAAGCAATTCTGGAGAAATGCCTAAAGGCTGAACAAGGAGCAGCGGTAAACTGGGACTTGGTCTGCAAAATGACTCATGGAAAAGATCCGGTGACGTATGATATTGCAAAAGACATCCTAGCTGAGGAAATTGAACATGAATCTTGGTTCTTAGAATTGCTTGACGGCAGACCATCAGGACATATGAGAAGAAAATACTCTGGTGAAAGACCACATACCAGCAAGCATTCCAGATCTCTTGATGGATTGTGATTTTTTTCCCTTTCTTTTTTAAAAATATTGTAAATTTTTTTTATCAAAAATGAACAAACTAGCTAACTTTTAGCTAATCTGGCATAATAAATAGAAAAATTGTAATACAAAGTCATGGTAAAACAGATTAGCCTTGATGGCTGGCAAATTCAGCAGCTAACCGATTTGTTGAGAAAGGGCTCAGAGATTGTGGCTAAAACAAACCTGCCGATAATTTTGTACAGACAAACACTTGAAGAAGAAGATGACGCATATGAAGAAATTGTATGCACACTAACCAAAGATTATGTAATTGAACAACTAGTAACTTCAGGAGGGGTGCTAGTTCCTAGTTTTCACCAACAGTTTGTATTTACCATTGAAGAGTTTCCGCAAGAATTACTAAGAAAGAGTCGAGATAGGTTTATGCAAATAATTGATCTTTTAGAAGAGCAGACAAAATAACTCATAATTAATAAAACCGTAATTTTCAGAAATTTTGTATGCGTTTGTTAGAATTTCAAGCAAAGGAGTTATTTCGAGAATATGGAATTAATCTTCTTCCATCGAAATCCTCAACTACCATAGAGGAAGGAAGAATTCACGCAAAAGAGCTCGGATATCCATTTGTAATTAAAATCCAAGTTCCTGTTGGAGGCCGAGGAAAGGCAGGAGGTATTCAGAAATGTCAAAATGATGACGAATTTGAGTTAAAGTACCCTCAAGTTATGGGGTTGACAATCAAGGGTGAGAAGGCAAGGGCCATTTTGCTTGAAAAGATGGCGGACATTAAAAAAGAGTTGTATCTGTCGATATTTTTGAATCGCTCAAAGAGATGTTATACAATTATTGCGTCATCTGACGGAGGAGTGGAGATAGAGTCAGTGAAAAATCAAATCATAAAGGAGATTGGAATGGGGGATATCTCAGATGACATAGCAAAAGAGGTTGCAAAAGAGATGGGACTTGATGGAAAGAGTGCAGATGACCTTGTTGATACTTTGAAAAAACTATCAAAATTAACAATTGAAAAGGAAGCTGAGCTTATAGAAATCAATCCGCTTGCAATAATGCAAGATGGTTCCTTGATGGCCCTTGATGGTAAATTTGTAACAGATGATAGCAGTAACTTTAGACATCCTGAAATGGAAAAGTATCAAGAAAAATCTGAAATTGAAGAGAGAGCAGAAAAAAGTGGGTTCTCTTTAGTTGAGCTTGATGGAAACATTGCGGTAGTCGGAAATGGTGCAGGTCTTGTAATGTCGACCTTGGATATGTTATCGGATAACGGTGGAAAGCCTGCATGTTTTCTAGATGTTGGTGGTGGCGCAACAACAGAATCAGTGTATGAGGCATTAACTTTGATTAGTAAGATGAAAAGAGTAAAGGGAATTTTGGTTAATCTTTATGGTGGAATTGTAAAGACCACAGTAGTAGCAGAGGCATTTCTCAAGGCATATGCTGATGGTGTTATTGACTTGCCAGTGTTTTCAAGATTAAAGGGAACCGCAGCTAAGAAGGCAAAAGAGATGCTAAAGGATTCTAGAATAAATATTTATGATTCAGTTGAAGAGGCAATAAATGCCGCAGTAATGGGAGTAAAAAATTGACTGAGATTTTTGATATTCTTAAAGGAAGACCAGAGGATTCAGATTACAAGAATAAAGGCGTAATTGTGCAGGGAATTACAGGCAAATATGGCTCCCTGCATGCAAAATACATGATGGCCTATGGAACAAATGTAGTAGCTGGTGTTACGCCAGGAAAGGGTGGGCAAAAATTTGAAGACAAGGTTCCAATATTCAATTCTGTCAAAGAAGCAGCAGAGGCAACAGGGGCTAAAATTTCAATCATTTATGTTCCAGCCAAATTCTTTTTGGATGCTGCAAAAGATGCAGTAGATGCTGGCATCAAATTACTCGTTGCAATTCCGGAACATGTTCCCATTCGAGATACACTAGAACTGATAGAGATGGCAAAACAAAAAGGCACCATAATTATTGGTCCCAACACGCCAGGAGTAATGATTCCAGATTTAATCAAGGTTGGAATAATGCCACCAATGCCCTTTAAGGAAGGAAAGATTGCCGTACTTTCAAAAAGTGGAACTCTACTTTATGAAATTTCAGATGCACTGAGTCAGGCAGGATTTGGGCAATCAATTACCATTGGTGTTGGAGGAGATCCGATAAATGGAACAAGACTGATTGATGCATTTGATATGATAAAAGACATTCCAGATTTGGAAGGGCTTGTAGTAGTAGGTGAGATTGGTGGGGATTCAGAAGAGATACTGGCTCAGCGAATAATTGATAGCGGATTTAAAAAACCAACAGTGGCCTACATTGCAGGACGATCAGCTCCCAAAGAGAAGAGAATGGGTCATGCAGGGGCAATAGTAATGGGCACATATGGTTCTGCTGAATCCAAAGTTTCAATGTTTAACAAGGCAAACATTCCAGTTGCCAAAAGACCTGCAGAAGTTCCAGTACTGCTTGCAGGAAAGATGGGACAGTCCGATTAGATTAAAAGTAAGAGAGAAAGGAGAAAGCCTAATGCCAATTACAGACCCTGAGAAAAAACGAATTGCACAGAATGCGCGTCTAGTTATGAAAATTTGCTTTAACTGCAATGCACGAAATGACATTAATGCCACAAGATGCAGAAAGTGCAGAAACCCATACCTGAGACTAAAGAACAGAACTCTGGGCATCAAAAAGTAGACTAATTTATTATTCTTAATATTACCAATTACAGATTTTGCCTGGTTTGTATGACGAATCAATTATTCTGAAAATCTAAAGACAAAAAAACACCTTTCATTGTAAAATTGTTGGACCGGTCGTCTAGTTTGGTTTGGATGACGCACTCACACTGCGTAAGGAAAATTTCCCGCAAAGGTCGTGGGTTCGAATCCCATCCGGTCCACTTTATCTAAATTTGTTCTAAAATTAATCAAAGAAGAAGTCTATCATCATTTCTTTTTAATGGATTTAAACCATTAATGATTTCATCACCATCATTCACACCACCGTTATCAGAGTCTGCATCTAGGGGGTCTGTGCCGTGAGTGTTGACTTCTGCACCGTCAGATAATCCATCAGCATCAGTGTCTGCAGCTAGTGGGTTTGTTCCGTGAGTATTGATTTCATCGTAATCGGATAATCCATCAGCATCAGTGTCTGCAGCTAGTGGGTTTGTTCCGTGAGTGTTGATTTCATCACTGTCAGATAATCCATCAGCATCAGTGTCTGCAGCTAGTGGATTTGTTCCGTGAGTGTTGACTTCTGCACCGTCGGATAATCCATCAGCGTCAGTGTCTGCAACTAGTGGGTTTGTACCATGAGTATTGATTTCATCGTAATCGGATAATCCATCA
>Ga0209987_10001460_pt1 | contig 12990 bp, 8 predicted proteins | sample N074metaG_FD_182134 | JGI IMG/M metagenome (GOLD analysis project Ga0209987, IMG submission 182134) | Deep subsurface microbial communities from Kermadec Trench to uncover new lineages of life (NeLLi) - N074 metaG (SPAdes) (version 2) | ecosystem: Environmental > Aquatic > Marine > Ocean trench... | reverse complement strand
GCCCAATTCCCCCTCACTCTCGGAAGAATCCACTCCCATCCGGCGGGAATTGATCCCCAACACTTATCCGATCCGGACGCCGATAAAGCGTTTACCTCTGCAGACCATGCATTGATTGGGCTAGCTCGTCAGTCCGACGACGAGATCAAGCAGCACGTTTGCACCGGCGATCAAGTCCTCAGCGTCAGTATGCTCTCTGGGGTTGTGGCTTATGCCGTCCTTGCTGGGTACAAATATCATTGCTGACGGACAAATGCGCGACATCATCTGTGCATCGTGACCCGCGCCAGATGTCATTCTCTGGTGAGATAAGCCGCGGCCTGCGGCAGCTTGTTCAATACGTTGTACGATTCCCTCGTCAAATGTGACTGGCTCGAATCGCGCTAATCGTTCAGTCGTAATTGTCACCCCATCGCTAGTCCGTAGCTCTGCGAGAAAATCGTCGAGCGCTTTTTCGGCCGACCGCAAACGCATTTCATCCGGATCTCGCAGATCTACGGTGAACGTGGCCACGGCGGGCACGACATTTATCGCGTTCGGCGAAAATCGCAGCGTACCGACGGTCGCGACGGAATTTCCTGTTGAATGAGTAACGTATTCCCGCAGGAATGTAATCACTTTAGCGGCAGCTAAACCTGCGTCGTGGCGCATGTGAATCGGCGTAGTTCCAGCATGATTCGCTACGCCCGAAATTGTGACGCTTTGCCATGAGATGCCTTGCAGATTTTCCACAGCCCCAATCTGAGTTCCATCTTTCTCAAGGATCGGTCCCTGTTCGATATGTACTTCGAGAAAAGCATAGGGTACGACTCTGCCGGGCACTGCGTCGCCGGCATAAGAAATGCGCTCGAGTTCTTCACCGAGCGTCGTGCCATCGTCGGCCTGACTCGCGAGCGCCTCATTCAGCCTCAGGCCACCCGCATACACCAGGGACCCCATCATATCGGGGGAGTAACGAGCGCCTTCCTCGTTCGTGAATACAGCCACCGCGATAGGTCGCGCAGGAGAAAATCCCGCTTTTTGGCAGGCTTCGATCACCGACAATCCAGACAATACGCCATAACAGCCGTCGTACTTCCCTGCATTGATGACCGTGTCAATATGCGAGCCGATCATCAGCGGCGCTTCGTCGTTTAGTGCAGGCCAGTAGCCGACGATGTTTCCGATGGCATCGATGGAAACCGCAAGACCGGCCTCTCGCATCCACGTCGACACAAGATCGCGCCCGGCTTTGTCAGCATCCGATGCGGCAAGGCGGGTCAGTTGACCCTCGGAATCGCGCCCCGTGTCACCTAATTCATCAAGGCGTTCCATGAGCTTCAAACTATCTATCTCAATTACCGGTGTCTCGACCGTTGTCATCGATCATCGCTCCAATTGTCGTCCGCGAGTTTGCTAGGATGCCCACTACAACCGGAGTCAATCACACGCCAAAAATGCATACGTCAATCAACATTGAAATCATATCCGACTTCGCCTGTCCATGGTGCCTCGTCGGCAAGCGCCGCCTGGAAAATGCGATTGCTCAGAGACCTTTGCTGGATATCTCCGTGAAATGGAGACCCTTTCAACTAAATCCGGACATGCCACGTCAGGGCCGCAACAGACGTGAGTACTACAGTGATAAATTCGGGGTTGAACGGGCCAAGAGTCTGCGTGAGTCCCTTTTGGCTGTTGGAGCCGACGAGGGCATCGTGTTCGGCGATGAGCCAAACGCAATCGCGCCCAATACGCTTTCTGCTCATGTGCTGATGTATTGGGCACATAACGGCGAAACCGTCGATACCAATTCGCTGGCCGAAAAACTCTTTGTTGCTCACCACGTCGGATGCGAGAACATTGGAGATATTGACGTGCTTGCGCGAATTGCCGGCGAGGTGGGAATGAATGCCATTCATTTGCGTTCGATGCTTGAAGCTGGCGATGATGAAGAGGCCGTTAAGCGTCAAATTCGGCAATCTTCGGCAAATGGAATTTCAGGTGTGCCGTTTTTTATTCTAAACGGCGAGTACGGCGTATCAGGCGCACAGCCCGCAGAAACCTTCGTCTCGGGTTTTGATCAAATTCAAACAAGTGATAAATGACATCCGTTTCCAAAACCTCATTCAATCTTATCGCTGCCTTGCTAATCAGGTACAGATCAAGCAATTCAACCCGGTAGGTTCGATTAAAGCGCTCGATGTACGAGTTCTGCGTCGGCTTGCCCGGTTGGATGAAGTCGAGCATGACGTTATTTTCTTCAGCCCAGTCAGCTAACGCCAGAATCTCTACTTTAGAGTGGTCCACTTGACGGGAAGCTTACGACCTGTTGGCTGTCGCGGAAAATCACTCGCCGGTTTGTAACACAATTTGCCGACCTGTTCCGGTCTCGCTGAAATGCGTTCAGTAATCGAGCAATACTGAATCGGAACACAAGAACGCCGGACATATTTTCACTTCGGAAATATGTCCGGCACTTATGTTGTTACTGATTCGCCGATTTTTCCAGACTTCGTTTCGCCAGCACCAGGTACAATGCCGCAGATATTCCCGAAGCACCAAACAACATGGTCATGACGACAATCTGGTACTTCGCCGCAACCAACGGGGAAACACCCGACAAAATCTGGCCAGTCATCATTCCCGGCAGCGAAACGAGACCAACGGCGAATAAGGAATTGGTGATCGGTATCAAGGCGGCTTGCAGTGCTATTCGCCGAGCCTCCAGGTAAGGCAGTCCTCTATCGTGTTCGGATTGTAGCCGCTCGGCAGCAAGACTGACGGCGTTCATCGCGCCAGCAAAAATCATTCCGGACAGGGGTACGACGTATCGCGGACTAAACCATGGTTCGACGCCTATTACGACCTGGCTGACCAGCGCCAGTGTCAGGACGCCCCCTATTGATATTGCGGCGAGCGAATTGAGATAGATCTACGGCTGCTTTATGCGCAATGGTCGAATCGCGATCCAGCTGGCGATGCCAAGCATCATTACCAGGATTGCGACGATGAACGCTGGCTGATCGCTTTCAAAAACATAGATTAGTACGTAGCCGATGAGAAGCAACTGGATCAGCATTCGCAACGTGGCATACATTGCTGTTCCGGCCCCCGCGGACCAACGGAACATAATGCCGATGACGATGACCACCGGTAAAATGGCAATGACAAGCCCCTGCAATGATATCTCGGTTAGCGCTGTGTTCATTCGAATTCCCAAGCAATGGCACAAGACTCTGGCATTGTAACCGACCTCTTTTTCTCACGCGTATAGGACAAATAAACGCTCTTTTGCATCAAGTCCGGCAGCATCGGAACTCAACTGCGTTCCGGTGCTGCCGGACTTGATGCAAAAGAGCGTTTATTTGGCTTATGCCCTGACAGGTAACTCCAGTCGCTACAAGTAGCCGTTAGTTTTGAAACACCTGCCACTTATTTTTTCGCCAACGAATTCAGTCGCTGTGCTAGTCTGATCGAAACAACGTCCGGCTTCCGGACGGCTAACAACAACAAAAAGGCGTGCGTAGTTCACTTCGCTTGGTGCGCTAGGTACTTGGGGTAGCTATCGAATGCTGTTTAATTCGCTGACGTTCATAGCGTTCTTCGCGCTTGTGCTCGCGCTCCACAATGCACCACTGAGCTGGACGACAAAAAAGGCCAACTTGCTGATCGCGAGTTACCTGTTCTATGCCGCCTGGAACCCGCCTTTTGTAGTGCTGTTGTGGCTATCAACCGTCGTCGACTGGGTCGTAGCCAAGCGCATGTTCCTGGAGCAGAGAGCGCGACAGCGAAAAATGCTGCTCGCGGCCAGTGTAATCGTAAACCTCGGCGTGCTTGGATATTTTAAGTATGGCGGTTTCCTGCTCGAAAACTTCGTGGCGCTTGCTGCAACCGCCGGCATCGATTACCAGGTGCCAGACTGGAGCATCATCTTACCGGTCGGAATTTCGTTCTATACATTCCAGACCATGGCTTACTCGCTGGATATCTATTTACGAAGGGCCGAACCGTCAAAATCTTTTCTCGACTTCGCGCTGTTCGTGACGTTCTTTCCACAACTGGTTGCGGGGCCCATCGTTCGACCCACACATCTGTTGCCACAGTTTGCGGTACCGCGCGTTGCTACACCGAAGCAACTTTACTGGGGTCTTGGACTGATGACCATCGGGCTCTTCCAGAAGATCGTGGTTGCTGATGGCTTACTGGCACAGAGCGCAGACATGGTCTTTGGGGCGAGCGCCATGCTGCACCCGCTGGATGCATGGCTTGGTACGCTGGCATTTTCCGGACAGATTTTTGCAGATTTTGCAGGATATTCGACGACCGCTATCGGTGTTGCCCTGACCTTAGGGTTCGGCTTGCCGGATAACTTTCGTTACCCGTACGCATCAATCGGCTTTTCCGATTTCTGGCGCCGTTGGCATATCTCCTTGTCGTCGTGGCTAAGAGACTATTTGTACTTTCCACTCGGCGGGAACAGGAAAGGCAATCTGCGAACTTACGCCAACCTGATGACCACGATGTTGCTTGGTGGGTTGTGGCACGGTGCCAGCTGGACATTTGTTGTGTGGGGTGGGTTGCACGGGTTCTATCTTGCAGCGGAACGCTGGTTGAAGAAGCGTGTCGGCGACTGGCCGGTGTGGAGTACCAAAGGGATGCAAATCGCTTTGGCGGTGCTTACCTACGTATTGGTCAACATCACCTGGGTATTCTTCCGCGCCGAAGATTTCACAACGGCATGGCGCATGATCGATACCATGGTCACGTTCAATATGGACGGCCAGGTAGTTCTGCCCCCGATCCTTATCATCCAGACGGTAGTGACTATCAGCACAATGCTGGTTGCTCATTGGTACATGCGCGATCGCAAACTCGACGAGGTAATCGGCAGCATGCCAGCGTGGCTGGTCGGTCTCGTCTGGGGTGTCTTGCTCACCTTGATCGTGATTACCCAGGGCGGCAGTGCCGCATTCATTTACTTCCAGTTTTAGCGAGGTAGCACTGATGAGCAAATACGACCGCGCACTGCCCACCAATTCAATGGGCACCGCAGCGCTTGTTGGATTATTGGTGACAATCGCGCTTGTCGGTGCCTGGGAAATGCACTGGCGCGAACTTGGCAACGAGAGCGGATACCGAAACAGCGACGGTTTGTGGGTAATGGAACGGCGCCGCATCGATCAGGGCGAAGGACATAAGACCGTTTTTGTTGGCTCATCCAGGACGCAGTTCGACCTACAGCTCGATGTCTGGGAGCGCGAATCCGGGGAGCGACCCATCCAGCTTGCCATGGTCGGTACAAGCCCGATAAGGGCAATGGAAAGCCTCGCAGACGATCCGGATTTTACGGGGCAACTAATCGTCGGCGTTGCGCCCGACCTGTTTTTCAGTGGTATCGAGTTTTATGGTGGCGGATTCGATCGATATGAGAACGAGTCGCCGACGGAATGGATAGGGCAGCGAATTTCCATGCTTGTCGAGCCCCACCTGGCTTTCTATGACATCGACTATGCGTTGATCCCGGTTCTCAGACGGCTGCGATTGCCACCACGCCAGGGAGTGTTCGATCCTTTCGAGGTTCGCAAACTCGATATCATGGACAAAGACCGCAACATTCGGATGTGGAGCAAGGTGGAGAACGACCCGGACTATCAGAAGAATGCGCAGAGCATATGGGCACAATACACACCCACCGAAGTGCATGATCAAGAGCAGTTCGAAATGCAGTTGGCATCGTATGCCAGTCAGATTGATCGTGCCGTAGCCGCAACCGAGAAGCTCAGGGCCCGCGGTGTGGAAGTGATTTTCCTGCGCTGCCCGTCATCAGAACATTATCGTGAAAGTGAGCGCCTGAATTTTCCGCGCGATATTGCGTGGGATGTGCTTATCGATAAAACGGGTGCACTGGGTATACACTTTGAAGATCATGAGGAACTGCAGGGATACGAGATAGCGGAATGGTCACATTTGACCGCCTCGGAAGCGGACCGCTTTACAGAGGCGGTCTATCACGTAATCGAGCGAGCGAAAATAAGTATGGGGTCAGAGTAAAGACTGAACTAATAGGCTCAAAACCAACGAATACGGTTATTACTCTGACCCCATTTATTGGTTCGATATGCTTGTAGGATAGGTACACATTTTCGCGAGGGACGACAAATGAGAAGGCAAATTTATTTGGAGGCTGCTCTTCGGCTCGTGGCTGCGGTATTGGCCATTACAATATTGGCAGGCTGCAGCCCGCAATCCAGCGCTGAGCAGGCGAGTCCTGGGCAGGTGATCCCGGAAATTTCGCACCCACTCGACCCGCTGACCGAAGAAGAATATATACAGACCGTAGCGCTGCTTCGTGCTGCTGGCCACGTGAACGATTCATCGCGATTCGCGAGCCTCGACCTGCTTGATCCCGAAAAGACCATTGTTCAAGCATGGCAGCCCGGGGACGCCTTCGGCCGGGCAGCATTTGCGGTAGTGAAGCAGGGTCTGCAGACTTTCGAGGCTACGGTCGATCTTTCGAACGCATCGGTCAAATCCTGGACTGAAATTGAAGGCGTTCAGCCGAGTTTGCTCCTTGAGGAGATCATGGCCGTTCAAGAGATCCTGGCGGACAACGATGAGTTCGTCGCGGCCCTTACCGCCCGCGGCTTCTCGATTGACGATGTAATGTGTGCACCGCTTACTTTGGGAAACTACAACATTCCGGAACATCGGGGTCGACGATTGGTCAAGAGCCCGTGCTTCCTGACTGGCGATGTCAGTTTTTTCACTCGTCCCATTGAAGGACTGGGTGCCGTTGTGGATCTGAATACTCGAGAAGTCGTGAAAATCATTGATCAGGGTGAGATACCGGTTTCAGAAGCGCCAGCTTCTACCGATGAGGCTTCTCTAAAGTCAGATCGAGCGCCACTCAAACCAGTCGTGCTTCATCAGCCCAACGGATCAAACTTCACGATTCGAGGCAACGTTGTGGAGTGGGACAATTGGAGGCTCCACTACCGCCTGGAAAAACGATCTGGCCTGGTGGTGTCTACAGTGAGCTACCGTGATAGAGGTAAGACACGCCCGGTTCTTTATCAGGGTGCCGTGTCGGAACTCTTTGTCCCGTACATGGACCCGGACGAGCTCTGGTATTCGCGTACGTTCATGGACGGAGGCGAATTCGGTTTCGGCGCCAACGCAACACCACTTGCCGCCGGTTTCGATTGTCCGGAAACGGCCGTGCTGCTCGACGCTCTTATCCCCGACGACAAAGGGGCCCCTACCGTTGTGGCCGATTCAATCTGCATTTTCGAGCGCAACCTCGGAGACCCAGCGTGGCGGCATTTTGACAATATTACGGGTAGCGGATTCGAAGGACGACGCGCCGTGGAGTTGGTACTCCGCATGGGTGCCACTATTGGCAACTACGACTACTTCATCGACTGGGTGTTTACACAAGACGGAAGAATCAGATCAAGAATCGGGGCGACCGGATATGATGGTCTCAAGGGTGTACGCGCGCAGACGATGGATGATCCAATGGCCGAAGCAGATACCGCCTACGGGACGCTGGTGGCACCAGGACTCGTCGCCACGAACCACGATCATTTCTTCAGCATCAGACTCGACGTCGACATTGATGGAAGCAACAACAGCATTGCGATCGACCGACTGACCCCAACCGATTTTGAAGGGCCGCGGAGTGGTTGGATCGTCGAGTCGCAGGTCGCCCAGACCGAATCGGATGCGCAACTCGACGTGAATCCCTCCAAACCCGCGAAGTGGCGGATCTTCAACCCCGATGCCGATGGTCCGTTGGGTCATGCACCTGGTTATGTTCTACGACCTATGAATAGCGTCGCATATAGCCTGCTAAACGCTGGCGATATGGCGCAGCAACGCGCCGGCTTCACGAAGCATCAGCTGTGGGTAACACCGCAGAACGCTAACGAGCGCTATGCGACCGGTATGTATGTTAACCAGAGTGAAGGCGGGCTCGGACTCCCGGCGTGGACAGCCGCAAATAGGCCAATCGAGAATACGGACATCGTTCTCTGGTATACGGCTGGATTCCATCACGTTCCGAGGACAGAGGACTTTCCGCTCATGCCGAGCGTCTGGCACGAATTTGAATTGGTCCCATTCAACTTTTTTGATCGAAATCCAGCGCTTGATATTCCGAACGAATGGCGAGCCAAGGACGCAACCGACGAATAGGAGTCACTGTCCGTCTTCAAACAAATGGAACAGACGTAGCGATTATCTAATGGAGAGTTTGGGATCAGTATAAGTCAAGCGATTGCAGAACAAATCACGAAAGCTCTGGTCCAATCTGAAACAACCGGCTGAAGTGCTAGAAATTCGAGCTGGGGGGGAAACGTGCCACGTCTATTGCTCTTGTTTTGTATCACGTTGAGCGCATGCAACGCAGGCAGTGGCGAAGGCCTGGATGCGAGCGGCCGCCCGATAGGAGAAACACCGGATCCTACAGACCTGCCTACCCTCGCAAACATCCAGGCTCGGGTATTCACGCCCATCTGTACACAGTGCCATATCGGCGCAGCTGCCCCGCAAGGCCTTCGCCTCGACGTCGTCAACAGCTTTAATGACCTCGTCGGTGTTCGCAGTCGGGAAGTCGGCTCATTGTTTCGCGTGTCTCCCTCTGATCCCGACAACAGCTATCTCGTACAAAAAATCCAGGGTAGCGCTGCCGTAGGTGCCCAAATGCCACTTGGTGGCCCACCGCTACCGGCCGACGACATTTTGCTGATCCGGCAGTGGATTGCCGACGGTGCTGCACCAATTGCGACTACAAATTCCGGAGTAACAAAGGTTGTCAGCGTCGAGAGTGGAGCTCCGATTCCTGGCATGGCGCATGTTATTCGCGTCCTGTTCAGCAATGACCTGGATGCGACGACAATTCATAACACGTCGATTATCGTGCACAGAAGTTCTGATGACGTATTCGGAAACGACGATGACATAATCGAGTTTGGGCACATCGTCATGAGTTCCGTTGCCAACCGCCGAGCGATAGAGATAGGGATTCCGTATTCGCGCAATAGCGACAACTGGTACCGAGTAGCGATAAGTCCGGAAGGCTCCGCAATCATTCTGGATGCGTCCGGTCTGCCAGTCCAAACCTACCAAGTGGAGCTCCGCTAGTGCGACTGTCAAGATTACTCGTCGTGGTGCTTTTGCTGCTCGTCGTTTGCGCACCTAAGGCGTTCGCAGAGCCATATATAGCCGTTAAGGAAGGCTACAAGTGTGTCACCTGCCACGTATCCCCAAGCGGCGGTGGCATGCGCAATGTCTTTGGCAATGTATACGCCAGGTCCCTGCTGCCTTCGCACACTATCGGGGCCAAGAATCCGAAAGCCTTCGTATGGACCGGCGAAATGCTCAAATACCTTAAGGTGGGCGGGAACGTTCGCGGCAGCGAACGTCGCACGAGCATTCCGGGTCGCGAAGACAAATCAGGCTGGGACCTCGATAGAGCAAGCCTCTATGTCGCGTTAGAACCAGTTAAGGGCAAATTGTTGCTGTACGCTGACCAGGAATTCGGTCAGGGCGACCACTTCAACCGCGAGGCGTGGGTTAGATGGAATTTCAATCAGTCGTTCTATGCACGCGCTGGCCGGATCTTTTTGCCGTTCGGATTACGCATTGAAGATGACACTGCGTTTATACGGCAGATACCGGGGATCAACTTCACAACGCCGGACAAAGGCATCGAGTTTGGCTACGAGAATGGCCCGTGGTCAGCACAGCTCGCCGTCAGTAATGGCACTGCGGGTGGTCCCGAACTCGATAGTGGCAAGCAGATCAGCCTTTTCGCAGTCTACGTGAAGCCGCGGTGGCGCGTTGGCGGCAGCCTGAATTTCAATAACTCTGACGCGGGCGACCGTGAGTTGTATGCCGTATTCGCAGGCGTTCGCACCGGCCCCATAGCGTGGCTGGCTGAGATCGACTTCGTCGTCGACATGGGGTTCCCCGATGGCCGCCGCAGTCAGCTGGCAACGATGCTCGAAGGTAATTGGCAGCTACGAAAAGGGCTAAACCTGAAGTTGACCCTCGAGCATCTCGATCCGGATGACACGGTCGAGGAAAATCAGCAAAACCGTAGCAGCGCAGTATTCGAATTCTTTCCTGTGCAGTTCACCCAGTTGCGCCTCGGCATAAGATATTACGACGGCATTCCGCAAAGTCCGGTGCAAAATCGAACAGAGTCGTTCTTACAGCTGCACATTTACTTCTGAGCTGAAAGGATTGAGATGATCTGTACAAGATCGCGGTGTTGAGCACCAAACACTGACTCCTACAAGGGTGTCTGTGGCGAGTTCGAACTTTGTCGCATAAATCCTCGGGAAATCCAGGTCTTGTCTTGCCGATATCACCGGCCTCATTTTTTGTGCCTTGGGATTCCATTTCGCCCCATTGGTGCCATAGCCATTATCGCGATCAAGAAAAGCAGCGCGAATTAGGGGGGCACTGTCGGCGAATTTGGCAGTGGGAATGGAGGCCGATATGGTCGTGCTGGATCGAAACCCCCTAGACGATATATCAGCAACATTGTCAATTCATGCCGTTGTCAACAACGGTCAGTTATTCAGCAGAAAAGACCTTGATCGTTTCTTGCTTGACGCAATGCGAAGAAAAGTGGAATTGGATGCTGCTAGAAGAAAGTAGAATGGATGCCCCGGTGATTTCTCACCGGGGCGCTTATACTGGATCTCCTGATTCCTGGAAACTCAGAAATTCATCGTTGCCTGCAGCGTCACTGTCTGCGGCGCGGCTATGAATCCGTAGAAAGTGTTGGTGCCGAATGTGCTCCCCGACAAAGGTGTATTGCCAGAGTAAGTAATAACCTTTTCGTCGAGCAGGTTTTTGCCCAATACCGCGACAGACCAGCGATCACCGCCGATACCGATGCGCGCATCGACAAGACCGTAACCATCGATTTCATATTGGGGATCGAGGTTTACGTGTACGTTTTGCTCGCTGGTGTAGTTATGCGCTGCCATGAAACTGAAAACCAGGTCGCCGCTGCCAATCGGCTTCTGATAATCGAGCACAATGCTGGAGGTAAATTCCGGCGTGTACTGGCCGGCTTTGCCAGTGTAATCACAAAGCTGATTGCCCTGAGCGCCGATGATGCCATCCGGAACCTGGCGGTTGTAACAGTTGCCATTCTGGAAGTCCTTGAACTCATGATCCAAGTAACCCAGCGCAATGCGGAGATTCAAATTGTCGGTCAGCAAAATCCTGCTATCGATTTCAAAGCCGGAAACTTCCGTTTTGGCGGCGTTGCCGACGTTAAAGCCAAGCGTGCCGTCAAACTGTGCAATCTGCAGGTCATCGTAGTCCGTAAAGTATACGGCCAGATTGATCTCTGCACGGCCGCTCCAGAGCGTTGATTTCACGCCAAGCTCGTAGGCGATCGCCTCTTCCTCGAGGAACTCCCAGGAGCCTACGTTATTTGCCCTGGCATCAAATCCACCAGCCTTGAACCCGGTGCTAATTGATCCGTACAACATCGTGTCGTCACCAACGTCCCACTGGAAACTTGCGGAAGGCGTAAACACGGATTCACTGAGACTTCCGTCCAGGCGGTGACCGCCAGGTGTTTGCTGCGACTGAACGCTAAACGCACCAAGAAACACTAGCGGAGCGACCGGGTTGAGCGTGACGTCTTGCGTCGCATTATCCCAGATATTGATTTCACGACTTGCAGTTTTGTCTTCCTCCGTATAACGACCGCCAAGCGCAAGACGGAAGGTATCGGAGAGGTTCCATGTTACCTGGCCGAACACTGCCCAAAGATCAGAATCTGCAAAATAGTCGCGATGAGCCGTAGTGTCAGTTAAAGACGCCAATGCGCCACCGGCCAGGACCTGCAGGACGGTATCGGGCGGAATGATGATGTTGTCCGAATAATCCAGGTCGCTGGTCTGGTAAAAAGCGCCGACGATCCATTCAATCGTGTCGCCGGTATCGGAAGCGAGGCGAATCTCCTGGCTGAACTGCTCGTATTCCTCATTCGCCAGCGTGCCAAAAATTGACCCCGCAATAAAATCGCAATCACAAGTTTCTTCGATTTCGTACTCGACCAGACCGGATACCAATGTCAATGTGTTGTCACCCCAGCCGTAGTCGACTGTGAACGTGACGTTTGTAAGGTCATTGTTGCTGTATTCCGGCCCGTCCGCCCGTCTGTTGTAATTGATGACCGGATCGCCAACTCGGTCTGGCTGGCCGAGGACAAATTCGAATATCTGATCGAAATTAAGCCCAGCTGTTGGAAACGGCGGTATTGCTACATCATCCTGCGTAATTGAAATTGAACGGCCAACAGCATCGAACTGATTGTTCTCGACTTTCAGCATCAGGCTCAGATTGTCCGTTGCATCCCACTCGATGGTCCCCCGAATGCCGAAATCTTCTCGCTGTGTTTCATCGCGCCCACGGAATATGTTTGTGAAATACCCGTCCTCCTCGGCATAACGCACCGCGAGCCTGCCACGAATATTGTCTGACAAAGGCCCCGAGATCGCGATCTGGCCGTCAAGGATGCCGAAATCACCTCCTTCGAGCGAAACATAGCCACTAAATTCGTCAGTGGGTTTGGCCGTTGTCAGGTTTAGCGCACCGGCGATCGAATTCTTACCGAAGAGTACACCTTGCGGCCCCCGCAGAATTTCCATCCGTTCAAGGTCGAAAAACGGTGCGCGGATCAATTGTTGCCGCCCGTAGTAAACGCCATCGATGTATGTTCCAACCGATTGTTCGAAGCCCTGGTTGTTGCCGGTGCCGATGCCGCGAATATACATCTGCGTACTGATGCCGGTTTCCGTCATTTGCAGATTCGGCACGTAATGCTGCACGTCCTCGATCCTGTCGAGACCCGCATCGTTAAGCACCGTGGAACCTAATACGGCGACGGAAATTGGCACGTCCTGCAGCGTCTCCTGACGTTTTTGTGCCGTAACGATGATTTCTTCCAATACCCGCTGCCCGAGATCCTGGGCCAGC
>Ga0209987_10001459_pt1 | contig 12990 bp, 11 predicted proteins | sample N074metaG_FD_182134 | JGI IMG/M metagenome (GOLD analysis project Ga0209987, IMG submission 182134) | Deep subsurface microbial communities from Kermadec Trench to uncover new lineages of life (NeLLi) - N074 metaG (SPAdes) (version 2) | ecosystem: Environmental > Aquatic > Marine > Ocean trench... | reverse complement strand
AAGTTTGATTGCGGTTTAATTAGCGGTTTCGAATTGTTTTTGGGTAAAGGCAGATACTACCAGACTAGTCTGCCTTGAGCGAACTGCCTTGAGCGAACTGCTCTGAACGAACTGCTCTGAACGAACAAGGAGCAGCGGGAGACTTTTCTGTAAGCGGGAACTTATTGGTAAGAATCGATTAGCGGAAAGAAAAATGGGAAAAGTAAGACTTTTCCCATTCAGCGAGCCAGTTTTATTATTCTTGTTATTTATATTGTTCTTATTTTTGTCAGTCAAAATTGGTTTCGAGAATCTGGTCCCCAATTCCTTAACCGCTTATAGGATTATTATTAGTTTTGCCTACAAGCCAGTTAGGTTATCAGGTGCACTTATTGTGCCAAGTAGGGGAGAGTAATAAAATCAATGACTTACATGAATCGAGTGGCTCGCCTTGTGGGTAAGTGTTACCAAATGTTACAACGGAGTGGGTCCTTTGGTAACACTTGCTATTTATCACTTCACTATTTTCTGGATTTTTTGCGCGGAATATTGAGTTTCTGCCTTTTCTGCCACAGGCTCTTTCGGCTGATGCCTAACTTCTCGGCGAGCTCCGTTTCAGTCATGTGATCCTGGTTATTCAATACAAACTTCTGGAAGTAGTCTTCGAGTGAAACATTGCTATCGGCTTCGCTATGGTCTTTTTCATCCGTCGTATAGGTTAGTTCTTCGGATTCAATGGCTAACAATTCAGGTGTTATTGATTTTCCCTCACTCAGGATCACTGCCCTCTCAATCGCATTTTCCAGTTCGCGAATATTCCCTGGCCACCGGTATTGCTGCATGACCTCACGTGTTTGTTCGGTAAATGTCAGGCCACTCCTATTGAGCTTTTTGCCGGTTTGGACGAGTACCTGGTCTGCGATGAGCATGATGTCGTTCTGCCTTTCCCTGAGAGGGGGCAGTGTTAGCTTGACAACATTGAGTCGATAATAGAGATCTTCTCGAAATTGTTTCGATTCCACTAGCTTTTTCAGGTTACGGTGAGTCGCAGCGATCAACCGGATTGATACTCTTTTGGTTTCTACTGATCCAATACGTCTGATTTCACCTTCTTGCAGAACCCGCAATAATCTGGCTTGCGCGTCAAGTGGTAGTTCCCCGATTTCATCAAGGAACAGGGTACTGCCATCTGCTGCTTCAACAAGTCCGACACGTGGATTGGTGGCCCCGGTAAAGGCTCCCTTCTCGTGGCCGAAGAGTTCGGATTCGATCAAACTATCGGGAATCGCAGCACAGTTAAGTAGAATCATCTGTTTGGATGATTGTGCGCTGATATGGTGAATCGCCTTTGCAACGAGTTCCTTTCCAGTGCCTGATTCACCAACGATTAAGACATTGGAATTCGTCGGAGCCACTTTTTTTAATCGCCCAAACAGATCGATCATGGCGTCGCAGGTACCCAGCATATCAGCAAATGGTGCGGCTTCCGGTTCTTCGATTAATTCCTGAATGGTTAGTAGAAGGTCAGCGAAATCGAATGGTTTTGCGATGTAATCCACCGCACCCAACTTCATGGTATCAACTGCTGATTTCAGACTGGCGTAGCTGGTCATTACAAGCACAGGTACATTAGGCGCCAACTTGATGATGTCGGTGCCTGCCGGGCCCGGAAGACGCAGATCTGTAATGATCAAAGAGAACCTGTTGAGGTCCTGCTTTACAGCCTCATCTATGGAACCTGCCTCACATATTTTGTAGTTTTTTTTCTCGAGAAATTTTTTGAGTGAGGATCGAATAACGATTTCGTCCTCGACGATAAGAATATTCTTATGGCTCATATTTTTCCGCTATATAGTCATGCGAACTAAACACAGATCACCAGGATAATGTCAACTCTGTTGAACCTTCATGGGTGCGCCCTGGCCATGATCATATTGAGGCAGCATGATGATAATGCGAGTGCCACCCGACTCATCAGCCGGTACAGCACGTATAGAACCATGATGTTCCTCCACAATGGTGGAGACAATGGCGAGACCGAGACCGGTACCCTTACCGGGATCTTTGGTCGTAAAGAAGGGCTCGAATACCTTGTTTAACTTGTCAGATGGAATGCCATGGCCCCGATCTACGATTTCGATAATCACGGATTTTTCATCGAAACGGCTAGTAATTCTAACATCATCATGTTGTTTGGAGGCATCCTGTGAATTTGAGAGCAGATTCACAAATACTTGTGACAGGCGTTGTGGGTCTCCAAGTGTGTACACATCTTTTTCACACTGGTTGATAAGTGGTACTTCAGTTTCTCTTTGACTGAGCGATAGTAAGTTGATCGCTTCATTGATGCACCGGTATAACTCTACAGGAACGCTTCTTCGTTTCATATCTCCTTTGCTGCCATAAGCGAAGTTGACCAGGGTTTGGAGGATGGTTGAAATACGTTCAGTTTGTTCGAGAATCTGCCCCGATAATTCAAGGAGCTCCGGGTCTTGTGAATCTAACTGCATATTCTGGGCAAGGCAGGCGATTCCTGTAACCGGGTTACCAATTTCATGTGCAATACCTGCGACAAGCTGGCCGATGGAAGCGAGCCTTTCATTGTGAATCAATTGTTCTTCGATCAGTTGTGATTCAGAGATATCTTCAATCACGATGACCAGGTCACCCCGTTCCCTGGTGTAATTAGCAACAGAGGCCTTGTGTAGGTTCAGCACCAGTTTCTTTTCACCGGATACGATCTCGATCTTGGTTTTGTGTCTTGAACTGTCGTAGATGAATGTATTCAACAGGTCTTTCCATGGCTCCTTCAAGTCGGTGACCGGGAAACCAACGACGGTTTCCGCTTCAATCCCCGTAACATTCTGCATTGCAAGGTTCCAGGTCCTGATGGTGTATTCCGTATCGATCGAGCATACGGCTGTGGGCAGATCCTGCAGAACCTGTCGGTGATAGCGACGCAGGTCATCAAGTTCTGCTGCGAGTCCGGTCAACTGGGTTTGGTAGTCCTCGAGATAGTTTTCCAGGGCGTGAACAGATCCAGAATTTGCCTTAAAAGGAAGAACGCGATCAACAATTCGATGGGCGATGGTTTGGCCCAGCATGCTTGATAGATTTGTTTCCATCTGGTTTCGGAGTTTACTTAAGGCATGCGGCCGGTTTTCATCCTGGGGGTAACTCAACTCTGACAGTGCCAGAGCGACCTCCCTGCTGGAAGCAGTCCTGCCCAGGGCCATGGCAAGATTATTTTCCATCTCTGTTACGGAACTTGCATACAGTTCACCACGGAATGAGCTTGCAAGTGAATCTGACATGCACTGCGCAGCAGCCAGCTTTTCCTCTGTTGTGGGCTGGGTGAGGACCGAAAAAATGCAAAACATCATCGAGTTGGCAGCCAGTGATAAAGTTGCTGCCACATGCCAGGATCTTTCGCTGATCTCCGGGGCGAAGGGTGAGCCAAACAGGAGATTGTCTGCCAGTGGTAGAAACAGCAATGAAAACCAGACCAGGTAACCCGCTATCAATCCCGCGGCCAGGCCTGTCCGATTCGCTCTTCTCCAGTGAAATACGCCCAGCAAGCCGGGAAGAAATTGCAGCACGGCGACAAATGCCACAATGCCGAGACTCATCAGGCTTTGGTCTTCACCTAACAATTCGTAAATGCCAAAGGAAGCGAGAATAATCAATGCAATCAGAATTCGACGGCTATTCAGGAGTAGTGAATAGATATCCACGCTGCGAGATGGACGATAGAGTGGTAGTAAGACGTGGTTGAGAGTCATGGATGCCAGCGCCAGTGTTGTGACGATAAGAACACCGCTCGCGGCGGACAGACACGCGACAAAAGCAACGATAGTAACTGCCTCGTTTCCCGTGTTAAGGCCAATGGCGATTGGGTAGAATTCTGCGGCTGTCTCGGCATTGAGATTTATCGCTGCCCAGAGGATGGGTGGAATGCAAAGGCTGAACAAGAGCATATACAGCGGAAATCCCCAACGGGCACCGGCCAGCGCACGTTCATCATCATTCTCTGTGATCAACATGTGATAGACATGTGGCATTGCAACGGTTGCTGCGAAAAAAGTCAGCAGTAGTGACCTTGAGGCACCATCACCCAGACGTTGTTCGGTATTTTTAAGCAGTTCCTTGTTTTCGAGTAACCAGGTTTCCATTGCGCCTGCACTACCAAATACGTGATAAATACAAAACCAGGCGATAAACATCAGTGCTGTGAGTTTGATAATGGATTCCAGTGCAATAGCAACAACGAGCCCTTCATGTTTATCACGAGTAGAAAGGTGCCGCGCACCAAATAAGATGGCAAATACTGATATGGTCAGGCAGAACAATATTGCAAGGACATCTTCGCTCAACTCCTGGTTGAGTAGGTGTGTGGTAACGGATACTGCATGAATTTGCAGCGCTAACAGCGGCAGCACGCCCAGAAGCATTAGTATGCTGATGACACCGCCAACCCAGGGCGCCGGATATCGATATGCAAACACATCTGCCAGGGAACCCAACTTGTGCGACAGTGCAATGCGGCTCAAGGGTGCAAGCAAGACCGGTGCGAGAAAAAATGCTGCACCTGCGCCAATGAAATACAGCAGATAACTGGAGCCATACTTGGCCGCAAACCCAATTACGCCGTGAAGGGCTATGGCTCCGGCAAATACGCCCAGGGAAAAGACTCGAGTGGCGGGATGCCGGGAAATGCTCCGTGGGATGATTCCTCGTTCAGTGGCGTAGGCAGAGCCGAATAGAATCATTAAATAGGCCAGGCCGATACCGAATAACTGGGTTAGAGAGAACATTATTACTGCTCAAGTTTGTTGTTGTGTTCGGTCCGCCAATGGAGCCACAAGGCCGCGAGAATTAACAGGAGCCAGGGCAGATAGACGTCATACCACGAAAAAAAGTCCGCCTCCCACCAACTGCTGACAGCCGGCGTGAATACGAAAATTCCCAACACAATGAAAACGATGATTCTCTCGAACATGACCGGATTCTAACCCTAAAAGTCGGTATTTTCTAAGGATGCTGTGGCAGTGCCAGTTGTTTTGGAATTGCGCTCACGTCCCAATTACTGATGGCATCGTCTAACAGCAGTTTACAATCACTTGTTGCTTTCGGTGGCACTTGGCCAAGGAAATCAAGTGCCTGTATAAGATTGGTAATGTTGTTTTCGTTTTTAACCGGCTCAGCGTTGGTTTGTTTGCTCAGCTTGTCACCAGATTTCCCCAATACAATGGGTACGTGACGATAGTTGGGAATAACGAGATTGAGTTTACCGGCGAGATACATCTGCCTGGGCGTTGAATCCAGGAGATCGGCACCCCTCACAACATGAGTGATCTTCTGGAAACCATCATCTACCACCACGGCAAGCTGGTAGGCGAACAAACTGTCTTTGCGCCTGACAATGAAGTCGCCAATTTCAGCCTTTAACTGCCATTTCTGGGGCCCGAGTACGGCATCATTCATACAGATAGTGTTCTGATCTACGAGCAGCCGGATTGCATGGGGGTTTTTTACTTCCTGGCGCTTCTTGTCACGGCAGGTACCCGGATAGACTCGGGGTAGATTTTTTCTTATGCAATCACAAGGATAGACCAGGTTCAGTTGGCGGAGTTTACTTAATGCTTCTGCATAGGCTTTAAGCTGGGTGCTCTGGTACAAGATGTTGCCATCCCAATGCAAGCCGTGGGCACGTAACTGCTTGATGATGTTGGCCGGGGCGCGAGCAGATTCCCTGGGTGGGTCCAGGTCTTCAATCCGCAGCAACCAGGCACCTTGATTTTTTCGAGCATCAAGAAAACTCGCGATGGCGGCTACCAGTGAGCCAAAATGCAAGGGGCCGGTAGGGGAGGGTGCGAATCTACCGATGTAGTTGCTGGTTGCTATCATAGACTCTCATCGAACCAGATCGAGCAATGTCGATCCATCATCGTTGTTCCTTGAACGATTGCGGCGAGACGCCCAGCCCGGATTTAGCCGTGTAACTGTTTTTCTTTCATTTCATCGAGCGTTTTGCAATCAATGCACTGGGAAGCTGTCGGTCGAGCCTCTAGTCGCTGAACACCGATCTCGATACCGCACGACTCACAATAACCATAGTCATCCTGGTCGATAAGTTCGATTGTATTGTCAATTTTTCGAATCAGTTTCCTTTCGCGATCCCTGGTGCGAAGTTCGAGGCTAAATTCTTCTTCCTGGCTTGCCCTGTCGGAAGGGTCAGGATAGTTTGCTGCCTCGTCTTTCATATGACTAACGGTTCGATCAACTTCTTCCATCAACTGGATCTTCCACACCAGCAATATAGATTTGAAGTGTTCCCGTTGTTCTTCGTTCATATAATCTTCGTTAATCTTACGGGCATAAGGTTTAAAATCAGCAGGCTCAGAAGCGGATTTTTTTATCCCTCTAACTTTCGGTTGTTTGAGTGCCGGCTTCTTGACAGCTGCCTTTTTCCCTGATTTAGCTTTGGCTTTTGACCAGGACTTTACGGGTTCCTTGAGTTTTACCGCTGCAGCGACTTTCTTACCGGTTGGTTTAGTTTCTTTAGGCTTTTTCGTTACTACAGCTGTCACCTTTGGCGTTACCTTCTTTGTCGCGGTTGATTTCCGGGCTTTAACAGTTGAGCCCACTTTGGCTTTCGCATTTGCCTTTACTGTGCTTTTTGGCTTGCTGGTAGCTTTTGCTTTTATATTAGCTTTAGCCTTCGCTTTGGCTTTGACCCTGGCTTTCGCCTTTGCAGCTGTCTTGACCTTGGTTTTCACTTTGGTTTTTACCTTAACCCTGGTGTTGGTTTTCGCTTTTACCTTTGCCCTGGTCTTAACCCTGGTTTTAGTTTTTACCTTAGCATTGGCCCTGGCTATCGCTTTAGCCTTTACCTTGGTTTTGGCTTTAGCTTTGGTTTTGGCTTTTGCAGCCGTTTTTTTTGGTTTTGCTGCCATAGGTATTTCCAGTTCTCTATGTCCCAAAAATTAGCGTTTCAAATTAAGCGGCGAACCTTACCAGAACATTTGCGTTTCGCCAAGCAACATTTAGCCTTCTTTAAATCCGGATGTAGGTACATGTGCAATGGTATTATCAGCCTGCAACAACCAGTATGGAAACTATGCAGGCCCCTTCTCAAACAACTGGCAAACTGATCCGTCGTTACAAACGATTCCTGGCAGACGTGCAATTGGACAATGGCAAGATCATTACAGTTCACTGTCCCAATACAGGATCAATGAAAAATTGTATCGAGGAAGGTGCTTCGGTGTGGCTTTCCCGCTCTGATAATCCTTCTCGCAAGTATCCTTTTACGTGGGAGTTAACCAGGACGGCCCGAGGGCATTTCATCGGTATTAACACCGGTAAAGCAAATGCCATTGTAAAATCGGGCATTCTGGGTAATAAAGTTGCAGAGGTACGTGATTATCCCATAATCAAAACTGAACAGAAATATGGGTCTGAAAACAGTCGCATTGACATTTTGTTGTCGGGCCACTCGAAATTTCCAGATTGTTTCCTGGAAGTGAAGAGTGTGACGCTGCTGGAGGCACCCGCTAGTAAAGGTTTGGGTTACTTTCCTGATTCTGTCAGTGAGAGAGGCAGCAAACATCTGCGGGAATTGAAACATGTGGTTGAGCAGGGTTATCGTGGAGTATTGTTCTACTGTGTCCAACATTCCGGAATTCATGAAGTTAGGCCTGCTTCGCATATTGATCATGTCTACGCCGATACCCTGACGAGTGCGATTGCCGCGGGGGTGGAGGTGTTGGCTTACAAGGTGAGTTTTCGCGGATACTGGCCCGTGTTGGGCAAGCCCTTACCATTCACACTCGAGGAATCGATAAGTAATGAGTAGGATCTCTATTCTCGGTCATCCGCCTGGGCTCGGCTTGCTGATTCTGCTGAATAATATTTCAGCAAAAATAAAGAAAGGATCGATCGTAGCCGCCGTGGGTCCTAAGGGTTCAGGTAAAGCCAGCCTGACTAAAGTTACCAGTGGTGAAGTCAAGGCGAGTGGTGGCAGCATGAGGGTTGGGGGTAGGGATATTCAATATTTGCAGGAAGCGTTTAATGTTGGAATTGAAATATTTGCCACCAATGACGCCAGGCGACGTTTCATTCTGGCCAGCGATTAGGTTTTTTCCCCGTGGAAGCAAAAAGTGACGTCAGCAAAGGGTTCATTCTAAGCAGGCAATGGCAGGAAACGGAGGATGGCCAGGATCTGATATTCTGGTTAGCTTCAGATCAGGGACCCATCCGGATTCAACTTTCCGCCCAGGAATCGGTATTCTTCATCCGCCATCCTGATCTGGAAAAAGTACAATCGCTGCTGGCCAATCAGGTGTCCTGGCGGCATGCAGAAGTTGATCTCCTGGCATTCCAAAAGGGCCCAAGTGAGCCAGTGGTCGCCTGCTATTTCCCTCATCAAAAGATGCTTAATTTTGCCCGGTCCAGGTTAGAACAAACCCGCATTCCTGTTTATGAGTCTGATGTGCGCCCCACAGACCGTTACTTGATGGAGAGGTTTATCAAGGGTTCACTGGCGTTGTCTGGGCGCCTGGTCCAAAAACATGGATTCCTGGAGAGTAATAATCCAAAACTGGTTACTGCCGACTATATTCCGGATTTAAAAGTTGTTTCGCTGGATATTGAGACTTCCTATACAGAGGACATTCTTTATTCCATCGCGATATACACCAGGGATATAAAGAAAGTATTTATGGTGGCCAGTGAAAGTCAGGTACCGCTTGACTATATGGAGTACCTGCCTGATGAAGTGAGCCTTTTGAAGAGATTCCTGAACTGGTTTGCGGTGCTCGACCCGGATATCGTTATCGGTTGGAGCCTGGTGCAATTCGATCTGTGGTTTCTTCAGAAGAGGTGTGAAGCCCTGAAGGTTGACTTTACACTTGGTAGAGACAACGAAACCGTAAAATGGAGAACGGCTGTTAAGGGCAGGGCTCGAAATTATGCTTTGGTTCCCGGCCGGGTGATGTTGGATGGAATTGAGCTGCTGAGGACAGCAACTTACTCCTTCGAGAGTTTTGCCCTTGATTTTGTTGCGCGTGAATTATTGGGCAGGGGGAAACTGGTTGATGATGTTGATGCACGTGCCAGCGAAATACAGGATATGTACGCCACGAATAAAAAGGCACTGGCGTTATACAACCTTGAAGACTGCGTGCTTGTCTATGAGATATTTGAACTCACACATTTGGTCGAATTTGCAATCCAGAGATCGTGTTTAACCGGGCTGGATATGGATCGTCCGGGCGGTTCAGTGGCAGCCTTTGATTTCCTGTATCTACCAAGGTTGCATCGCGAAGGTTATATCGCACCCGTCGTGGACGACGAGTCTGGTGCGGGCAGCCCTGGTGGATATGTCTTGGATTCGAGGCCGGGCTTGTACAAGGATGTGATTGTTCTTGATTTTAAAAGCTTGTATCCAAGTATCATCAGAACGTTCCATGTGGACCCACTTGCGCTTATCTGTGCTGATCAAGATGTCATTCCGGGTTTCAAGGGTGGTGAGTTTTCCAGGGAAAAATACATCCTGCCGACGATTATTGAGGAATTGTGGCAGGCGAGGGACGAAGCCAAGAAAGCAGGCCAATCTGCAAATTCCCAGGCCATCAAAATCATCATGAATTCATTTTATGGCGTTCTCGGTACGCCAGGCTGTCGGTTTTTTGATCCCAGGTTAGTGAGTTCGATTACCCTGCGTGGCCATGAAATTCTTAAAAAGACCCGGGACTTGATCGAAGAGCAGGGGTACCCCGTCATTTATGGAGATACAGATTCTGTTTTTGTACTTCTGGAAGAAGCCAGTGAGGACCCGGATACCATAGGGCAGAAGCTCACTGGCTACCTGAATCACTGGTGGAACAGTTACCTCGAAGAAGAACTGCAATTGGATAGTTTCCTGGAGGTCATATGAAACCCACTATGACCGCTTCCTGATGCCGACAATCAGGGGCTCCGAGAAGGGCAGTAAGAAGCGCTATGCGGGCATGATAAAACGTCCACGCAGTCCTGATGAGTTTGTGTTTAAGGGCCTGGAAGCTGTGCGTAGCGATTGGAGTGCTCTTGCGCGAGAGTTTCAGCAAAAGTTGTATCGGTTGGTGTTTCATGAGCAACCTTTTGAGGATTATATTCTCGCCACAGTGGAGTTGGTGAAGAGTGGGCAGTGTGACGACAAGCTGGTGCTAAGAAAACGCTTAAGGCGAAAACTGCATGAGTACCAGAAGAATGTTCCGCCACATGTGCGTGCTGCCCGAAAGGCAGAAGAGGCCCGGCGTGCCAGGGGACTGCCGAGTAGCCAGGACTTCGGGGGTGGATGGGTTGAGTATTTGATGACGGTTGGCGGGCCGGAACCCAGACTCTACAGGGAATCCGCCATCGACTATGAGTTTTATGTAGACAAGCAGCTGGCGCCCGTCGCCGATGCTATTCTGTTCTTTAAATCGTCTTCACTGGCGGAAATTACTGATAAACAAATGGGCCTGTTCTAGGGAAACCTGTGAGCGACTCATGCGGGATGTTTGAGCCGCAACCGGGAGGATTGGACCCATGAAATATCCGGGCTAGAGGCCGAGGTTTTTGTCAACAACATCAGCGTCGAGCCTTGCACCGTAATTTGATATCAGCAGTGAGGCTGCGCTATTGGCCAGCCTAGCCGCTTGTTGAAAAGACTCGCCGCGAGATAGTGCAAACAGAAAACTACCTGCAAATATATCTCCGGCCCCTGTCGTGTCAACAGGGATTGTCTGAACGCCGGGCACCATCGAAATTTCGGCTCCATCACTAACAATCGCACCTTCCTTGCCACAGGTAATGGCAAACTTCGGGCAGGCTTGCCTCATGATTTTGATTGCCTCATCCCGGGTTTCTGCGCCAGTCCACAGCTTTGCCTCATCCTCATTACAGAAAAGTATGTCGACACCGCGGGAGACCAACTTGTCAAACGCTTCTTTGAAGTTCTCGACCATTGCAGGGTCAGAGAGAGTTAGTGTAACCATCACGCCAGCCTGCCTGGCGATCGATTGAGCCTTAAGAGCTGCTTCAAATCCGGAAGGCGAGCTGACCAGATAACCTTCAATATAGAGGTAGGTCGAATTTCCCAGTGCGTCTTCGTCAAGTTCTTTTACCGAAAGGTTCTGGGTAATCCCGAGATGGGTGGTCATTGTTCGTTCGGCATCGGGTGTCACCATGGATATACATTCTCCTGTAACGCCAGGTTCGCGGTCGTCGTTGAGGTTGGTATCGACACCGGCATCTCTGAGGTCGTTCATGAAGAAATCGCCGGTTCTATCGTTTGCGACCTTGCAGCTATAAAAGGAAGAACCGCCGAGCTGGGCAACAATGACGATCGTGTTGGCCGCTGAACCCCCACCTGCAAGTTTTACCACCTGGTGTTCGTGTTTTTCTTCGAGTAGGTGAATCAGTTCCTTTCTCTCGTCCGCCTCGATTAACGTCATAATGCCTTTCTGCCATTTGGTGGCAGCAATAAAATCATCGTCCACTTCGTATTCGGTATCAACCAGCGCGTTGCCGATTCCGTAAACATCGTATTTTTTCATTGTTTGCATATTCTATAAGTCTTGCGTGGTCCAGAAACGAGCTAGGTTATTGTCAGGAATGCCTGTTTTGCGGCTTCGAGTGTCTTATCAAATTCCAATTGCCCATGTGCCGCAGACACAAATCCTGACTCAAATGGCGAGGGCGCCAGGTTGATGCCTTGCTGCAGCATGCTGTTAAAGAAGGAATTAAAAGCATTAGTGTCTGAATTCATTACCTGGGAGAAATGAGTCACAGGATTCGAGCTGGAAAAGAAAAATCCGAACATGCCACCGACTTGATTCGTTGTGAAAGGAACGCCTGCTTCATTAGCGAGCGCTTGCAGGCCAGACATCAGGTTTATGGTGTTTGTCGTCAGTCTGTCATAAAACCCAGGGGCTTCAATGAGTTCCAGCGTAACAAGGCCGGCGGTCATGGCAATGGGATTCCCAGAAAGTGTACCGGCCTGGTAAACAGCGCCAAGTGGAGCGACGATATTCATAATATCCTTGCGCCCGCCAAAAGCTCCTACTGGCATGCCGCCACCGATTATCTTACCCAGGGTTGTCATGTCAGGCCTGATACCATATAGGGCTTGTGCCCCGCCAAGTGCTACCCGGAAGCCGGTCATCACCTCATCGAAGATAAGTATGCTCTCGAATTTATCACAGACATCCCTGAGAGTCTGAAGAAAGCCGGGTTCTGGTGGAATACAACCCATGTTGCCAGCCACCGGCTCAACAATAATGGCCGCAATCTCTTCCCCGGAAGACGCGAAAAGCTCACGCACCTGCTCAGGATTATTAAATTCAAGTGTTAGCGTGTGTTCGGCGAAACTCTTCGGAACACCGAGCGAATCCGGTTCGCCCAGGGTCAGTGCCCCTGAACCGGCCTTAACTAGCAGGGAATCGCTATGTCCGTGATAGCAGCCTTCAAATTTGACAATCTTGTCCCGACCCGTAAATCCGCGGGCAACGCGAATCGCACTCATTGTTGCCTCGGTGCCGGAGTTGACCATTCTAATCATTTCAATTGAGGGCATGATGCTGCAGACTTTCCTGGCAAGGTCTGTTTCAATTGCGGTTGGCGCACCGAAACTGAGGCCGTTTTCCACTGCGGTTTTGATCGAAGCAATTACCTGTGGGTGGGCGTGCCCGAGAATCATTGGCCCCCAGGAGCCAATATAATCAACTAATTCCCGGTCATCTTCATCGAATAGGTAAGCACCTTTGCCCTTTTTAAAAAATACGGGTCTTCCGCCAACACGTTGGAAAGCACGAACAGGCGAGTTAACGCCGCCGGGCATGAATTGTTGGGCTTCTTTGAACAGAATGTCCGAACGTGTCATGACAGATCCTTAGCGCAGGTACCTAAAATCAGCGCGCATTCAAGCATTCATTGCAACTGGTTTCAATGTGAGTATTTTATCGGTTGTCAATGCCAGGGAAGCGG
>Ga0209987_10001457_pt1 | contig 12995 bp, 8 predicted proteins | sample N074metaG_FD_182134 | JGI IMG/M metagenome (GOLD analysis project Ga0209987, IMG submission 182134) | Deep subsurface microbial communities from Kermadec Trench to uncover new lineages of life (NeLLi) - N074 metaG (SPAdes) (version 2) | ecosystem: Environmental > Aquatic > Marine > Ocean trench... | reverse complement strand
CTGATAATCATTTGTTTGTTATCCAATTCCTCCGAAACATGACCGGATTGAAAACCCGCTTCAAATAATTTATCTATTATTGCATTTGTAATTTGAGAGTTCTCAAACTCATATGTAACAGAACTTGCAGTTGAATCGATTATGTTTCTTTGAACACCCGGGAAATATTTTTCAATAGCAATTTCAATATTCTTGACAACCTTTGGAAAAATTTCCGGTGGTATTACCTGTTCTTCAGTACGAACCATTATTCCGGTTTCTCCTCCGAAAGTTTTAACTTCAGCACTTCCCAAACCAAGATTTTCAACATATGTTCTAATTTCACCAATATCTACTGGTTTCTCGAATTGAAGAACGATTTCAGTTCCGCCTTTAAAATCGATTCCAAATTCCAAACCTTTTACAATAACGCTGATAATACCAATTAGAAAAAGGGTTACAGAAATTGTGTATGCAATTTTTCTTTTACCTAAAAAGTCATAATTAAGATTTTCAAATATTCGCATTTTATAAATTTGCTCCTTAAAGCTTGAATAAATTAACCGATAGTTACTTTAACGCCTTTAGCCGTCATAACATCCAATACCAGGCGGGTTATTACAAGTGCGCTAAATAAACTTGCCGCAATACCAATCATCAAAGTAAGTGCAAAGCCCTGAATAGGACCTGTACCAAATTGGTAAAGAATAATACCTACAAAAAATGTAGTAATGTTTGAATCTATAATGGCTGAATTCGCTCTCGCAAATCCGCTATCAATAGATGCTTTAATTGTTTTACCGGTTGCCATTTCTTCTCTTATCCTTTCGAAGATAAGCACGTTGGCATCCACTGCCATACCTATTGTTAGAATAATTCCGGCAATACCTGGCAGCGTTAGTGTAGCTTTAAATCCAGCAAGTACACCAAGAATAAAAAGGACTGATAAAACAAGGGCTGCTGCTGCAACTGTCCCGGCTTTTTGGTAGTAAAAAATCATAAAGAGTACAACAAGTATGTAACCGAGAACAACAGAACGAAATCCTTTTATTATGGAATCTTCACCCAGCGAAGGACCAACGGTTCTTTCTTCCAAAATTTCAACAGGGGCTGGCAGCGCTCCTGCTTTCAAAATAATCTCAAGCAGTTTTGCTTCCTCCATATTAGCCATTCCTTCAATCTGGGAACGACCGCCCGTTATTTTGCTCCTGACTACAGGAGCTGAGAAGACAACTCCATCCAGCATAATTGCAATTCGTTTCCCAATATTTGCACCGGTAATTCTTGCCCAATCGGTTGCACCTTCGCTGTTCATAGTCATGGAAACAATTGGTGACGATGAACTAGGGTCAATATTTGCCATAGCATCTGTAATTACGCCGCCGGTAAGTTCCGGCTCATTGTTTACCAGGTACATTTTGAAAAATTTTACTCCATCTTCCCGCTCATCTGATTTTGCAGCAAATACAAACTCAACATTGTTTGGAATTACTTTCTGTACTTCCGGTCTGCCTAACATCAAAAGCATTTTATTTTTATCATCTTCATTTACATAAGCATCGGCGGTTCCGTCTTGAGTTAACTGGGCAATTGTAAAGAATGGATGCTGTTGTTTGAATTCTTCTTCGGAAAGGTCCTCTGTTGAGAGTGTATCATCGGAAACAAAACTTGTATCACCTTCTGCGATTGAGGTTTCATCGATGTCACTTGGAGTTGTATTGGTATCCAACACACCCATTGCTTTTGCCAGCGATTCATCAATCTTTTGCATAACCGAAATAGTAAATTCAGGTTCTTTTAACAATCTGAATTCAAGTAAAGCAGTTCCCTGCAGCAACTGTTTTGCTTCTTCTTCTCTTGCAACGCCCGGAAGTTCAACAATTATTCTTCTGCTGCCCTGTCTTTGTATCGATGGTTCCGCTACACCGTATTGATCGACTCTGTTTCGTATAATTTCGAGTGCTCGTGTAACAGCATCATCAGTATCTTCTTTTAAATCTGCAAGTATCTGATCGTCATCCTGCCTGATAGTTCCAAAATATCTGCTGTATCTTATCCCTCTTGCTGTAAGTTTTCTGCCGACAATATCCACAATTGATTCATCGGAAAGAACTGCTTCCTCTTCAGCTTCTTTTAAAATTTCCTCAAAAGTTTCATCAGGATTATTAGCAATTTTAGCCAATAACTGAGAAGTACTGACTTCCAGGACTACTCTCATTCCGCCCTGAAGATCGAGACCAAGTTTAATCCTTTTTTCGCGGGTTTTTGTAATCTCAGGGTCGGCGCTTAATATACTATCTTCAACCACCCTAAGTATATCATCAAGCTGGCTCAGTGTCAGGTCAGGATTTACAGCAAGGAATTGCTGTTTCCTTTCTTCAAGTATTTTGTTTATATCGTTACTGTTTTGATAGTCAACATAGGTAGGGTATAGAAGGTATAATGCTAAAACAATAGCTCCTAATACCATTGCAATTCGAAATCTGAATTCTTTCATGCTCTAACTTTTTACTGTGTGAAGTTTTTAATTAATTAAACCAACAAACTTAGTGGTATAGGTTTAGAAAGTCAATAAATTTGGATCAGCCCCCATCTCAAATAATTAAAGAATAGGGGATTTTTTTACAATTTTATGATTCATGGAAGAAAATTAAATGGAGAGGATAACTCTTCTTACTAATCTTTCAAACTTACTTTTAACTTTGTTTGCTGTTTCAGTTACTTCTTCGTGGGAAAGTTTATTGGGTGAAATACCGGCAGCAAGATTTGTAATACATGAAATGGCTGCCGTTTCCATTCCTATTAAATTTGCATAAATTGCTTCATGAACAGTGGACATTCCAACAGCATCTCCACCAAATTTGTACATCAGGTTTATTTCAGCAGGAGTTTCGTAGCTTGGTCCTTTTGAATACCAATATGTTCCTTCCCGCAAAATAATTTTCTCATAAATCGCTGCTTCTCTAACCACATCATTTAGTTTAGATGAGGGAAAATCCAAAAGCCTGTTTTTTATTTCGCTGGTTGGAATATCTAATAACTCAATCAATTCTTTTTTAATGTTCATTCCGTTAAACGAATCTGCAAGCATAAGATTGCCGGCGGAAAAATTTCTGTTTATTCCTCCTGCCGCATTTGTAAGCAGTATTTTTTTGCAATTAAGTTTGTGTGCGATGAATACCGGAAGAACACATTCATAAATTTTATAACCTTCATAAAAATGAATCCTGCCTTTAAATAGAATCAACTTTTTATTCTCTGCTTCAGCAAAAATAATTTTACCCGAATGACCTGTCACCGTTGAAGGTGGATATCCCGGCAGATCTTCAGTTGAGATTGATTTTTTAACATCAAGAGAGGATGCAAAATCTCCCAAACCGCTGCCTAATATTATTGCAAAATCGGGTTCGAAAGGTTTTTCTTTGTTTATTTGCTCTAATAAATCTTTGTATTTGAATGAGAGATCAATCTTCATTTTTTCGAGATGATGTTTTGATATATTTTAATTAAGGTTTGATCATATTTGATTTGTTCGAAATCATAACGAGGCATTAATTTCTGATATACAATAAACCGGCTAAAGTAGCGGTCATTAAAGTTGCCATCGCTCCGCCAATGACTGCTTTAATACCTAAGCTTGCAATATCAGATTTTCTGCTTGGTGCTAATGGTCCTAATCCACCAATTTGTATTCCAATTGAGCTGAAATTTGCAAATCCGCACAATGCGTAAGTTAACATAACAATCGTTTTTTCGTTTAATATTTTTCCAGCTTCAATCAATGTCCCCATATCCAAATAAGCAACAAATTCATTAACTACTATTTTTGTTCCGAACAAACTTCCAAAACTCAGGGCGTCTTCCCAGGGCACACCGATACCAAAAGCAACAAACTGAAATGTCCAGCCCAACACTAATTGAAAACTTAATGGTTCTCCGTATATTGCTAGTAGTGAATCATTCCAATTAAAAAGATCACCTATAAAATTCAAACCATAGTTGAACATTGCGATTAGTGCAATAAACACCAAAAGCATTGCGCCAACATTTAATGCAAGTTTCAAACCTTCGCTTGCACCATTTGCGGCAGCTTCAATAACATTTTCCGCATTTTTTTCCACATCAATTTTTACGGTGCCTTTTGTTACCGGCTCACCTGTTTCAGGGAAAATAATTTTTGAAATAACAATTGCAGCAGGTGCCGCCATTACACTTGCACCAAGTAATTGTGTCGCAAAAATTTGCTGTGCTTCTATAAGTGGAATTCCATGCTTTATTGCGTAAGCCGTACCTAAAATTTGAATATATGCTGCCATTACTCCGCCTGCAATGGTTGCCATACCCCCAACCATTATAGTAAGAATTTCGCTTTTGGTCATATCTTTTAGATAAGGTCTTATCATCAAGGGCGCTTCGGTTTGTCCCACAAAAATATTTGCCGAAGTTGAAAGTGATTCAGCACCGCTTGTACCTAAAAATTTTGCCATTACCCATGCCATAGCTTTAACTACTGTCTGCATAAAACCCAGATAATAAAGAATAGACATTAAGCTTGCGAAAAATATGATTGTAGGTAAAACCTGAAATGCAAAGAAAAATCCTAAACTCCCATCCGCACCCGGAGGTTTGGCAAGATCTCCAAATACAAACGTAGCACCCTCTGTTGTGAAGTTAAGGATAATTACAAAAAAGCCGCTAATCCATGTAAAAAAATCTTTTGGCCAGCCAAAGGGAATGAAAAAACTTCTAAGTTCTTCACTTCGTAAAATGAAAACAGCAAATACAAATTGCAGCCCGAGCCCTGTGAATACAAGTTTCCAGTTAATTTTTTTTTTGTTGTTTGATAGAAGGAATGCGATACCAACTAAAACAAGTATTCCGATAAATCCTCTGAAGATTGAATTAATATCCATTAGTAACCTTTAAACTTCCTTAGGAATGTAATGGCATTTTCTGCACCTTGCCTCATAAATATCCGAGGCACCAACAATCACTCTTTTGGATGAGGTAGTTTTACGTTGTGTTTTATCTGCGGGATTGCCACATTCAACACAAATTGCTAGTGATTTAGTTATGTATTCTGCTATGGCGAGTAAATGCGGAATTGGTTCAAAAGGAATACCGCGGTAATCCTGGTCCAATCCTGCAACAATAACTCTTTTACCTTTATCAGCCAGTCCGGTGCAAACGTTTATTATTTCTTCTGAAAAAAATTGTGCTTCATCTATACCAATTACCTGCGCATCATCTGATAACTCCATTGCATCATTAATATCTTTTATTTGTATCGAAGGTAAAGATTGCTCACTGTGCGAAACTATGGAATCGTCTGCAAAACGAGTATCAATTTTCGGTTTGAATATTTTGACCTGCTGTTTAGCTATCTGTGCTCTTCTTAAACGCCGGATAAGTTCCTCTGTCTTTCCGCTGAACATACAACCGGTTATCACTTCAATCCAACCGGTATCTTTAGGCATTAAATGTGGTGCTGAATCAATCATAGACTATAATTTAGAATGTAGAATTTAGAAAGATGAATTAAATTTTATTTAAGATCTTTATCGCTGAACGCAAATGGTAAAAGCTCGGATGTTTTCATAACTTTGGTTTCATTTTTACTGTTAACCAGAACAACATCAATATCGCCGCAAAGGTCACTAATTACCTGCCTGCAGGCGCCGCATGGAGAAATGAATCCTTCCGTATCACCGGCAACCGCAATCGCCTTAAATTTTCTTTCACCTTCAGATATAGCTTTAAATATTGCTGTTCTTTCAGCACATATTGTTAGACTGTAAGAACTCGATTCGATGTTGCATCCGGTATAGATTTTATCATCCTCCGTTAGAAGTGCTGCACCAACATGAAAATTGGAGTAAGTTGCGAGCGCCTTCGATTTTGCTTCTACTGCTTTTTTTGCTAATGATTTATAGTTCATTCGTTTTAAAATTTATTGATTGAAACATAATCAATTCATTTCTATTTAGAAAATATTCACTGAATCTGGGATAAACTTTTCGCCTTCTTTTTAAACACCATGTAAAATGTTGGTGTAAAAAATCTGTTGATAAAACCTATTTGATTGTTTGCAAGTTTGGTTATTGCTTTATCCCATTTTACTTTTTTAAGAGTGTGCAACAGTTTAAGATGAAAATCGCTCCATACAATTCCTTTATTGCCTTTAAACAATTCGTTTACCGAATGTATTGTAAATAACTGTAATTCAAATTTATCCCCAAAAAGTTCATAAATATTTTTAAGTGATAACAATTCAGCAATATCCTTCCTGTTCACTTCTGATTTTCTGAAGTAGATTAGAAAATATTTTTTGATGCTCTCTCTTTTTAATAGAGAAACGATTGGTACACCCCAATGTGGATCGGCTATAATATTAATGACTGAAAATTTATTTGGAGTGCTCAGGTAAATCATCCCGTTATCATTTAATAAATTGTAGAGGTTATTGATTAATTTCTCTCGGTTATCTAAGTGTTCCATCACATCCTGTAAAATTATCAAATCAAAAGAATTATTTTTGAAGGGTAAAGATGATGAACTTCCGCAGAGTAAATTAAAATTGGAAAAGTAATTTTGTTGGCGTTGCAATCTTATCTTATTCATATCAAAACTGGTAACAATATTATCCTGGGATAAAACTTGTGAAGTACCTCCTTCGCCTGAACCAATATCGAGTATTTTTAGGTTTTTGCATTCACGCACTTTGGAAATAATTGACAGGACAAAATTTCCACGTTCAACGGATATTTCTCTTGCACGTTTCCACCTTTCATAGTTAGGGTGCTCTTCATCAAGCCAGGGGATTGGTTTCTCTGCTATTTCCATTCAATCTTTCCAAATTTTGCCTTGATGAAATGTGCAATAAGAAAAATCTCGTAAACGAATTGAAGATAAATAACTTCAAATAATGAAAACCTATAACCAAATTTTCTTTGATAAATTATGGTAGTAGAAGTATCAAATATAATTTTAATTAAAAATGGCAGAATGAAAATTTTATTTATAAACATAAACACCGGAAAAAAAACAAAAGCAAGGTTAATCAAATGCCATAATGCGAGAAACAACTTTTGTTTGAACGGGTAATGAAATGATGTTTGCGTATGTCGTGCGCGCTGAGAAAAATATTCCTTAAATGTTTTTTTCGTTTCAGAGTATACATATGAACCAGGCGAAGTTAGTGTGCACACCTTCAAACCTTTTTTTACTGCTTCCCGAAGCAAGAGGTCATCATCTCCGCTTATTGTTTCGGTCGTGTTTTTGTAACCATCTATCTTTTCAAATGCATCTTTTTTAAAACCAAAATTTCTTGCTGAAGCAGTATATGCAAAACCAATATTTGCTGCCGTGATCGCTAACAATGAATTCCTAAAATTTTCATAACAGCTAACTTTATTAACAAGTTTGTTAGTCTGGTAAAATGGAGCAATTCCAAAAACAAAATCGCAATCTGCATTAAACTTAGGCGATAAACACAAAAGCCAGTTTGTTTCCGGCATACAATCAGCATCTGTTATTGCAATATTCGGGTACTTCGCAAGCGAGATACCGTAATCTAAAGCTCCGCGTTTTTTCTCATACTTTTTATTAATCGCGCTAACAACCTTGAAATTTCCCATTTCGTTGGTGAGCTTTTTTGCGAGATGAAATGTGTCGTCATTTGAATTATCATCAACAATTATTACTTCGTAAATTTCTTCGGGATAGTTTAGATTTTTAAGTGCAGAAATTAAATTACTAATGTTATTTTCTTCATTTCTTGCTGCAACAATTATTGAAAAATGAAGAAGCTTATCAATGCTTTTGTCTTTGACATTTGATTTAATTAAAGCATCTGGAACAATTTTCAGCAGAAGAGATATATAAATAAGAGCATAAAAAATTATGCTGATATAAATTATGAGTTCAATTGTCATCAGAATAGACTAAGTACTTAATGTAATAAATAGTTAACATTACCAATTGTTAAAAAAAATAATTATAATTTTTTCTCAATTTACTTTTTTTATTATAAATATTTATTATTTTAATAACCAATTAATAAACTCCTTAGAGAATAAATCTAAATCCAGCAAGAGAAAGTTTGGAAAAATATTTATATCTTATTTTCAGAACTTCTTTACTTTTCACTTCACATTCCTCTGGAAAAAATTATTTAGTGATTACTTGTTATTTAGACCAAACAATTAATACGAGTTTATTAAGATGTCGGTAGAGGGATGTTGCAACAGCCTATTAAAATGTTAAGCTAGCTATTTCTATTTAATTAATTTATCAATTCATTCAATTTAGGAGGAAAAATGAGAAACGCATTTTATACGTTGCTCACACTCGTGTGGATGGTCAGTATTTTCACGACCACCCTGTTCTCTCAGGGAACGCAGGATAACGAGAAAATCTGGTCAAAGATTTTTATTGATCAGAATAATATCGACCCTGGTGATCCGAACTACAAATGGGACCCACCAAAATCAGAAACAAAAACATTTTTATTTAGCGGTGGCGGTATTACCGTAAACCCAAACTTTAGACCTCTTCCCACAACAAACACAACTCAATCAGAGTTAAGTATTGATGTCGCACCCTTTAGTGAAAACATTGTATTCGCATCTGCAAATACAACTAACTGGCCTGTTACTACACTTTTTGGTACAGGTGTTTACTGGTCACTTGACGGTGCCCAAAACTGGGGTGGTTCTGATATTCCGCCATTCGGAAGTAATTCCGGTGATCCCGCATCGGTTATAGGTAATAACGGTAATTTCTACGAAAATTATATCAACAATCCTGGAGGTATGGGAATATCTATTTCAACAGATAATGGTGCTACATGGTCAACTCATTCTGTTGCTCCAAACCCGGGTAGTCTAGCAGATAAAAACCATATGATGATAGATAAAACACCCGGCAGCCCTTATGAAGGTAGATTATATGTTACATGGACTGATTTTGGAGGTCCTAACAATAATGATGTTGTTATAAGATACTCAACTGATAACGGAGTAACCTGGACATCTTCATTTAATTTAAGCAGCTCTCTTAATGCTGGAAGTCACAGCCAGGGTGCAAATGTTCAAACAGCAGCAAATGGTGATGTTTATGTAACATTTGCTATTTACGATAATTTTCCCACCGGCGAAGATGCAATCGGTTTTGCAAAATCAACTGACGGTGGTGATACGTGGACTAGTTCAAGGATCTATGGCGCTCTTACACCTAACCCTAATTTTAATTTTGGTATCAGGGGAAGTTTAAAACCAACATCCATCAGAGTATCATCCTTCCCTTCCATGGCTGTTGATCGAACAACTGCTGGTTTAACCCCAGGCGGCGCTAGTGGCAATATTTATATTACCTGGCCTCAAAGAGGTGTTGTCCCGGCTGGAAGTGATCCTGATATTGTAATGATAAAATCTACTGACGGTGGAACTACATGGTCTGCACCTGTAAGAGTAAATGATGATGCGGTGAGTAATGGAAAAGATCAATATTTTCCCTGGATGACCGTTGATCAGACAACCGGTCAGTTACTTTTTGTATTCTACGATAGTAGAGATATAAATAATGACAGTTCAAGTGTGTGGATGGCAAGTTCCTTCGACGGAGGAACAACCTTTAACAACTTTGAAGTAAGTGAAGAACCATTTAGACCTAAACCGATTCCCGGATTAGCAGGTGGTTATCAAGGTGATTACATTGGTATTGCTGCTTTAAATGATGTAGCATATCCTTATTGGGCAGATGACAGAACAGGAAACTACCAGGGTTGGATGAGCGTTGTTAACTTTGGACCTCCTTGCCCGGTCGATCCCCCTACAAACCCGGCTCCGGCAAATGGTGCAATCGATGTTCCAATTACCCTAACACAATTAAGCTGGGATAATGGTGCAGGTGCTACTGAAAATGAACTTTGGTTTGGTGAAGCCGGAAGTTTGGTTTTAGTGCATTCTGGTTCTCTTATCAGTTTATGGCCTATACCTGGCAATTTATCATACAGCACCTCATATCAGTGGCGCGTTGTTGAAATGAATGATACCTGTAGTGTAAGTGGTCCAGTATGGAGCTTCGCTACCGAGCCAAATCCTGATATTGTTATTGATACTTTATTCTTCGATGATTTTGAATCGGGTTTAGGTTTATGGACTATCACTAATAATGGTGGAACTTGTGATTGGTTGATATTCAATCCACCTTACCCAAATTCATATACTCTCCCGGCTTCTTCTTCAGGTGGTGTTCTCTCAGCAGATTCAGATGAATGCGGCAGCGGTACAACGATGAATACCACTGCGAATATTAATGGTTCATTCGACTTTTCTATATACACCGAAATGGTTTGGATAGAATTTGACAATGATTGGAGAACAATAGATGGTGATGATGAAGCCATTGTTGAAATGAGTATTGATGGTGGTGCTACCTGGATTTCTGTCTGGGAAAGAATCGGCGTTAGTGAGCGTAATACACACGAAACAGTTGATGTTAGCACTTTAGTTGCTGGACAAACAGCTGTTCAGTTCAGATTAGTTTCAGTACAGCCCGGTTGGGATTGGTGGTGGACACTTGATAATTTCGCCATCTATGGCATGTTCATTGTTCCGGTAGAACTCACATCTTTTGCTGCAGTAATAGTTGATGATAATGTTCAGCTTAACTGGACAACAGCTACTGAACTTAACAACCAGGGATTTGAAATCCAGAGAAGAACGGGTGACGGAGAATTCGAGAAAGTCGGTTTTGTTCCGGGTCACGGCACAACTACCGATATTCAAGTATATTCTTATGTCGATTCAAAAGTTGCAAGTGGTAACTACACTTACCGCTTAAAGCAAATTGATTTTAATGGCACATTTGAGTATTCAGATGAAGTTGCAGTTGAAATTACTGCTCCTGTTGAGTTTACTCTTGAGCAAAATTATCCGAATCCTTTTAACCCGAGTACTGTTATCAAATATTCAATTCCTGATAATGGATTTGTTTCTTTAGTTGTTTATAACTTACTTGGAGAAAAAGTTGCTTCGCTTGTAAACGGAGTACAGGATGCAGGAAGATATGAGATCAATTTTGATGCTTCTAATCTTGCAAGTGGAATTTATGTTTACAGCCTGAAAGCAGGAAGCTTCAGTTCAGTTAAGAAGATGCTGTTAATGAAGTAACAACTAAACTGATATTCACAAAATATTTATGTGCTGGTCATTTAAAAAGTGACTGGCACTATGTTGATAAATCAGCCCCGAAGAAATTCGGGGCTTTTTTTATGTACTTACAAAATATTTTCTTATCTTGTAAATAATTCAATACATAAACTTAATTTATAGGAGCTAATATGTTTAAGTATATTACTTTCTCTGTACTTTTTGTCTTCTCAACAATCTTTGTATCGTTTGGGCAAGTACAGGTTTTACATCCCACCGAGATAATATCGGCAATAAACCATGATTTATCCATCCCGCTAAGAGAAATGGAAGAATTGCCGCTTACACCAACACCTTGGGTGGATGGAATTATTCCTCTCCGAGATATTCCAACTACATTTAATAATGAGTATGAAAATGATCCGGCTCTTCAGCTCTTTAACGGAACTGATGGTGGTGGAAATATTTTAGAAAATTTTGACGGTGTTGGTGCACAAGGTTTCGCTCCACCGGATGTTAGTGGAGATGTTGGTCCGAACCATTATATGCAAATGGTAAATGTTCGTTATCAAATATGGGATAAAAGCGGGAATTCTCTTTTAGGTCCATTTAATCTTGGTACTATTTGGGCAGGATTTCCAGGTCCCTGGCAATCAAGTTTAAATGATGGCGATCCGATAGTTCTTTATGATGATCTTGCCGACAGATGGGTAGCAACCCAGTTCTCATTACCAAGCGGTGGCACATATTTGTTAGTAGCTGTTTCTCAAACACCCGATCCTACGGGTGCTTGGTACCGATATGGATTTCAGACCGCACAATTTCCTGATTATCCTAAGTTTGGTGTTTGGCCTGATGGATATTATTTCTCAGCAAATCGTTTTGCCGGCGGATTTCAAGGAACCTATGCAGGTGTAATGGAAAGAGATAAAATGTTAGTCGGTGATCCAGCACAAATGGTGATATTCAGTGTGCCTTCAAGTATGTCCGCGTCATTGCTTCCAGCAGATTGTGATGGTACTACTCCTCCTCCATCAGGAGCACCAAATTATTTTGTACAAGCCTTTGCTGGCGGACTTGATGTTTTTGAACTTCAGGTAGATTGGGCTAATCCGGGTTCTTCTACATTTACAGGACCTTTAGCAATTACCACCTCACCTTATAGCCCTGTTAACGGGATCCCCCAAATGGGTACATCAACCTTATTGGATGATCTTTCTTTCAGATTAATGCAGCGATTACAATATAGGAATTTTGGCACTCACGAAACTATGGTAGTCTGTCACACAATTAATTCCGGCGGAGGTCGTGCAGGCATGAGATGGTATGAATTGCGTAATCCCGGCGGTTGGAGTTTGTACCAGGAAGGTACGTATTCTCCTGCCGATAATATTCATAGATGGATGGGAAGTATTGCAATGAATGCTAGTGGAGAAATTGGACTTGGTTATTCTGCTTCAAGTTCAACCATATTTCCGGATATCAGATTTACAGGAAGGAAGGATGGTGATCCCCTTGGTGTTATGACTTTCACTGAAGAAGTGATTTTCTCAAGTTCAGGTTCTCAGAATGGACTTAGCAGATGGGGTGATTACACGACTATGAGTGTTGACCCTGATGGTCAGACTTTCTGGTACACAAACGAATACCAGCCATTTACCGGTAGTTTTAATTGGAGAACAAGGATAGCTTCATTTAATTTTGATCCTCCTCCTCCTTGTTCGGTTGGCGCTGCATTCAATCCTAATCCACCCGCAGGCGCTATCAACATACCGCTTAATGAACCAACTCTAAGTTGGGAAAATGGATTAGATGCGACTGAAATTGAGGTTATTTTTGACGGTGCAACTATTTATTCTGGTC
>Ga0209987_10001454_pt1 | contig 13013 bp, 9 predicted proteins | sample N074metaG_FD_182134 | JGI IMG/M metagenome (GOLD analysis project Ga0209987, IMG submission 182134) | Deep subsurface microbial communities from Kermadec Trench to uncover new lineages of life (NeLLi) - N074 metaG (SPAdes) (version 2) | ecosystem: Environmental > Aquatic > Marine > Ocean trench... | reverse complement strand
ACCGTCGCCGACCCGATGGGGGTCGCCGCCGGCGCCTTCCCGCAACAATATGACCTGGCCGAGTTCGAGGCCGCCGCCAACTGCACGCTGACCTTCCAGGAGAACCCGGCGATCGGCGATCTGAACGCCCGGATTCGCGGCAACCCGGCGCTGCCGCCGCTGGCCGAGCGCCTGCCGTCGGAGCCGCTGGTGGTGGCCCCCTATAACGAGATCGGCCGCTATGGCGGCACCTTCGACGTGCTGTCGAACGCGACCGAAGCGGGCACATCCGACTTCCTGTCGGTGCGCCACGTGAACCTGGTGCGCTATTCGGATGACCTCCAGACGGTGGTGCCGAACATCGCCAAGAGCTGGGAGTGGAACGACGATTACACCCAGCTGACTTTCACCCTGCGCAAGGGCCACAAGTGGTCCGACGGCGCGCCGTTCACCGCCGAAGACGTTAAATACTGGTACGACAATCTTGCCCTCAACCCCGATGTGATGGCCAAGGCGAAGGATTACGTTCTGGTCGCGGGCGAGCGTATGGATATCGTGGTCATCGATCCGCAAACCGTGCAGTTCAACCTGCCGGCGCCAAAGCCGGGCCTGATCGCGCACTTTGCAACATCTTTCGCGCAGGGCTTCCAGCCAAAGCACTTCCTGGGCAAATGGGACCCGAAGCTTAACCCGGATGCGGATTCGATGGCGCAAGCCGCCGGGTTCGAAAACGGTCTGGCGGTTATATCGGCCTATTACGGCAACTCGGACTGGACGGATACACCGTCGCCGCTCCTGAGCAAGCCGGACGAGGTGGCCAGTCTGCCAGCGGATGTCGTGCCCACGCTGGAGTCTCACATCACCGTCACGGATACGACCGAAGGCCGCCACCTGGTGGCAAACCCGTATTTCCACATGGTTGATACGGCTGGCAACCAGTTGCCTTACATCAGTGAGCAGGATGAGGTTTACATCAACGAGAACGAAGTCCGTATCCTGAAGCTGGTCAACGCCGAAGTAGACTACAAGGAGCAATCGCTGCAGCTGGCTTCGGCGCCGCTGTTGATGGAGAATCAGGAGAAGGGCGACTATACGATCGACCTGCGGCCGGAGATCACGATATCGACCTTCGCGTTCAATGTGACCTCGGAAGATCCGGGCAAGCGTGCGGTCTTTGGCGACGTGCGCTTCCGCCAGGCGATGTCGGTCGCGATCAATCGTGAGGAGATCAATCAAGTTGCCTATTTTGGTCTGGGTGAAGGGAAACAGTATATCGGCTTCTCACCCCCGCCCAAGTTCGTCGATCCGAAATGGGTGCAGCACTTCGCCCAGTACGACCCGGCACTGGCGAATTCGCTGTTGGACGAGATCGGCATGGTCGACACTGACGGCGACGGCTTCCGCGAGTTGCCCAATGGCGACAAGATCGTCCTGAACCTTCAGTTCTCGATCCAGGGTATCCCCGGACCGGTGGTCGAACTTGTCGGCCAGCACTGGTCCGAAGTGGGCGTCCAGACGGCGATCAAGGAAGTTACGCCGGACGAGTTCCGCTCGGCGCAATCGTCGAACCAACTCGATGTCACCATATGGCGCAAGGGCCAGCCACTGGCGATCGTGCTCGGCAACAACGAGCTTTGGGTGCCGCCGTATAGCGACTACTTCGGTATCCGCACAGGTATGCTGTGGGCCGAGTGGGTGGACTCAGACGGTGCGAGCGGTGTCGAGCCGCCGGAGTACGTGAAACAGTTGATCGCCGACATCAACGCGTTCCAGTCCTCGCCCGCGGGCACGGCTGAATCCGATGCACTGGGTGCGCGGCTGGTCGAGAACATGGTAGGCAACCTTCTGTTCATCGGCGTCGTGCAGGCGCCGGCACCGATCTACCATCGCAACGCGCTGAAAAACTTCCGCTCGTTCACGACCCACTCTTACGAGTACTACCGGGCCTACCCGTACCGGGGCATGCAGTGGTTCCTGGACGACGAGAGTTGAGGCCGGCACTTTGACAACGGATCGGGCGCCAGACGCGCCCGGTCCTGGACTTACCGCCCGCGGAAGATCCGGACGATAGTTCCGGAAACCCGGGCCAAGGGGGAACGGAACACGATCGATGTTGCAGTTTGCCAGATTCGCGATCATGCGTGCGGCAATGGCGTTGTTCACGCTGCTCATGGTCTCCTTCATCGTCTTTTCCCTGATGGAGTTGGTCCCCGGCGACTGCGCCGAGCGCTATCTCGCCTTCAAGGACACGCAGGGCGGCGGGATCTCGATCGAGGATATCGATGCCGAGAGGGTCCGCCTCGGCCTGGACAAGCCGTTTTTCATCCGCTGGACCTCGTGGATCGGCAACGTCTTCTTCCACGGCGAATTCGGCGACAGCTGCATCCTGCGCCTCAACATCAACCGGTTGCTGGGCGACAAGTTCCTGATCTCGCTGGGTATCTGCCTGGCGTCTCTCATTCTGGCCTACTCGATCGCGGTGCCGGTGGGAATTCTCGCCGCCACCGCGAAGAACCCGGTGACCAACAACCTGCTGCGGTTCGTCAGCTATCTCGGGCTGGCGATGCCGAATTTCCTGCTGGCGCTGATGATCATGCTGGCCTCGACGGTGTGGTTCGGCGACTCCATGACCGGGCTGTTTTCCAAGGAGTTTCGCGACGCCGAATGGGACTTGGCCCGAGTCATGGACTTCCTCAGCCACGCCTGGCTGCCGGTGTTCATCCTCGGCTGGTCGGCCACCGCCTTCGCGTTGCAAACCGTGCGCGCGCTGATGTCGGACGAGATCGGCAAGCTCTATGTCACGGCGGCCGCCGCGCGCGGCCTTTCGGGCCGCCAGCTGCTGTGGCGCTATCCGGCGCGCCACGCGCTCTCGCCGATCATCAACTCGCTGGGCTTCGACCTCAACCGCATCTTCAACGAGCTGCCGATCGTCGCCCTGATCATGACCCTGACCGAGACCGGCGCGCTGCTGATCGACGCGCTGGCGCGCTCGAACGACCAGCAGCTCGCGGGCGCGATCATCTTCCTGCTGACCGCGTCGATCGTGGGGCTGAACTTCATCACCGATATCCTGCTGGCGGTAATCGACCCGCGGATCAAAAAAGGGATCATGGGGTGACACGATGACAGACATCACGGATACCGCCGTCACCGCCGAGAGCGAGGCCGAACGCCGTAAGAAGGAGGCGTATTTCACCGCCTCGCAAGGGCAGCTCATCTGGGCGCGGTTCAAGAAGCAACGCGCGGCGATGGTCGCCGCGACGGCCCTGATCGTGATGATCCTGATGGGGATGTTCGCGCCCTTCCTGTCGCCCTATGACCCGACCATCGCCGGCCGCGACAAGCAATACGAGTACGGTGCGCCGCAAATTCCGATTTTCTGGGACGAGAACGGGTTCTCCGCCCGGCCGTTCATTTACGGGTTCGAGCGCCACCGCTCGCTGGCGACCAACTTCCGGTGGGTGACAACGATCAACAAGGACGATCGCCGCTATGTCTACTTCTTCGTCCAGGGTTGGGAATACAGCCTGATCGACATCGTGCTCGGCCTGCCCGGAAGGGCTTTCCACATCAATATCAAGGCGCTGACCTTTTCAACCCATCTCTTCGGCGTCGATAAGGGGGGCATCCATATTTTCGGCACCGATGTGGCCGGCAAGGACATCTATTCGCGCACCCTGCACGCGATTTATACCTCGCTGGCGGTCGGCACCATCGGGGTCGGGATCGCTTTCGTCCTGGCTCTGGTGATCGGCGGGGTGTCCGGCTTCTACGGCGGCTGGATCGACGGACTGTTGCAGATGATCACCGATGCGGTGCGCACCGTGCCGGCGATCCCGCTGTTCATGGCGCTGGCGGCGTTCGTTCCCGACACCTGGAGCGCCGAGGCCCGATTCCTCTTCATCTCGTGCATTCTCGGGCTGATCGGCTGGCCGACGCTGGCCCGGCGTGTGCGCACCCATCTTCTGACCGAGCGAAGTCAGGAATACGTGCTGGCGGCAGAGCTCTGCGGCGCCTCGGCAGGCCACATCATCCGCCGCCACCTGCTGCCCAGCTTCACCAGCTACATCATCGTCGATCTGGTGATCTCGTTCCCCTACATGGTGCTGTCGGAGACCGCGCTCAGCTTCATCGGGCTGGGGCTGAAGGATCCGGTGAACAGCCTCGGCGTGATGCTTCAGAACGTGTCCAAGGCGGATGTTCTGCTGAACTACCAGTGGCACTTCATCCCGGTGCTTTTCTTCATCGCACTGGTGCTGGCCTTCGTCTTTGTCGGAGACGGCCTGCGCGACGCCGCCGATCCTTATGCGAGTACGAAGAAATGACGCTGCTGAAAGTCGAAAATCTGACGCTGGGGTTCCATACCGACGAGGGCCTGATCACCGCCGTCGACGATGTCTCCTTCGATCTGGAGGCGGGCGAGGTGATGGGACTGGTGGGCGAGTCCGGCTCGGGCAAGTCGGTCACCGCCAAGTCGCTGATGAAGCTCAACCCCGGCAACGCGGTCTATGGCGACAAAACCAAGATCACGCTGACCCTCGACGACGGCCCGATCGATGTGATGGGCTTGCGAACGGCACGCGAGATGCAGGTCGTGCGCGGCGGCTCCGTCTCGATGATCTTCCAGGAGCCGATGGCCAGCTTCGCGCCCGCCATCACCGTCGGCGACCAGATGACCGAGCAGCTCCAACTTCACAAGAACATGACCAGGCGCGAGGCAACGGAGCTGTCGATCGAGATGCTGAACCGGGTCGGAATTTCCGACGCCGCCACGCGGTTCAAACAATACGCCTTCGAGTTGTCCGGCGGCATGCGCCAGCGGGCGATGATCGCCATGGCGCTGTCGACCAGTCCGAAGCTGCTGATCGCCGACGAACCGACCACGGCGCTGGACGTGACCATCCAGGCCCAGGTGATCGACCTGATGAAGGACCTGGTGGACGAGTTCGGCATGGGCATCATCTTCATCACCCACGATCTGGGCGTCATCGCCCAGACCGCCGACAAGGTGGCGGTGATGTATCTGGGCCGTGTGATCGAGACAGGCCCGGTGCGCGAGGTTCTCCGCAACCCGGCGCATCCCTATACCCAGGGGCTGCTGAACGCGCTGCCGGATCTCGAGGATCTGGACACGCCCCTGTCGCCGATTCCGGGCGACATTCCCAGCCCGCTGGAGCGCCCGACCGGGTGCGTTTTCCATACCCGTTGTCCGATCGCGATGGCCGGCCGGTGCGATGTGGAGATTCCCCAAATGGGGCCGGTCAGCACCGGTCACGAGGCTGCCTGTTTCGCGGTCGAGGATCAGAGGATGGCGTCATGAGCGATAAACCGGTCATGTCGGTAAAGGGCCTCTCGGTCCATTATCCGATCAGCGGCGGCCTTTTCGCGCCGAAGGTCGTTGTGCGCGCCGTCGAGAACGTCACGCTCGACATTCCGCACCGCTCGTTCTTCGGCCTGGTCGGCGAATCCGGCTCGGGCAAGACCACGCTCGGCCGCGCCATGCTGAAGGCGACGCCGATCACCAGCGGTTCTATCAGGTACTCCGACGACGAAGTCTCCTACGACCTGGCCGAGGTGACGAAGGCCGAGCTCAAGGACTATCGCAAGCGCGCCCAGCTTATCTTCCAGGACCCCTATGCCGCGCTCAGCCCGCGCATGACCGTGCGCGACATCATCGCCGAGCCGCTCGAGGTGATGGGCCTGACCAAGACCCGCGAGGAAACCGACAAGCGGGTGCGCGAGATCGCCGCCAAGTGCCGGCTGAACCTGGAGCACCTGCGCCGCTTCCCGCACGCCTTCTCCGGCGGCCAGCGTCAACGCATCTCGATCGCCCGGGCGCTGGTTTCGAAGCCGCGCTTCATCGTCGCCGACGAGAGCGTCGCGGCGCTCGATGTCTCGATCCAGGCGGATGTGCTGAACCTGCTGAAATCATTGCAGGAAGAGCTCGGGCTGACCTTCCTGTTCATCAGCCATGACCTCAGCGTCATCGCCCATATCTGCGACCATGTGGCGGTGATGTATCTGGGCCGGCTGGTCGAGACCGCACCGACGCGCGCTTTGTTCGCGGCACCCCGGCATCCCTATACCAAGGCGCTGATGTCGGCGATCCCGTCGCTGGACCCGGATCACCGGGGTCAGGCGCAGAAGCTGGAGGGCGAGATCCCCAGCCCCACCAACCCGCCGCCGGGCTGCAAGTTCCAGACCCGCTGCCCCCATGCCATCGACATCTGCCGAGTCGAGGAGCCCCTGCTCGAGCATTCGGGCCTCGAGCACGATGTCGCCTGCCACCGGTGGGAGGAACTGGCCGCGTCACTGACGCCGGAACCGGCCTGAAGCCGGCAACGGCCCTCGCGGCGGGGCGGGGCGGCAAGAGATCGGGTTTCAACCCATGCAAGCTGGTATGAATTCCGGGGTAGAGGTTATTTCCGGGCAACTGGAATTCCGGATCCGGATGGACGCATGGCCCGGCCGGTTTTCGAGGATGGCCGTGGAACACGATCCCCGATGATGTCGGGGACAGGCTTTTTGACCGGCGGGCTCGAGAGCAAGATCCATGATCTCCGATTCATGGATCTTGCTCTATCTCATTGATTTGTCGCGATTTCCGAGTCGCAAAAGGAATTCACTTTGCTGGATATCGCTCTAGGTCCGCCACGGATACACGCGGGACTGCTTGACGATGCCGTAGGCGAAACTGGTCTCGATTGAAGCGACCCCGGGGATGGTGTGGATTTTGCGGCGGATGAAGTCCTCGTAGGCTTCGAGGTTTTCGACGATGACCCGCAACAGATAGTCGATGTCGCCGGTCATCAGGTAGCAGTCGAGGATCTCGTCGATGTGCGCGACCTTGCCCTCGAAGACGCGGATGGTTTCCTCGGAATGGCGCTCAAGGCGGATGCGGATGAGCACCGTGACCGGCAGGCCATAGGCCTTCTGGTCGACCAGCGCGGTGTAGCCCTGGATCGCCCCGGATCGCTCCAGATTGCGCAGCCGGCGCAGGCAGGGGGACGGGGAGAGGTTCACCCGCTCGGCCAGTTCCTGGTTGGTGAGTCGGCCGTCGAGCTGCAGCTCGCGGATGATCTGGCGATCCTTGATATCCATTTTTCGGTCCTTTTGAGCAGAAACTGCCAATATTGGAGCTGATTTCGAGCAAGTTCGCAACCATATGCTTATAAAGATGGCATAAAATTTCCACTGACCGATGCATTGGAGACCCCCGGAGAACCACGACATGGCCCACGATCTCACGCCCAGACAACCCGGGTTCGCCACCCGCGCCATTCATGCCGGCTATGACCCGCTCGAGCACAAGGGCGCGCTCAACCCGCCCGTCTACATGAGCTCGACCTTCGCCTTCGAGAGCGCCGAGCAGGGCGGGCGGCTGTTCGCCGGCGAGGAAAGCGGCTACTTCTACAGCCGCATCGCCAATCCGACCCTGGCGCTGCTGGAGCAGCGGCTGGCCACCCTGGAAGGGGCCGAGGCGGCGCTGGTGACGGCCTCCGGCATGGGCGCCATCACCTCGACGTTCTGGAGCCTGATCGAGCCCGGTGACGAGGTTCTGGTCGACAAGACGCTCTATGGCTGCACCCATTCCTATTTCCGCCACGGGCTGGAGCGCTTCGGGGTCCGGGTCCGCCATCTCGACCTGACGCGGCCCGAACTTCTGGAGGCCGCGGTCGGCGACCGGACCCGGGTGGTGTATTTCGAGACCCCGGCGAACCCGAACATGCGCATGGTCGACATCGCGGCGGTGGCGGAGATCGCCCACCGGCACGGCCTCACGGTGATTGTCGACAGCACCTACTGCACGCCCTATCTGCAACGCCCGCTCGACCTCGGCGCCGATCTCGTGGTGCATTCGGCGACCAAGTATCTGGGCGGGCACGGGGATCTGATGGCCGGCGCGGTGGTGGGTAGCGCTGAGACCATCGACCGGATCCGGCTGGTCGGTCTCAAGGACATGACCGGCGCCGTGCTGTCGCCGCAGGATGCCAACCTGATCCTGCGCGGCCTCAAGACCCTGGAGCTGCGCATGGAGCGCCACTGCGACAGTGCGGAGAAAGTCGCCGCCTTCCTCGAGGCGCACCCGGCGGTCTCGCTGGTGTATTATCCCGGCTTGGAGAGCTTTGCCCAGCGCGCGCTGGCGGCGCGGCAGATGCGACGCTTCGGCGGCATGATCGCGTTCGAGCTGCGGGGCGGGTTCGACGCCGGGCTGGCGATGATGAACCGGCTGCAACTGATCCGCCGCGCGGTATCACTGGGCGATGCCGAGAGCCTGATCCAGCACCCGGCGAGCATGACCCATTCGACCTATACGCCCGAGGAGCGCCATGAGCACGGGATCAGCGAGGGGCTGGTCCGCCTCTCGGTGGGGCTTGAGACGCCGGACGATATCCTGGAGGATCTGGCCGGTGCGCTGCGGGCGCCGATCAAGGCGGTGGCGTGATCGGCGGGGGCGTGAAGGCGGAGGCGATGATGGACGAGAAGACCCGGTTCCTGAAGCAGATCGAGCGGCGCCTGCTGTGGCTGGCCTGCTGGACCGTGCACAACGCCAATCATCTGCGCCCCAAGGAGGACGGCGACGTGAAGGTCGGCGGGCATCAGGCCTCGTGCGCCTCGATGGTCTCGATCATGACCGCGCTGTATTTCCACACGCTCAGGCCCGAGGACCGGGTGGCGGTGAAGCCGCATGCCTCGCCGGTGTTCCATGCCATGCAATACCTGATGGGCAACCAGACCCGCGAGAAGCTGGAAAACTTCCGCGGCTTCGGCGGCGCGCAATCCTACCCGAGCCGGACCAAGGATATCGACGATGTCGATTTCTCCACCGGCTCGGTCGGTCTCGGGGTGGCAATCACCGCCTTCGCGTCGATGACGCAGGACTATCTGGCGGCGAAGCCATGGGCGGCGAGACGGACCGAGGGGCGGATGATCGCGCTCGCCGGCGATGCCGAGCTGGACGAGGGCAATATCTACGAGTGCTTGCAGGAGGGCTGGAAGCACGACCTGCGCAACACCTGGTGGATCATCGACTACAACCGCCAGAGCCTCGACGGCGTGGTCCGCGAGGGCTTGTGGAAACGGATCGAGGCGATTTTCGGGGCCTTCGGCTGGGATGTGGTGCGCCTCAAGCATGGCGCCCTGCAACGCGCCGCCTTCGAGGAGCCGGGGGGCGCGTCCTTGCGCGACTGGATCGACCGGTGCCCGAACCAGCTCTACTCGGCGCTGACCTTCCAGGGCGGTGCGGCCTGGCGTGAGCGGCTGATGAGCGAGATCGGCGATCAGGGCCCGGCGACAGCACTGCTGGAGCGGCGCTCGGACGATGAGCTGGCGGCGTTGATGAACAACCTTGGCGGCCAGTGCGTGGAGACCCTGACCCGAGCCTTCGACGCCATCGACCATGACCGCCCGACGGCGTTCCTGGCCTATACGATCAAGGGCTGGGGGACGCCTCTGGCCGGGCACAAGGACAATCATTCGGGCCTGATGACCAAGGCCCAGATGGCGGAATTCCAGGCCCGGATGGGGGTCGTCGCGGGCGACGAGTGGGAGCCGCTGGCGGCGGTGGAGGACCCGGCGGGCTTGCGCGCGTTCCTCGACCAGGCGCCGTTTTTCGCCAAGGGCACCAGGCGCTATTCCTCGCCGCGGATCCCGACCCCGGGGCCGGTGTTCCTGGACGACGGCGTGCAGTCGACCCAGGCCGGGTTCGGCAAGATCCTCGACCGGCTCGCCAGCTCGAAATCGGCGGTGGCGGAGCGCATCCTGACGACCTCGCCGGATGTGACGGTCTCGACCAATCTCGGCGCCTGGGTGAACCGGCAGGGCTTGTTCGCGCGCGATACGCAGAGCGACACCTTCCGGGACGAGCACATCCCCTCGACCCAGAAATGGCAATTCTCGCCCCAGGGTCAGCATATCGAGCTGGGCATCGCCGAGACCAACCTGTTCCTGATGCTGGGGGCGGCGGGACTGTCGCATTCGCTGTTCGGCGAGCGTCTGCTGCCGGTGGGCACGGTCTACGACCCGTTCGTCGCCCGTGGCCTGGATGCGCTCAACTACGCCTGCTACATGGACAGCCGGTTCATTATCGCCGGCACCCCGTCGGGGGTGACGCTGGCGCCCGAAGGGGGCGCGCATCAGTCGATCGGCGCGCCGTTGATCGGGATGAGCCAGGACGGGCTGGCGGCGTTCGAGCCGGCCTATCTGGACGAGCTGTCGGTGATCATGGACTGGGCCTTCGACTACATGCAGCGCGACGGCGAGGGTGATCGGCCAGTTGATTTGGAGGACGAGCGCACCTGGTTGCGCGACGAAACCGGGGGTGCGGTGTATCTGCGCCTGTCGACCCGGGCCCTCGAGCAGCCGATGCGCCGCGAGGATGCGGCGTTTCGCCAGGGCGTGATCGACGGCGCCTACTGGCTGCGCCAGCCCGGCCCCAATTGCGAGGTGGTGATCGCCTATCAGGGCGTGGTGGCGCCGGAGGCGATCGAGGCCGCCGGCCGGATCGGCGGCGACCGGCGCGACATCGGCGTGCTCGCCGTCACCTCGGCCGACCGGCTGAACGCCGGCTGGCAGGCGGCGAGCCGCATGCGCAAGCGCGGGCACCGGAGTGCGGCCAGCCATATCGAGCGGCTGATGGCGCCGCTGCCGGCGCACTGCCTGCTGATCACGGTGATCGACGGCCACCCGGCGACGCTCTCGTGGCTGGGCAGCGTCAAGGGCCATCGCGCGGTGCCGCTGGGGGTCGAGCATTTCGGCCAGACCGGGACCGTCGGCGATCTCTACCGCCATTTCGGCATCGACGCCGATGCCATCGTGGCGGCGGCCAACGAGCTTTCCCATGGCCGCCCGATCGGGCTCCGGGCGATCTCCTGAGGAGGGGTTGCTGGCGCGGGCAGTGGAGCGCATTCATTTCTTGGCGTGGCTCCCCAAAATGTGCCATCGTCGATTCACATGCGATGAGAACAGGTGACACGCGGTTGCGATGGATACTTGTTTTCGCGGCGGCTGGGCATCTTGCATCGGGCGCCGGCCCATCAGCGCAGTAACAGGGAGAGAAAAAAAATGACACGATTTGGACTGATGACCGCTTCAATTGTCTTCGCTGCTGGCCTTGCCACGCAGGCGGTTGCGGCGGAGAAGCTGAACTACTACTGCTCGGCGCAGGAGGACTGGTGCCAGCTGATGGCGCGCGGGTTCGAGGAAGCGACCGGGATCAAGGTCAACATGACCCGGCGAAGCTCGGGCGAGACCTTCGCCCTGATCAAGGCGGAATCGGCCAATCCCAAGGGCGATGTGTGGTGGGGCGGCACCGGCGATCCGCATCTGCAGGCCGCCGAGGAAGGCCTGACCCAACCCTACATCACGCCGATGCGCGGCGAGTTGCACCCCTGGGCGATCAGCCAGGCGACATCGGCCGGCGACAGGACCATCGGCATCTACTCCGGCGCGCTGACGCTAAGCGGCGGTCACGCCTGAACGACGCCGTGAAAACAATATTTTCTTTACAAAACATTCGCATCCGGGAAGTTATGTGCGCACTAAAATTTTTCTGAGTCACAGCAACAGGCAGAAACCTCTCATTCGGGAGATTCGAAGGCATTTTCCAGAGCACATTGACACGTGGATCGACGAAAAGCAGCTTTTGATCGGCGATGATTTGGAAGCTTCATTCGAAAGGCAAATCAACGAGAACTCAGATTTCGTTCTCTTGTTCTTGGATGACGATGCGGCACGCTCGAGTTGGGTTAAGAAAGAAATTTTTTGGGCCTTGTCGGCCGAGAGCAATAAGAAGCGAACAATTTTGCTCGTGGTCTTGATTGATCCTGGGGCATTAGAGACTCTTGCGATTAATAATCTTAAAAACCGCCGGTATATTAGAATTCCGGACTTCTCAGAGCGATCGATTGAGATGGTCGCGAATAATATAGTTTATGACCTTTTTGGAATGTTGTGCCGCGATCTCGATGATATTCACAACCCGAAGACGTCAACCAAGATCTCGTTTCTCGAAGAATCGGACGTTTTCATAAATAATATTGCAGTGAATGTTATGGAAATTGTATTTCCATATAGACAATCAAACCCGATTGGAATAAATGATCTTTATAATAAACTGGTCGAGCGAATCGAAGACGATCTTTTATTTCAAGATTTTACAAAACTTATCGATGTGATATTTGAAAAAGATTTGATGCCCGGAATTTCGTTTGACGGTCACGAATTATTTATCATGGAAGAGCATTACAAATGGAAGGCAAACTTGAGCCGCGAAAAAAAAATCAAAGTGGCGCGCGTTGCCGCCAAACAAGTTCGGTCCGGCGATACGATTGCCATCGACGCAGGCTCAGCGACGGATGAGGTGGTCCGGATACTCTGTAACAGGCTGAAGAACCGCGCACTTTCCAATTTGAAAATTGTGACGAATTCTTTGTCGGCAATGACTATGCTGCTCGACATGTCCGACCTGCATGGATTCGATGAACATACTTGCCCCTTCCAAGCGATTATCGTTGGAGGGTTTGTGCGACCGAACACACGCGCCATCGTGAAAGAACAAACTGACGCAACTGGTGGTTTCCTGATAGCCCAACGTTCACTTGGCGGGGCTGACATCGGTTTTGTTGGAGTTAATGGTATCGATGCTAATGCAGACATGACCGCTCACACCAATATTGAAGTAGAAAATAAAAAAGACATAATCGCTATTTCAAAAAAAGCGTTTAATCTTGGAGATTCAGCAAAAATAGGTGTGATAGAATCAGAAAGATTTGCGGATTTTGATGATGAAATAACTTTAATTGCGGACGATTGTGAGAAAGCTAGAGATTTGGCAAAAAAGGTTTGTAATCGAAATGCAACAGTGATCTTATCTTAATATGCTCCACATCGTATGCGCGAATACCTCTATTGATTCCAGATTGGAAGTCGACCGATTTTCAATCGGTGATGTTATACGTGCTAAGAAAACGAGCTCGTTTTTATCTGGAAAAGGTGTAAATAGTGCATTTTGCATAAAATTTTTAAGAGAGGAA
>Ga0209987_10001452_pt1 | contig 13023 bp, 11 predicted proteins | sample N074metaG_FD_182134 | JGI IMG/M metagenome (GOLD analysis project Ga0209987, IMG submission 182134) | Deep subsurface microbial communities from Kermadec Trench to uncover new lineages of life (NeLLi) - N074 metaG (SPAdes) (version 2) | ecosystem: Environmental > Aquatic > Marine > Ocean trench... | reverse complement strand
CAGCTCGAAGCGAGGCAGCCGGACCTCCGTTCGTGCTTCACCGCGTAGCGCGTCGACCAGCTCCTGCCACCGTGCCCCGTCCATCCCTTCCACCAGCTCGGCCAGCGTGGCGTCACCGGTGGGAACCACCACCATCATCGAGAAGGCCCCCCCACCGTAGGGTAGGTCCACCGCCACGAAGTCCTCACCGAAGTCCTCACCGCCGCCCACCCGCGCGTCCAGGGCCTGACCCATCAAGGGCACGCTCACCGTGGAACCGTCGGCACGCCTGAACTCTACGGTCGTGGTCTGAGCGGGGTCGAACGGGTCGGTCCATTCCCCTTTGAAGTAGACCGTGTTGACCAGCAGGGCGACTAACCCGGCAAACTCCTCTGATGTGACCAGATCCGTAATTCGCCCCTCGGTGGTCTCGTCCACCCAGCCGTTGATCGCACCGACCAGGTCGGGCTCCTCGAAACGCACGTTCTCGATCCGGGCATCGAAGGCCTGCTCCAGTCGGCTGCGGTAGTCTCGCCGGATCTGAAAGCTCTCTTCGAGCCACGAGTTGTTGGCCACTCGAAGCTCGACGACGGGATCCAGGTGCATCAGCAGCTCGGTCAAGGCCTTGTACGCTTCGTTGGCCTCCGCCACCATGAGGCCGTTCAGGCCGAGCGCGTTCCCCATGGCGTTGAAAGTCTCGCCACCCGCACCGTTCAGCAGCATCCCCAGCGACATGGACACGCTGAGCGGCGAGATGAAGACATTGGCTCTTTCATCTTCCCGTTCCGCGTACAGCCGCCGGAGCAGATTCAGGCCGAAGTCGTTGCCCGCCCGGAGTGCCTCCGTCTCGGCCGGTGTCAGGCTTCGCGGGAGCACGGTGATCTCGGCCGACGGACTCCGCGACCCTGTGGGATCACTGCTTGCTGATTTGGCGAGAAACCCGGTGGGATCGCCGCTGTTGGCATCTGCGAGAAACAGGGTGGCGAAGACAAGCAGGACAGGGGCAACGGATCGGAGTTGTCCCATCATGGCCTCCCCGTTTCTATCTCTTCCATCTTCTGCCGAAGGGCGCACATTATTCGCATCATCTTCTCAGATTATGCGGTTTTTCTTGTTTGGCAACCCCCACCGTGGACCGAGTGGCAGGCTCCATCAACCGGGCAGGCGGCGGCGCCTACGCGCGGGCCGCCCGCTCGAGGTGAAGCCGCATCCCATCCCAATCGACCGCGGCACTGAAGGCGTTGAAATACCCATCCACCTCGTCCCTAGGCCGAAACGCCGAGATCGCCTCCCGAATTTCGCGCTCGTAGACGTCGCGATCGGAGTCGTCGCCCGATGCCAAGGCGGCTTCGACTCTGTCACGTAGCGCCGACAGTCGCTTCCGCATCTCGGATAGTCGGCCCGCGAAGTCGTCGTGCATGCCGAAATGGGAGACGCCAAAGGCGTCGGGGTCGACCGACTCGAGATCCTGGAGGGTCTCCAACCAAGCGGGTACATCAACAGAAGGGGGTGGTGTCGGCGGATAACTCGGGGCACCCGGCGCGAGGATCACGCCTAAAGCATCTCCGGCCACGAAGGTCCCGTCGGCCTCGGCGAGGTAGGAAACATGGTGCGCAATGTGCCCTGGCGTGGCAAAGACTCGAACCCCAGGAACCGGCAAACGCCCCGTTGGCTCCCAAACTCGAATACGCTCTGCCGGAACCGGTACGACGTCTCCCCACAGGCGATCATGCGCCTCGCCGAACGTCCTCCGGGTGCTGGCGACGAGGCGCTCGGGATCGGCCATATGAGGCGCGCCGTCGGCGTGAACATGCACCTGGAGGTGAGGGAAGCGGGAAACGAGGTGGCCGGTCCCACCCGCATGATCGAGGTGTACGTGCGTGAGCAGGACGTGCCGGATGTCGGAGAGTCCGACGCCCAGTTCGGCCAAGCCGTCCTCGAGGCCGTTGAGCGACGTGGAGGGGCCCGGGTCTACGATCGCCGGCTCGGGACCGTCGATCCAATAGGATGAGATCACCCCCCGAAGACCGAGGTGGATGACGTCGATCGGCAAAACGGTCATCGGTGCAGCGTGGTGTGGCGGCGGCAGACCCCGCTGGATTTCTTCAACAGCCTTCTATCGTTCTTCTACGGGGACGAAATCGCGCTGTGGGCTCCCCACAAAGATCTGCCTGGGCCGCGCGATGCTCTGCTCCTTGTCTTCGAGGAGTTCATCCCACTGCGCCAACCACCCGACCGTCCTCGGAATCGCGAAGAGCACGGGGAACATCTCCACCGGAAACCGCAGCGCCTCGTAGATGAGGCCTGAATAGAAGTCGACGTTCGGATAGAGGTTTCGTGACACGAAGAAGTCGTCATCGAGTGCGATCCTCTCCAACTCGAGCGCGATGTCGAGAAGAGGGTTTCGCCCTGTGACCTCGAAGACCTCATCGGCGGCCCGCTTGATGATGCTCGCGCGGGGATCGTACGCCTTGTACACTCGATGCCCGAAGCCCATCAGGCGTTCTTCCTTGCGCTTCACCCCCTCAATGAACGCCGGAATGTTGTCCATCGTTTCGATCCTCTGCAGCATCCTCAGGACCGCCTCGTTCGCGCCCCCGTGGAGCGGCCCGAAAAGTGCTCCCATCGCTCCAGCCAGAGCCGAGTAGGGGTCAGCCTCGCTGCTCCCGATGACCCGCATCGCCGTGGCCGAGCAATTCTGCTCGTGGTCCGCATGGAGGATGAACAGTACGTCGAGCGCACGCTCGACGACCGGGTTCGCCTTGTACTCCCCCCCCCCGATGCGGAACAGCATGTTGAGAAAGTTGGCCGTGAACGAGAGCTCGTTCTCCGGATTCGCAGGCGGGAGGCCCTGATGGTGCCGGTACGTAAACGCCGCAAGCGTCGGCATCTTCGCGACCAGTCGGTGGATCTGGAGCCGCCGGTTGTCCGCGTCACGCACATCCCTCGCTTCGGGGTAGAACGTTCCGAGCGCGGCTACGCTGCTGATCAACATGCTCATGGCATGAGCGTCGTACCGAAACCCGTTCATGACCGTGCGGATGTTTTCGTGGACGTAGGTATGGTAGGTGATGTCATGCACGAATTCGTCCAGTTCGGACTGGGTCGGCAGCTCTCCATTCAGCAGTAGGTACGCAACCTCGAGAAACGTGCTGCGCTCCGCGAGTTGTTCGATCGGATATCCGCGATATCGAAGAATCCCCTTTCCCCCATCGATGTCGGTGATGGTACTTCGAGTGGAGGCCGTGTTCTTGAACCCAGGATCGTAGGACATCATGCCGAAGTCGCCCTCGTCGACCTTGATCTGGCGGAGATCCATGGCACGGATGACATTACCCTCGTGGATGTCGATTTCGTACTCGCGCCCAGTCCGGTTATCCCGAATCGTCAGGCTGTCTTTCCCCCCACTCCCCTTTTCGTTCATCTCTTCTCCGTTACCAGTCACACAGCCCCTGCTCCAAGTAAACCCGACGTTCCACGGCGCCTGAAATGTCGTGCTCCTGAGCCTGGATAGGGCTTAACTTAGGGGATTCGCGGTCGTCGATGAAGTGCACGCGGGCGCGCGCACGGAACCTACATCACTACCCCGGGGAGGGAGGATTCACCGGCCCGCCGTGGCGCCGCGTTCGGCCTCCTCGAGTAAACCACGGAACACCTCCATCGTCAACGCCCCGAGCGCCCGGGATCCGTTGATGAAAAAGGTCGGGGTACCACTCACATCCAGATCGTCCGCAGCACGCGTGGCTCGCCTGGTCCGGTCCTTTCCGTGGTTTTCTTTGTAGCAGGTTTCGAAGGCCGCGGCCTCCAGCCTGAGTTCGTTCGCATAAGCGTGCAGGAAGTCCTTGGGATTCCGCGGCTTCGTCCACTCCTCATGCCGAGTGTAGAGCAAGTCGTGCATCTCCCAATACTGTCCTTGGTCGGCCGCACATTCCGCCGCTCTGGCTCCGTCGTCACCGTGGCGAAGCCCAAAAAGGAAGGGAACATGTCTCCAGTGCACGCGGCCCGTCTGGACGAATTCCCGCTGGACGGCGGGCCAGGTGGTTTGGTGGAAAAGCGCACAGGCCCAACAGCCGAAATCCCCCAGCTCCACGACGGTGACCTTCGCTTCGGGGGATCCCAGTACATGACCGATTCCGTCGAGGTCGACATCCTGGGCGGCAGGAGCTCCCGGTACGGCCACTCCCAGGCAGACCAGCACAAAGACCCGAATGACACCACCCGGAATTCGACTCAAAACAGGCCCCACGTGGTCCGGTAGCCCACCCCAACCCCGACTCCGGTGGGCAGGTTACGGCCCGCCAGCGGAATCTGCACAGACACCTCGAACGTACCCGGACCCACCTCGTACCCCACCGTGGGCACGACCTGGAACAGGCGGCGTGCCTCCGCTTCAGACAAGGGGAGTCCGGCTACTACCGGAGCGCCGCCCCAGAGGACATCGCCGCCGATCTCCCACGTCAGGGCATCCGCCGAGCCACCCACGGCCAAATGGGCAAAGCCCTCGTCACCAGGGTTGTAAAGGTCCGCTTCATTTAGACCCCGCCAACGGTATCCCACCCACCCCATCACGTAGACGGGAAGGAAATCGAAGCTCCGGCCGGATTCGAGGCTGATTTCGAAGTCGCGCTGGCCCTCCGTGAGCGGCAAAACAACGGTCGCGTCCACGGGAAAGGTGCTGCCAGGCGTCTTGCCACCGAACCTGAGTCCCAACGGCGCATCAAATCCGAAGAGGTCCGGAGTAACACGAACCGCGAATCGAAGATCGCCAACCCCCGAACTCGCGCTTCTCCCACCCGTAGTTGCCACATCGAGGTTGTGGATCGGTAACTGGGCCCAGACATCGAGGCCCTCGACCACGCCCACCGAAGCGGTCAAGAAAATCGAGCGCGTGAGGAACTCGCCCTGGGCCAGAAAGTCCTGGCGTTCACCATTCCGATTGAAACCGCTTACCGACCGTGAACGATACAGAGAGATCTGGGCCCAACCACCCCCGGGGGCGAGGGTTCTGATCGATCCGCCCTGCGAAAGAGTCGGCGATGAATGGGGGGCACTGCAGATGGCTTGTGCTGCAAGGGAAAGTGGAAAAAACACGGCCAGTGCGATCCAAAAGAGGCTGGACAGGCGTGTAGTCATCTTCACCCCCAAAGCGTTTTCTATAGGTGGCACGCGGTTCGTGTCGACCGCCATTCGACGTACAGCTCGAACATAAGCCTCAACAAGTGTGCCGTCTTCTCCTCCAATCGACGGGGTGGAGAGAAGGTTCCGAGGCCAGACTCTGACCGTCATTGCTTCACCGCGCCCTGGGAGACGTGGAGGATGACCTGGCCGGTGAAACTCAGGCGGGGACTGCGTGTCGCCTTCTGCCTTGAACCGAAGCTACCCGAGGAGTAGATGCCCAATGTCAAGGCGTGAGCTCCGCCACAAGTTGCAGGCCGAATCCCGTCAGGAGCAGTGCCCAGCCAAGGAGCCTTGCCCCAAACGCGATCTTGGGGTGCGAAATTCCTCGACGCATGACCAGGTAGCGGCTCTCCACGCCGGCCCCCATGGTTGTCGCCGCAATGAGGAGGGCGCCGATGATGTCTAGAATCAGACCCCAAGCTGCCCACGTCGGCATTACGGAATCCCCATGACGATGATCGTTCCAACGACAAGAGCGAGGAGGATCAATATGAACAGGACTATCCCCAACTCGCGCTTTCCGAGCCCAGGGTTCAGTTGCTTACCTCGGTCATTTGGTAATCCGCGACGCTTCGTCTGTCCAACTCGCGGCAGGACGTTCGCACAGAGAACGTGCCTTTCGCCGCTGGGGGGGCAGAGCCGCTTAGTGAGTATGCCGTTATTAAACGGTGTGACGAAGATGCTACTGACGCCAAAACCTAGGCTAGGACAATTTCTTGCCGGTGGTGGGATCAGCCGACCAAAGACTCCGCTCAATCCAGTTCGTCGCCAAGACCTGGGTCGTCGGGTCTGTTAGGACAAACTGGGCCTGTCGGCCTCAAGCAGTTTACTGCGATTCTCTGCTTTTTTCCGGCTCTCCTCGATGTCCGAGATGTCGAACATGATACCTTTGAGAGTGACCGGTACCCCGTTCAGGTGATCCACGCTGACGAAATCACGAAGCCAGAGGGTTCCGCCATCCTTCTTCACCATGCGGTATTCGAAAACGTAGTGCTTACTGATTTTCGATTGCTCTAGGCAATGTTTGATGGCCCAATCCCGATCATCCCTGTGAATGTGATCGGCCCAAAAATCGCTCTCGTACCATTCCGCGCGTCCATACCCGAGCATATCCACTACCTGGTCCCCGACCCAGGTGAACCTCCACGTCTGGGCGTCGGCCACCCAGGGGATGACCCCCGCTACCGCTTCCTGAACGCTTTCCGGCGCAGAGTCATCTGAGCCTGCTTCCTTGGCGAAGTCCTCCAATACTTTCTCTATGCGCCCAATCGTCCTTATGGCAATCCTCGGGACATCGTACATCGCGCCCTCGCCCGTGAGAAGCCAGTGGCCGGAGATTCCCAAGGCGCTTACCAGTTTGCGGAGGTTGGCCGCACCCGGCTCTCTCGAACCACTCAACCAACGACTAAGCTGGGGCTCGTTTACCCCGGCACGCCTTGCGAACGCCTTATGTCGCTCCTTCCCCAAAGCTCGAGCTAAACGTCCGGCCAAGGACTCGTCACATTGCATAAATCGCATAAACCGTCACCGCCCCACTGCTCATTTGTCCAAAAAGTTGCCCAAATCGGCGACGGCCGATGCGGAAAACCGCTGGGAAGCCAGTGCCGGGAGGGGGACTCGAACCCCCAAGGGCCTAAGCCCGCCGGATTTTGAGTCCGGTGCGTCTACCAATTCCACCATCCCGGCGCGTACCGCAGCGGTAAGATACCAAAGGGTCCAGGCGCCGTACATCGTTCAGTGGCCCCTCCGGGGCCCAGCGAGCATCAGGCAACCGGAACACCATCTACCGATGGACTTACCCCCGTTAGTTGCGCCTGGTCGTCACTTCGATGACCCCGCCAGGATAGCCGGTGCCGTACTTGGTGGTCGCGTCCGGGGCGGAGAGTAAGCGCATGGTTTCGATGTTACCAATAGTCATTTGGCGGAGAGAACCGAGTTCGCCACGGGGAACTCCATCGACCACAACTCGCGCAAAAGCAGGTCCAGAGGTAAGGCTGACGCCTCGCCGGGATCGTAGCCAGCTCCTGTTAAGGGTCGCGACCGCCTCATAGGCGCTCCGGTCCGTGAGTTCCATGAGCTGGGCTCGGACGATCAGGGTCGAGTTCGCCCGAGCGGTCCGTGTCGCCGTTTCGCCGTCCTCGTCGAAGGGCGTGTCTGGAGACGAGGCACAGGCGGAGACTACGGGGGCTAGGACGAAGACTAGCACGAGGGACAAAAAGCGATACAAAGACATGGACGGCCCCCACTCTCGGATGTGACTTCCGCACGTACCTCATAACCGATCTCGGATTCGCCCCTGTCAAGCAGGGCGGTGTCCGACTCCGTCGAAAACGGGTAGAATCCCGACGGTATTTTCCGGCTCTGCGGAGGCGTGACTGCCGACAGGGCCACTGGACTGTGTTCGGGGGAATTGTGCTAAGGCAAGATTGGCCACCAGCCCGTGTGACCAAGTTCCGGCAAGCGGGCTTCGTTTACCTTCACGTAGCCATCCTCTACGAGGCAGCAGTGTACGCGATGCTCGGGGCGGGCACCCTGCCCGCTCGCTTCGGCTCACCGTGGGCGTGGCTCGTTGGCGGTGCCGCGTTGGCGGCGTTCGGATTTGTCGGCCTCTACCACTGGCGCAACGTCTGGTTCGCCCGGATCCTGTGGGGGCTGAATGGCCTGCGAACGCCTGCCCTGATCGGGGGCGCCTTCTTCGCTTCGCCCGACACCCTGACCCCTCCAGCGTTTTATCTGACCGCTCTGGTCGTCGTCGTCATCAACCTCTGGATGCTCGCGCGCGCCGGATGGGACTTGTGATCAGGGTGGAAGACTAAATGCAGCTCTCCACACTCGATTGGTGGGTTCTGGCGTTATACGGAGTCACGATCCTCAGCCTGGGGTTGGCCTTCGCCCGTCGGGCGGGAGGCGGGAGGGAGGACTATTTCCTCGCGGGTCGCACAATGCCCTGGTGGTTGATCGGCACGTCCATGGTAGCCACGACGTTCTCGGCCGACACGCCCAACCTGGTGACCGACCTCGTCCGCACAGGAGGTGTCAGTCAGAATTGGGTTTGGTGGGCGTTCGTAATCACCGGAATGTGCACCGTCTTCTTCTATGCCAAGCTCTGGCGGCGCTCGGGAGTGCTGACGGACATCGGATTCTACGAAATGCGCTACGCCGGGCGCTCGGCTGCATTCCTGAGGGCCTTCCGTGCCATTTACCTGGGCGTGTTTTTCAACGTAATGATCATGGCCACCGTAACCTTGGCGGCCATCAAGATCGGCGGGGTTCTTCTGGGCGTCGACAAGTACACCGTGGTTCTCGTCGCCGGCACCGCCACGGTGATCTACTCCGCCACTTCGGGTCTGTGGGGTGTCCTGGTCACCGACCTGCTCCTTTTCAGCATCTCGATGATCGGCTCCGTGGCCGCTGCGGTCTACGCCCTCCGGCTCCCCGAGGTCGGAGGGTTATCAGGACTGATGACCCACCCCAACGTCGCCGGCAAGCTCTCGTTTCTCCCTGACTTCTCGGACCCTACGACGGCCGCGGCAGTTTTCATCGTACCGATCGCTGTACAGTGGTGGAGCACTTGGTACCCTGGAGCCGAGCCCGGAGGTGGAGGATACGTAGCACAGCGTATGCTGGCAGCGAAGGACGAGAAGAACGCAATGCAGGCCACGCTCTGGTTTAATGTGGCACACTACGCGATTCGGCCGTGGCCGTGGATTCTGGTCGCGCTCGCTTCGCTGATCGTCTATCCGAACCTGAGTGATCTCACCGCCGCGTTTCCGAATGTCGATCCATCCATCATCGGGAACGACCTGGCCTATCCAGCGATGCTCGTGTTCCTCCCAGCGGGCCTTCTCGGTCTGGTCGTGGCCTCCCTCGCTGCCGCGTATATGTCGACGATCAGCACGCACCTGAACTGGGGGGCATCCTACGTCGTGGATGACGTATACCGCCGCTTCGTGGCCCCGGATCGGGAGGAGAAGGATTACGTGATGGTCGCCCGCGTCACGACGGTCGCGCTCATCGTACTAGCCTCCTTCGTCGGCCTTCAGTTGGAGACTGCGATGCAGGCGTTCCAGATCCTGCTTCAGATCGGCGCCGGAACAGGCCTGGTGTTTCTGCTTCGCTGGTTCTGGTGGCGCATTAATACGTGGAGCGAAATCTCCGCGATGGTGATCTCGTTCGTGGTCGCCTTGTACTTCGGATTTGTCCACACGGCCCTCGGTTTCGCGAGGTGGGACCCTTCGGCGGAACTCGTGGTGGGTGTCGCCGTGACGACGGTGGGTTGGCTCGTGGTCACGTTCCTGACGCCCCCGGTGGATACCGAAACGCTGCGGGACTTCCACTCGAAGATCCGGCCGCTCGGAAAGGGATGGGACGCGGTCGTGCCCCGTAGCGAGGGGGCCGGACCGTACGGGGCGGGCGAAAGCGACGCGGGCTCGGGCGGCGAGGGCTTGGGCGGCGAGTTCGCCGCCGGCCTTCTCGCTTGGTTCCTGGGTTGTGTGATGGTGTACGCGGCACTCTTCGGCACGGGGTTCCTGTTGTACGGAAATGTGGCCTTGGGACTGATCGGTGTGATCGTGGCGGCGGTGGCGGGGTGGGGCGTACTCAAGCTGCTGCCCCGGGTCGGTTTCCTGACCTAAAACCTCCCTTTTGTTGGGCCTACCCCGCCTGGAGCGGCCTGTTGTGGAGCGTCACGACGAGGGGTCGGGTCGACGTGAGGCGTCCTGGCGTGGGGCGACTCAAGTAGGTGCCGGGGTGTTTCCGATGCAGCGTCTTCGATATTGTGTTCTTGTCACACGCGAGGACCATCCACGCAACAGCCTACGCGGCACAGCGCGCAGATCAACGGGCGCACGTATGACTACGAGGTCCCATGGGTAACGATCCCTTTGGCACACTCACCAATATCGACTTGATCGAGGGCTCCACGTCGTTCTACAGCCTGGCGACGCTCGAGGCGTCCGGCGTGGTCGACTTGGACCGCCTGCCGTTTTCGATACGTATCCTCCTCGAGAACGCCCTCCGGCATTCCGGTGGACGGTACGTGGGGGAGGATCACGTGAAGGCCGTAGCCGCGTGGAGCCCCACCAACGCGGGCGCGGATGTACCGTTCATGCCTTCCCGCGTCGTTCTCCAGGACTTCACGGGTGTTCCGGCGGTCGTCGACCTGGCCGCCATGCGGGATGGACTCAAAGCGCTGGGCGGTGATCCCGGCCGGATCAACCCAGTGGTACCGGCCGACCTCGTCATTGATCACTCGGTGCAGGTCGACTTCTTCGGCACTCCCGAGGCGTACCGGCAGAACGTGGAGCTCGAATTCGAGCGAAACAGGGAGCGTTATGCCCTTCTGCGCTGGGCCCAGCATGCCTTCGAGGACTTCCGGGTAGTTCCGCCAGGCATCGGCATCGTACACCAGGTCAACCTCGAGTACTTGGCCTCCGTGGTGCACCGCAGGACGGAAAACGGCATCTCCGTCGCTTATCCCGACACGTTGGTGGGCACGGACTCCCACACCACCATGATCAACGGACTCGGGGTCGTGGGGTGGGGGGTGGGAGGAATCGAGGCAGAAGCCGTTCTCACCGGTCAGCCCTACTACATGCTCCTCCCCGAGGTCGTGGGTGTGAAGTTCACCGGAGAGCTGCCCGAGGGCGCCACGGCCACGGACTTGGTCCTTCATGTAGTACAGATGCTGCGCGCCCACGGAGTGGTCGGCCGTTTCGTCGAATACTTCGGGCCTGGGCTATCGAATCTGACGCTGCCGGACCGAGCCACGCTGGCGAACATGGCTCCTGAATATGGCGCGACCATCGGTTTCTTCCCCGTGGACGACGAGACCCTGGCCTACTTGAGCGGTTCGGGCCGAACTGCGGAGCTCGTCGAGCGGGTCGAGCGGATCAGCAAGGAACAGCGCCTTTTCCGTACGGACGAGACGCCGGATCCCGAGTACACATCAGTCCTCCACATGGATCTCGGCAGCGTCGAGCCCAGTGTGGCGGGCCCCAAACGGCCTCAGGATCGGATCGCGCTGGGCGATCTTCCGCAGGCATTCGCGAGAGACCTGCCGGCTTTGTTACCCCCCGGGTTCTCGATAACCGGAGATGGCGCGCGTACCGTTCAGGTGAACCTGGACGGGGAGACGTGTGAACTCGGAGACGGAAGTGTCGTGATCGCAGCGATCACGAGCTGCACGAACACATCGAACCCGTCGGTCATGGTGGGCGCGGGGTTAATGGCAAAAAAGGCCGTGGAACTCGGGCTCCAGGTCAAGCCGTGGGTCAAGTCGAGCATGGCGCCGGGCTCGAAGGTCGTCACGGACTACCTGGAGGCGTCCGGCCTCATGGAGTATCTCGATCAACTCCGGTTCGGCGTGGTCGGGTACGGGTGTACGACCTGTATCGGGAATTCCGGTCCCCTCGCCGACCCCATCAGTGAGGCCATTCGAGACCAAGGCCTGGTGGTCGCCGCCGTGCTCTCCGGGAATCGGAATTTCGAAGCGCGTATTCACCCTGAGGTCCGCGCCAACTACCTGGCGTCTCCCATGCTCGTGGTGGCGTACGCCCTGGCGGGTCGAGTGGACATCGACTGGCCGACCGAGCCGCTGGGCCACGGCACCGACGGGCCGGTCTACCTTCGGGACCTCTGGCCCAGCTCGGACGTCATCCGCGAAACCGTACAACAAGCCCTGGCACCCGAAATGTTTAAGCGGCGCTACGCCGAGGTCTTCGAGGGCAACGACTTGTGGCAGGCCCTTCCCCTCCCCTCGGACGACGGCAACCTGTACGACTGGCAGGATGACTCCACATACATCCGTAATCCTCCGTTCTTCCAGGGGATGTCTCAGGACGTCGGAGAGCTCGAGGACATCCGGGGCGCCCGTGTCCTCGGCATCTTCGGGCAAACCACGACCACAGACCACATCTCGCCGGCAGGCGCCATTCCCAAGGATGAACCCGCGGGAATGTACCTTCGGGAGCGAGGCGTAAAACCGTGGCAGTTCAACACTTTCGGTTCCAGGCGCGGCAATCACGAGGTGATGATCCGGGGCACATTCGGCAACGTGCGCATCCGGAACCTGATGCTCGAAAACCGGGAGGGGGGCTACACAGTCCACGTCCCGAGCGGAGACGAGCTGACCATCTACGATGCGGCCATGCGGTATCAGTCGGAGGGAACACCCCTGCTCATTCTCGCCGGCCAGGAGTATGGGACCGGCAGCTCCCGGGATTGGGCCGCAAAAGGGACCCTGCTGCTCGGGGTCAAGGCCGTGATCGCGGAGAGCTACGAGCGGATCCACCGCAGCAATCTGGTGGGCATGGGCGTGCTGCCCCTTCAGTTCGAAGAAGGTGACACGCCGCAGTCGCTCGGTCTGACCGGCCGCGAGACGTTCGACATCCTAGGGATTTCGGAGGGATTGGAGCCTCACGCCCGTCTGACCGTCGTGGTCCGTACGGACGACGGACAGGAGACGAGCTTCTCGACCGTCGCCCGTCTCGATTCAGAAGTGGACGTCGAGTATTACCGAAACGGCGGGATCCTGCACACGGTACTCCGAAGGATCGCCTCGGGCGAGATGTAGGACAGCGTGGGGTTAGAACAGGGGCTTCCAGCCCGAATCTCGTAGTGTTACGGGAGGACTCAACACCTCGGCCAAGATGATGGCCTCCCGGAGGGACTTCTTGGCGCCTCGCCTGACCTCCGAGAGCAGATCCCGCGGTTTCTGGGCGTGGCGAAGCTCCTTCTGCAGCTTGCTCGGCGTTTTAGGGGAATGGGGCACAAACTCATGAAGCTGCTCCTCAGGGAGGGGCCGGTCTGGGGAGGCGACCTCAACATGCTTCTCGTGAGCGTGCTTCTCGTGGCTAGCGGCCTGGT
>Ga0209987_10001450_pt1 | contig 13031 bp, 13 predicted proteins | sample N074metaG_FD_182134 | JGI IMG/M metagenome (GOLD analysis project Ga0209987, IMG submission 182134) | Deep subsurface microbial communities from Kermadec Trench to uncover new lineages of life (NeLLi) - N074 metaG (SPAdes) (version 2) | ecosystem: Environmental > Aquatic > Marine > Ocean trench... | reverse complement strand
GACTTTGGCATCGAGCCGGTGGGACCCGTCTACGATTTTTCAGATGAAGACGTGGCCGCTCAATTCTTGAGGGACAGAAGAGGCAACTGAGCATCGTTCGTAGATTCTAAGGGGCATCCCCCGCCACCCATCAGTGGAGGGGATGTCCCTTTGTTCTTTCTCACCCAGCCGGATTCCGGCCCCACCCCCGTTTCCTCATCTTTAATCGAAAGCGCAGACCAACTGATTCGGAATCTGAGGGAGCGGCCTCAGGGCCGTTCGGCACCTGAGGTGCCTCCCACACTCAACTTAGTCTCTAGTTTGTTGCAAATAGTGTAGGCGTCAACCGGTGGTGACCCCTACGAGCGGCCACTACAACATCAGGAAGAACCTCGGGATCCACGAAAGCACGAACGCACGGCGTCACGAAGTAATCAGCGGGATGGGTTGACCATGCTGACCTCAGTCTCCTGGGCGGTTTCCAAGGAAGGGGTTCCCGGGGGCAATTTCCCCTTGGGTACGCTGACGTAACCCTTGATTTGGTCCTTGAGCACCTGATTGATGACCAGTTCGTAATGGATCTTCTCTGGGCCCACGTAGAAATTGACGGGAGTATTGACGTTGATATTCTTCCTCTCCATTTTCCGATCGTCTACAAAAATATGCAGATCGGCGCGTTGGCGTTTCGTATCCGCTTTTCGCAACTCCACGGAGATGTTACCCACTTGGGATCTTTTCTTCTTGCGGAAGTCAAAGGTGACGTACTCCCTTTTGCCTCGCCGTATGAGCTCATCCAGTCCATCGCTGGTAGTGGCGATCATATTTCCCTGCGCAGTCACACGCACTCCCAGTGCTGTGAGCTTCGTAAGTGTCTCAGTCAGTTCTTCCTGGTTGCTTGCCACGCTGGCTTTGACGGTGGAAATTTCTTCATCCACACCTTCAAATTTCTGACCCGCTTCTTCCTGAAAAGCGGCCACTTCCTGGGCCTTGAGAGCAATTTCTTCGGTGAGTGCCGCGACACTCCTGACCTGCTCTTCCTTGAGCTCCACCGCCAGCTCCTGTGCTCTTCTGAGGTCACGCTGGGTCACGCCCACGCGTTCCATAGTGACTTCCTGCCGGGATTGCAATGCGGCAAGCTGATCGCCATTCCCGTCCAACCTTCTCGCCACAAGCTCCAGGGACTGACCGACAACCACCATCTGCTCCTGAAAGGCTTCGGCCTGAACGCTCTGCTGCCATAAGAAATAGCCCAGCACTGAGCCCAAAGCTAATCCAGCAATCGAGAGAACAGTCACCAGGTCCACCGTCGCTCGGGGCGGTCGACTGTAGGTAACGTTTGGGGCTGGGGCTGAAGCTGAAGCACTCGTTTCGCCCGATTTCCCCGACCGTGCATGGGGGTTCACCAGAAGATCAGATAAGTCTTTACCGGCCACTTTTTTTACCTCGCGTGTTCTTTGCGGTTCAAACGGTTAGTAGATGTTTGTTGAAAGACTATAACAGCCGCTATAACCTTATGTTTCTTAGCTTTGCCGGACGATTCTACCTTAGATTCCGTGATTTTGTCAAGTACATTCATCACAGTCGACAGGGACATTTTCCCTTTTTTCTTTTCATCCAACGCGCACTCAGAGATATTAGATTGCCAGATGGCCAAAAAGTTGACTTTATTGTCGATGATTGGGCCGGGACTTCTGGTTGCGGCCACCGGAGTGGGTGCGGGAGACCTGGCAGCAGCCTCTTTTAGCGGAGCCCAACTGGGGGTGGCCATTTTATGGGCGGTTGTTCTAGGGGCTTTTTTCAAGTTTGTTCTCAATGAAGGATTGACCCGCTGGCAACTGGCCACCGGCAACACCTTGCTGGAGGGAGTGGTCATCCACCTGGGGCGTCCTGTCCGCTATGGCTTTCTGGCCTATCTTCTGACCTGGAGCTTCATGGTCGCCGCCTCTTTGATGAGCGCCTGTGGTGTTGCTGCCCAAGCCATTCTGCCCGTCTCCGAGGATCCAGTCACGGGAAAAATCATCTACGGAATTCTTCTGAGCCTCATCGGTGTGGTTCTGGTTCGTGTGGGTGGGTATTCCCTCTTTGAAAAGGTGATGAGGGTCTGTATTGGTTTGATGTTTGTCACCGTTGTGGCAACCGCTATTCTGTTGAGGCCGAACTGGGGCCAGCTCCTGAGCGGGTTGCTGGTACCCTCCATCCCTCAAATCAATGGTGAAGGATTGGCCTGGACCATTGCCTTGATGGGAGGGGTAGGGGGCACGGTAACGGTCCTCTGCTACGGTTACTGGATCCGTGAGGAAGAACGACTCAATACCGATGATCTACGCGTCTGCCGGATCGACCTGGGGGTTGCTTACGCACTGACCGCCGTGTTTGGTCTGGCCATGGTCACCATCGGAAGCACCATCGAAATTGAAGGCAGCGGCGCCACCCTGGTGATCCGATTAGCCGATCAACTGGTAGGACAACTGGGTGTCATCGGTAAGTGGGCTTTCCTGCTGGGAGCATTCGGGGCGGTCTTCAGCAGCCTGCTGGGAGTCTGGCAAAGTGTCCCCTATCTGTTTACGGATCTGTGGGGAATGATGAGAGAAGGTCAACCCTCCCCGGAACGCTCCATCGATACCCGATCCAAATCCTATCGATGGTACTTATACGCCATGGCCACCCTTCCCATGATTGGGCTGTGGGTTGGATTCGCCAGCATGCAAAAATTTAACGCCATTTGGGGAGCCCTCTTTATGCCCATGTTGGCGATGACCCTGTTGATCTTGAATGGGCGAGCACGGTGGGTGGGTGAAGGCTATAAAAACCGTCCACTCACCTCCACGGTTCTGGTGCTGATCCTGTTGTTTTTCCTGATGGCGGGCTGGTTGACGATCCGATAGGCTCGCGGATGGGTCAAAAATCAAACACGTAAGTGAGCTTGGCGATCAATGCCCTTTCTACGACCTCTCCCGTGGAGGCACGCCTTTCATTGTAGACCAGGAACAAATCGCTAAGGGGTTTGTAGATCCAGTTGAAACGGATGTTGCTGGAAACCTCTTTGAGAGTACTGTTGTACTGAATGAGGGCGTTTAAGAAGGTGGTGGTATTGAAGGAATAGCGAAAACGAGAGGTGACTAGATTGTTGGTGAAGTCTCCCGAGGGCAGGCGAACGTCGTCGTGTTCCCAACCCACTTCTGCCAGAAAATGATAACTGGGCTGCAGCAGAAAACCTAAACGGTAGGAGTCCTTCTCTCCGTCAAAAAACTCGCCGGTCTCAATGCCCGCATCGCCACTGAATGCTCGGCTGCGGTCGGTAAAGAAGGAGACGGAAAAGTCTGCAAACTGATAGTCTCCCACTGGAATTTCCTGAGGCAGCCGAATGGCAAAGGGCTCCTCCAGGCGCTCGAATGTGGATTTGTGACCGAAGCGGATTTCGCCGCCGTTTTGCAATTCAATCGTGAAGCTGCCATCAAGGACACGAGTCTGCAAAACATTGTTCTGATCGGTGATGTAATCGAGTGTAACGCCAGGCCTGAACTGGCGGATCCACCCAATGCTCTCACCGGGTCTGGGTTTCACGGCCAACTCGCCAAGGGTTTTTCGAATTCCTGGGCGCGGTACAAAACCCACTTCAGGGTTGAAATTATCTTCAATGGACAGATATTCACCTTCGATATCCCAGAAGAGATCGCTCCAGCGAGCATTAAAAGCTCCCGCTAGTTCCTGGGAGTCGATGCCCGTGGTGTCGGTCTTCAGGATGTAGGAAGAAATGTTCAAATAGGTCAAGAATTTCAAATTAACGTCGGTCCCGTAGGTCCGATTGAAATCTCCGCCGTTGACCTTCTTGTTGACGAACAACCCGCCGATATCGGAGTTGCGTAAGATGTCGCGACGGAGTCGAAGCACAGAAAAATTAGTTGAGGGGGTTACCTCAAACTCGTCGGTCTGCATGGAGAGGATCCCCAGCGTGTATTGACCCGCCCTGCCACTGAATCGCACACCTCCCAAAATAGGAACGATTTCCCCTTGCTCGATGCCTATTCTGCGGCTAAAGAAGGGAATGAGATCTCGCCTCCCGAAGCGCCGTCCGGTGTGAGCAAACTCAAAGATGCCGGAGTTCTCCAGAAAGAAATCCCGTTTCTCAGGGAAGAAGAGGCTGAATCGAGTCAAGTTGATTTGCTGCACGTCGGCCTCAACCTGAGCAAAATCGGTGTTCAGCGTCAAATCCAGCGTCAGGCCGGGAGTGACGCCATACTTGGCGTCCATGCCGACTTCCGGCATGAAATCCACATCATCTCCTTCCCGGCGAGTAATGGGTGTAGAGATATAGGGCTTCAAGTAGAAGTTCCTGCCTTGACGGATGCCGCCCAGACCCTCGAGGGTCCCGGCCAGAGAGACTCGATTCATCCGGTAAGGTCGAGTCACCAGCGACCAGTGGGCCACTTCGTTCTTGCGGCGGATGTGCCGCACGAAGTTCACACCCCAGATTTGATCGTCCCCCTCTCGAAAGCGCAGGGTCTTAAAGGGAATGGCCATCTCCACTTGCCATCCCTGCTCGGTGATCTGTGTCTTCACGTGCCAGATCCCATCCCAATCGAAGTTGATATGGGTGCCGTCTCCGACTGTCTGGGCATCCCTTTTGGCTCCTTCGGGGTTGGTGCCAAACAGAAATCCATTGCGGTCATCATCGAAGGTGTCCAGCACCAGAGCAAAATGATCGTTTTCAGAGGACTGATAATCCCGGGTCACATCGGTGACCACGATTCCCTGTTCACCTTCGGAGTCAAAGCAGTAGACCCCCACATAAAGGTTGTCATCGTCGTAAAGAAGGCGCACCTCGGTGCGCTCCGTGGCCGGCTCCCCTTGCACAGGGTTGGTCTGAACAAAGTCGGTGGCCGGTTCCACAAGAGCCCAGGCCAGCTCGTCCAGAATGCCGTCAATGACGATGGGAGCCTCTATGTACCGGGCCCGAATCACCCGGTCGTCGTTGGCCAAAAGGCTGGTCCCGACAAAGACCAGCCCCATTGCAAAAGACAAAGGGATCTTAGACATGTTCCGAGTTTCGAGTTTTGAATTTAGGAACTCGAATTTTTAATTTGTTTTGAATTTAGGATTTGTGATTTAGAATGTCCGCCGACCTTCGGTCAGCTGGTCAACGGTCTGCGATCTCCAGTACCATCATCTCATCATGGCGGTGAATAAAGGAGAACAACCGCTGCATCCAACCATATTTGGCCAGAAGTAACAGCCTGACCTCCTCCTTTTCCTGGGGTGAGACGATGCGAGCGATCCCCTCCACCGTGGGTCCAATGACTTTCCCACCCATCGTGCAGGGAGCAAGGGTCACTCTGGAATCGTGGCGAAGGCGTTTCCCTTTACCTGAGTTTAACTGCGTCCACACGCAGAGCTTGTCATTCTTCTCCACAAACCATACGGGTGTAGAGACAGGATTTCCGCTCTTTCGAAAGGTGGTGAGGCTCATGTATTTATGACCCTCCACCACCGAAAAATCGTTGGCTTGATCTTCAGACATTTCCATTCCCTCCACAGAACACGGACCCCAAACAACTGACAATAGACAACTGGCATTGAGAAGAAGACAGGAACGCGCTCGGCGTTCTAACCTCTCTGGAAATGCCGCTCGACGATGCGGGAAGAGGCGAACAGGGCCAGGGTGGCCACCGTCCCTGCATACCCCTGGGAGGCTGCTCTGGGTACGGTGCTTCCATCGCAGACAAAGAGTCCGTCAATGTCATGGGATTCAAAATAGGGATCCACCACCGAGCTCTTGGGATCTGCTCCCATAATGCAGGAACCGACATAGGTGGCAAGGTGACGGACCCGTAGCGGGCGATCCATTCCCCGGATTTCTCGAGCTCCCATCTTCTTGAGCATTTCATAGATCAGCTCGCGCCCCTGCTCCAGATGTTTGATGATGGCGGGATCGTTTCCGGCATAGATCTGCTCGCCCCATTCATTGATCCACCCACGGATGGTGCGGGGCCGTACCAGCTCGATGCTGGACCGGGTTTGACTGGCCATTTCCCTTCGGGTTTTGGTCATCTTGCCAGGATCCGCGAATTGTCGCATAAACTCCTTGTGCTGGCGGCCAAACCCAGACCCCTCGGCAGCCAAGGCCACCTGATGCGGATAGGGAATTCGGTGGGCGCGGATGTTGAAGGTCACGCGCTCGTAGCGATGGTCCGAGTTTTGATCGTGAAAGACATAGTAAGCCTGCTCATGATGAAACTCCCCGTCGCTAACGGGCTCGTCGAAAATACCGATGGGACCCGGGACCGAGGGGCGGTTATCGGTGTGGCGTCCCACGTTTCGATTCTCCACCACCAGCTCACCATCCACCAGTTCTCTAGGTCCGTAGCCGGAACGGTACAAGAGGGGTGGAGTGCCATAATTGCCGCAGGACACCAGAACACGCGGTACCTCCAGCGTATGGCGAACACCGTTTTGGGTGTACTCGATTCCCTTGACCTGAACCTGCGCACCCTTTTTTTCAAAGAGTACTCTTTCCACTCTGGTGTCGGGAATCATATCGACCCCACGCTCCTCAGCGATGGGCAGATAGGCTATAAAACTTCCCTGGCGAGCATCGTACCTGCACATGTTGGGCCCGTCGCAATACCCGGAGAGAAGACAGTTCTTCTTGGCAATGGTGGCGTCCACGGGGGAGTAGCCCATCGATCGAGCAGCGTCTCGAAACAGAAGGTCCGCTCGAGTCATCATGGCCTCTGGCCTGGCGTGGATGTTGAAGTCGCGGGTAATCTGCTCGGCGAAAGGCTTCAGGGTTTGATAGCCCAAATCGGCACCCGTTTCCTCCGCCCACACCTGGAAGTCCACCGGATAAGGGACGCGGGTAATGCCCGTATAATGGAGAGTACCCCCTCCAAAGATGGCAGCCGTCCCCTGAAGGAAGGATTCCTCACCCGGTTTCAGAGGGATCTTTCGCTTGCCCCCACTCTTCAGGCCGGTGCGAAAGACATACCGGTTGCGAAATTCAAGGGAGATGTTGGTAAACATCTGCCGTCGCTCTGGAGCACCATATCCGGGGTTGGGCTTTCCCTTGAAGTAGGGACCTCGATCAAGAAGAGCAATTTTCAGCGGCTCGCCGGTGGTCGGATTTACACCCTTTTGGGCAATATTGCCCGCTAGTGTGCAGCCGGCTTGCCCGGCTCCCACAATGGCCAGATCGTAGGATTGTTCAGGCATCTGATCGTACCTCCGTTATGCGCCTCGAACTCCCTCCGTGAACTTCCTCATGCTATGACGTTCAGTGGCAAGACGCAACCGCGCGAAGCGCTATCAGCGTTGACTCCTTTTGTTGGCCAGGATACAATTTCTCCCAGAAAATCAACGACGTCTTCCGTTCGTCCTATAATGTCAGTAGTGGGTAAATCCAAGATGAGAAAACATCGACTGATCTCGGGCTGGGGACTTGGTGTGCTTCTGGTCGTTCTCTCCTCTACTTCAGCTTTCCCAAAGGAATTTGAGAGCCTTCAAATCGAGGCAGCGGCCCCTGACTTTACGCTCAAGGATCTAGCCGACAAAGAATACCGTCTAAGCGACCTCAAAGGGGAGATCGTGGTGCTCCAGTTCGGAAGCTCCACCACCATGCCCTTTATTGAACAGATTAAACCCATCATCGGATTGACCAAGAAGTACAGAAGAAAAGGGGTCACTTTTCTTACCGTTTACACCGCAGAGCAAGACTTCGGTTGGCAGGCGGACGATTACTTTTCAAAATATGAGAGAGCCAAGGGGTTGCGCTTTCAGGTCGGCGCCCAGAGCGGCCAAAGGATGACCGCCAAGGTTCTGGTGGATGATATGGAAGAGACCGTCTACAAAACCTACGGCTCGGTTCCTGCCGGCGTCTTCATTGTGGACAAAGATGGAAACCTGGCCTTCAAGGCCAAGGTCGTGAATGCCGCTGATGTGGAAAAGGTGTTGGAGAGGTTGATGTGAAGGGTGTTGGCATCCAATAGACACTTTGAATGTTATTTTGAAGGAAGGAGATCGGATGAAAGGTTCTAAGGTCCTTTTTGCTCTGTTCTTTACCCTGTCACTGGTGATCTTTTTCTCTTTACCCGCATTCTCTCAGTCCCGTGCTGAGCTTCTGAAGTACAAGGAGAATGTAGTGATGGCACCAGACTTTTCACTCCAGGCCCTCGATGGGAAGACCTACCGCTTGAGTGACTACAAAGGAAAAAAGATCGTGGTGCTGGAGACGGGCAGCTCCACCTGACCGCCCTACCTGGCGCAGGTTGCGGCCACACAAAAACTTGTCAAGAAGTGGGAAGGTGGCGGAATGCCCGTCAAGTTCCTGCACGTTTACAATCGGGAAGCGCACCTGGAATGGAAAGCCAAAAGCACTGAGGAGAGGCGGGAGAGAGCGCTTTACAGCAGGCAACTCAGTGAAATCCTGACCGGCCAGGAACAGGTGATCACCACCCTGGTGGATGAAGTGGCCCCCGAGAGGCCGGGAAGCTCCCTGGTGAACCAGGCCTACGGCGGCGCATCGAACTCAGTGACCATCATCGACATGGATGGACGGATCATTTACTTTGCCATGTGGTATCGCTTCGGTGATGTGGATAAGATCTTAACCGAACTGGGAACCAAGCAGGGTTGGCTCACCAGCGATGCAGGAGAAGAGGAGGCCGTGGCCGCGAAATAGACCCAGGAGAGAAGCGGCCGGGGAAATCAAAAGATGAGAAAACATTCTTCAGCTTGTTCCAGTTTCGCGGTGATTCTGCTCTCGGTGTTCCTGTGCTGGATCCCGGCCCTGGGCGAGGGGCTGGAGACGGCTCCAGGATTCTCCCTCAAGAACATCGAGAAACTTGAGAGCAACGCCGTCACCCTGTCCAGCCTGGAGGGCAAAGTGGTCCTCTTGAACGTTTTCACCACGACTTGCGATATCTGTCGAGCAGAGTTTCCGAACCTGATCGCCGTCAATGACCGATACAGCAAGCGAGAAGATGTCCGGGTGGTGGGTATCGCTATCGATCCCATGGTCGAGGCCGTTGAGTCGCTGGTCCGGGCAGCGGGAATCAATTACACCGTTCTGATGGGAGAACTGGAGACCCTTGTGACCTGGAAGGTCAAGGCCTTTCCCACCTCCTTTCTGATCAACAAGAGAGGCCAAATCTCGCAGCAGTACGTAGGCCTCCACGATAAGTCCGTTTTTGTTAGCGACATCGAGGCAATCATCGGGGAGAAATAGAATCCGCGAAAGAGCAAGTCTCATAAACCTTTTCTCACTGTTCACTCTCACGGTTCTCTGGAGCAGTTTCGCCCTGGGAGCTGAACTTTTCTCTTACAAGCCCCATGACGGGACTCTCCACTATGACTTGACCATTAAGACCCATGCTGTGGTGTATACCAGCGCACCTGGGATGTACGGGAGAATCTTCCGAGACCATGAGGACATCATGGAACTCAGCCAGAGGATCGAAGAGACCGAGGAAGGTCTATTGGACCTCGCCACCACCGTGGAAAAGATCAATGTGCTGCCACCTGCTCGTGGTGCTGACCCACCAGGCATGATCTACCTAAGAAAAGACATCGTGGGCAATACCCAACACATCAAGATCAATCTATCAGGGAAAGTGGAGGAAGCTCGGGTGTTCCCGCAGCTGGCCTCGCGGTTTTTCTGGAACAACGGGGAGGATGGCCCCCCCCTTGATCTTTATAATGTTTTGATCCTGCTCAACCCGCGGTTCCCCTCGCATCTCCTGGAGCCAGGCGATAGCTGGGAGACGGAAGAGGAAATTGAGCTAGGGATGGCAGACGCTCTTCCTCTGGCTGGCCTGATGGTGCTCAACTATGATCTGGAGATGACGGTCAAACAGAAGATCCACTATACCCTGCTCGATTTCGTTGAGAAAAGTGGATACCGCTGTGCCCACATCCGCTTTGAAGCTCAATTCACAACCGATGGCGCGAGCTACACTCCCAGTCATGGGAGTTACCTAGAAGGCAACGGGAAAAGTTCCGGCGAGCTGTGCTTTGCTCCGAAGGAAGGGATTCTGGTATCCGCTTCCATGACTCACAACGCTTCCGAGAAAAGGTCGGAAGACGGACTTATTCGAACTTTCATCACTCCCAGGGAGATGATTTTCCTGGAGGTCGATGACCGGACCACGGTACCCATCACCTGGCGCAGTGAACGGATCGTTTCACTCGAGCTGACTGAGGGCCAATGAGCAGCAAGAACGGGCTTGGCTTTTTGAGCTGGGTCATCGCTGCCGTGCTGGTGATTGCTGTCTTTATTCTGATAGAGAAACCGGCCAGCGTGAGCGCACAGGATACAACCAACATCATTCGAGCTTTTCAGCAGAAAAGGTTCTCCTTTGACATTCAAAACGGGTCGCTCCGATTCTCCCATGGCAACCACCGAAGACGTGATCGGTGGTTCAGAGCTTACTTTGGGACCGGATACAGCGACTGCTCCAACTGTCATCACCTCGAGTTTCTTGAACCCGAAGAGGAGACAAGGGTGGATTTCGTTGCCGAGATTAGAAAGCACGACAAGGACACCATTCCCTATGGAATTCAAGAGGAAACCTGCCTGAGCTGCCACAATAACATTACAGCTCCCAACGATTGTCAGTGGTGCCACGTGCCCGGCAGTCCACCTCTCCAGGGCACAGAAACGGCACGGTTGGGAGAGTACCAGGAACCAGTCGATCCCATCCTCCCCGATTACAATGAGAACTTTCAGAGAGACGTGGACACGATCAGGGATTACAAGGAAAAGAGATGGTTTTTCGATATTCAAAATAACACCATTCGCTTTTCCCATGGGAATCACAGCAGTCGGGATCGGTGGTTCAAGGCCTACTTCGGTACAGGGTACCGGGAGTGTGGCAACTGTCACAACCTGGGTCTGCCCTATGCGTCTGAAGTGGGCATGCAGCTGGAAGATGGGGAGCACCTGAACAGTGTGGAGGATATCCGGGATTATGAGGACGATATCTATCCCTTTGGGATCATGATGTCTCGCTGTTTTGAGACCTGCCATAACGGTCGAACAGCACCCAATGACTGTATGAATTGCCACCTGCCAGGAAGCCGAGCCCTCAGCGAGGGAGCTGCCGGACTCAGCGATGAGATGCAAACCATCGTTGCTCAGTCAGAAGCGGGGACAGCCGGGGACCTTCAAGATCCGGGAGAGCAAGTCTATAAGCAAAGAAATTGCAACCTATGCCATGTTCTTAATCAGGTAGGCGCCCCGATAGCGTCCGACTTGAGCGACATCGCAAATCGTCGCGATCTCAAGTGGCTAGGGGAATTTCTGAAAAACCATCAGGAGCCAGAGCCTAAATCAACCACACCGAGGTTAGAGTTCTCCGATGAGGAGGCCCAGAGTTTGGCCGAATACCTGGCCGATGAACGCTAACCGCTGAGCGGTTGAACTGGAAGATGGGGGAGCGGCCTCAGGGCCGTTCGGCACCTGAGGTGCCTCCCACCTTCAGCTTAGTTCTGATTTGGTTGCAAGTAGTGTAGGGGTCAGCCGGCTCTCAGAAAATCTCGAGAGAGGGAACCAATCTCTCTGGCTTTCTTCCTAAGGAGGCGAGGTACCGGATGAGAAGCCAACTCATGCACTCCGAGGGAACCGCTCAAAACTCCTATTCCCACCATTAACAGGACACACTCCCAAGCCAACTCCTCCGCATTGACCGATTCCTGGACGGTTCCTGCCTTCTGGCTTCGCACGATGGCGGCCTGGAACAGGACACTCAATTTCTTGAAGTAGTCTTTGGACACTTCTTTGAGCGAAGGGGGTACGCCCGTGCTATTGAGCAACAAGGCACTGCATGCACACAGCCCTTCTCCAGGATGATCGGAATAAAGCTTTTGAAGGTAATTGCCTATGGAATCGAGGGCACTCGGGAAATCGCTGGGATATCGGTCGATCATGGCCCGGAGAAGACAGAGTCGACCCTCGACAAACTCTTCAAGAGCCACTTGGGCCAAGTTCTTCTTGCTTGAGAAGTGGTGATGGATATTGGCTCGAGTCACTCCCAAGGCCGAGGCAATGGCCCCGAAATGGAGCTCCTCGTATCCACCACTCTTAAGTTGATAAACGGCTAAAGCGACGATCTGCGCTTGAGTTCCCACAGCAATCCTGATGGACATCATATCTCGAATGGCTGACAACAGCCCACAGACCGCCTGATTTGGAAAACGGAGGCGCGGCCTCAGGGCCGTTCGGCACCTGAGATGCCTCCCACATTCCGGAGGTGCCCCTTAAGAGCCACACGCAAGTACGAAGGCACGGAATCGTGCAAAGCGCTTATCGAACACGCCGGCAGAGGAAATAATAACGTAACATAATTATGTTCTTGTGTTACTTTTGCCGTCATGTTCGCTCTCAGGGCCGCCCTATGACATAATTATGTTAATCTAGAGGGATGGAGGAGAAAAAACATCGGACGACCCTCTATCTGGATAAGCACCTCATGAAGGAGATCAAAATGTGGGCGGTTCAGGAAAGCCGGTCAGTGAGTCAGATTGTGGAGAGGCTGCTCACCGAATATCTCCTCACCAAGAAGGCTGGTTTTGACGACCTGGATGAAGATACGGGAGATGGCTCCCAGACCATCGCCGATGTGGAATCTATTTTCGGAACTCCCTCCAGTAAAGAGACCTTTGGCGAAAAGCTGATCTACAAATACCAGGACATGACCGTGGAGTTCGTCAACGGAAGAGTTTCTGACATCAAGTTTGCCTCCCCCGGGAGCTGACCGCTGAACGCAGACCGCTGAACGCGGTCAGCGGAAATTCAAAATCCAAAACCTGAAACTCGGAACTCGGAACCCGAAACTTGGAACGCGCAAAGCGCGCACGACGGCACGAATGCACGCGCGAAGCGCGCAAAGCGCGCTACGCTCTAAACAAACGTTCTAGCTCTGGGCTTCGATGGGGACTCGAGAGCAGGGAGAGGCTCACATAGGCCAGCAAAGAGAGAAACAGCGCAGGAAAAACCTCGTGCAGACCGCCAGCAAAGGGGAGATAGTCCCACAGAAAAAGAGTGGCAATTCCGAGCAAGA
>Ga0209987_10001448_pt1 | contig 13057 bp, 10 predicted proteins | sample N074metaG_FD_182134 | JGI IMG/M metagenome (GOLD analysis project Ga0209987, IMG submission 182134) | Deep subsurface microbial communities from Kermadec Trench to uncover new lineages of life (NeLLi) - N074 metaG (SPAdes) (version 2) | ecosystem: Environmental > Aquatic > Marine > Ocean trench... | reverse complement strand
TCCATTATTAAGAAACTTCGGAAAGAAAAATCTTGCAGGAATTATTAGTTTTAAAAGTAAAGATGCGGAAGATATTTTTAATTATCTGCAAGCAAAAAATATTGTAACTGCTGTAAGAAAAGGAATTGTTAGATTATCGCCGCATTTTTACAATACTAAAGACGAGATAGATAAAGTAGTTGCCGAATTAAAAAATTATTAAAATATTTACTATTATTAAATATTAACTATTCATATTTATTTAAGGAATAACATGAGCCTCATTACCCGATTAAATATTCAGCTGCTATTAGTAATAATCTCTGTTGTTATGATAAGTAGTAAAAGCTTTGCACAAAATGATAAAAAGGTAAGAGTAAGTCCTAAAGCTACTGTAATTCAAAAAGTTGGATTTACAGAAGTTAGAATTGATTATAACCGACCTGGTGTAAAGGAAAGAGTTATCTGGAGTGGACTGGTACCGTATAATAAAGTATGGCGTGCAGGAGCAAACGAAGCAACTAAGTTTACATTTTCAACCGATGTGAATATTAATGGCAAAACTTTAAAAGCTGGTAGTTACAGTTTCTTTACAATTCCCACCGAAGATAAATGGACTTTGATTTTTAACAAGGTAGCAGACCAATGGGGTGCATTTGAATACAATGAAGCCGAAGATGCTTTGAGATTTGAGGTTACTCCCAAAGAAGGCAGTATGCAGGAATGGCTGGCTTACACAGTTACAAAAACTTCAAAAAATTCTGCGGTAGTAAAACTTGAATGGGAAAAGTTAAAAATTCCATTTATGATTGAGGTATCCATAAAATAATCTTTTAAAAATTGATAAGTGCCAGTCACCGAGAAAAAAAATAATTAAAGGTAACTGGCACATATGTTAATCATCTTAATAAACTACCCTCTAATAATCTTCAACAACTCCTGTGTTTTTTTCTTCATTAGTTTTACATCACCCTTGCTTTCAACATTTAATCTCAGTATCGGTTCGGTGTTGGACATTCTTAAATTAAACCTCCAGTCGTCGTAATCAACAGATAAACCATCAAGTTTATCAATATTTCCATCTGAATATTTTTCCTCAACTTCTTTTATTTTAGCAGCTGGGTCTTCAATCGTTGAATTTATCTCACCGGAACATGGATAAGCTGCTATCATTTCATTTACCAGTTCGGAGAATTTTTTCTTCTCTTCACTCATCAACTGAAGAACTAACAAAAATGGTATCATCCCGCTATCGGAATAAGAATTATCTCTAAAATAATGATGAGCAGACATTTCACCGCCGTAAATTGCATTCACTTCTCTCATTTTTTCTTTTATGTAAGCGTGTCCGCTTTGAGATACGACAGTAGTGCCGCCGGCTTTTTTAACAATGTCAAAAGTGTTCCAAACAAGGCGCGGATCGTGAACAATATTTTCTCCCTGATGATTTTTTAGAATTGATTTGGCAAGCAATCCTACAATATAATATCCTTCAATAAAATTTCCCTTTTCATCAAAAAAGAAACATCGGTCGTAATCACCGTCCCATGCAACTCCAAGATCAGCTTCGTTTTTTATTACAGCTTCAATGGTTGGTTTCCTGTTTTCCGGTAGTAATGGATTTGGAACTCCGTTAGGGAAATCCGAATCGGGATCTGTGAAGACCTTTAACATTTCAATGGGAAGTTTATCTTCAATTGCATCCAGGGCAGCGCCAACGCATCCATTTCCCCCGTTAACAACAATTTTTAACTTATCAATTTTTGAAGGATCGTAAAACCGGTTAAGGTTTTCTATAAAAACGCCCATCACATCTTCCGTTCTTACGGTACCCTTTTTTTCGCTAACAGCTCCGAGATTATTATCAATTATCATCTGCTCAACTTCATTCAAACCGGAATCGTATCCAACAGGAACGGAATCCCTTTTGACGAATTTCATTCCGTTGTATTCCGGTGGGTTGTGGCTTGCAGTTATCATTATGCCCCCATCTGCATCAAAATGCGGAGTGGCAAAGTAAACCATTTCAGTACCGCATAAACCGATATCAATTACATCGGCGCCACTATCGTTTATTCCTCTTATCAATGCTTCGGAAAGCTCGTCGGATGATTTTCGTATATCTCGTCCAACCACAATCTTATTCGCATTAACATGCTTTGAATATACACGCCCGATTTTATATGCTAAATCTGTATTTAATTCGCCCGGAACCTTTCCCCGGATATCGTATGCTTTAAATCCATTTATTTTTGCCATAAACTTAAACTCCTGGTAAATAATAAAATTCTATTGAAAAATTTTTCATGTACTGCGAAATGTATATTTCCACAGTACAAAAGGTGATATTTTTGCTTTCTGAGAAATTCAGAATTGAAAAATAGCCATAGCTCGATTGAGAAAAAACCAAATAAGAGATTTTTTTTTCAATGGACTTTTAATCAATAACTATTTACATTGTATATACAAATTAATTGTGGAGAGAGTTATCGGAAATACTGATACTGTAAAGTGGCACTTCGCTAAATGCAACAATTCTAAATGTAACTCAATTTTCCTGGTGAATCCTGAGGAATCGCCCGGCGAGTTAGGTTTCATTTGTCCTGAATGCAGCGCAAAAACTACAACATCGCATGTGGTTCAATGCTCCAGCTGTAAAACTATATTAAATTTTGTAAGGGCAGCTCCCAGTGAAGAAAAAGTAGTTTTCAATGTACCTAAGTGTTCGCACTGCATTGGTACTATTGAAGATGAATGGGAAATTGAACCGCTTTATCAGCCGGAATCATATATTTAGATATTGCATCCCTGGCTGAATTATTTTGAGTTCGGACATATTATTATGTTGGATTTTTATATTCCATAGGATAATTATGTTTGATGATTTAGGATGCAGGGGAATACCAATGCTTACGTTTAGTTTATGTGAGATCAATTTCCTCCCATCATAATATTCATCAAACCATCCATTTGTAAGGAACTTAAATTATAATAGGTTCTTTGTCCATTTTGGCTCTTTGTCCGAAATTATGATTTGTAAATTGTTCAAAATAATAGAGGAATAATTAATATGAAGCAGTTTTTACTTTCCCTCATTATAGTAATAGGATTTGTTACTATAACAAATGCTCAAAGCAGCAGCAGTTGGTTCGATCTTGATACTGTTAAGGCAGGAAAATTTGATACCGGCAAAATGTGGACTTTTGAATATCCACCTATTGATTATTTTGAAAAAGAATACCGGTTTACTCCCGATGAAGATTGGTTTGATCATGTAAGAATGGCAGCATTAAAGTTTGCCACTTACTGTTCAGCTTCGTTTGTTTCGGAAGATGGGCTTGTAATGACAAATCATCACTGTGCCAGGCGAAGTGTTACCCTCGTTACTCTTGAAGGAGAGGACCTTCATGAGAACGGATTTATTTCATACATTCTTGAGGATGAAAGACTTGTTCCCGGTTTGTTTGTTGATCAGTTAGTTTATATTCAAGATGTAACTGATGAGATCCAGGATGCAATGGATGAAGGAAAAACAGAGGATGAAAAATTAGCATTCAAATCAAAAATTGTCGAAGAAATTGAAACAAGGGTTGCAGAAGAAAAAGGATTGGAAGTTTCAATCACACCTTTATATGAAGGCGGGCGCTACTCTCTTTATGGTTATAAAAGATATAATAATGTGCGGCTCGTTTTTGCTCCCGAAGAACAATTGGGCTCTTTTGGAGGAGATCCTGATAATTTCACTTATCCTCGTTATAACCTGGATTTTTCATTCTTCAGAGTTTATGATGATGACGGTGAACCACTTAAAACTGATCACTACTACGAATGGAGTGATAACGGAGCGGAGGTTAATGAGCCGGTGTTTGTTGTTAGTAATCCCGGATCAACAAACCGTTTGAAAACTGTAGCGCAGTTGGAATATTCCAGAGATATTACTTATCCGCGAACTTTGGAGCTTATTAAAGGACTCATCGAAACTTATGAATCGCTTCTTGAAAGTGATTCTGAAAGAGAATTAGAATTGAAAGACAGACTTCTTAACTTTCTTAATTCTCAAAAAGCTTACACTGGTATGCTAAAAGGATTGAGAGACCCGATACTGATGCAAAGGAAAAGAGATTTTGAAAATAATTTCAAATCAGCAGTTCAATCCGATGAAGAATTAAATGAAATGTACGGCGACCTTTGGGAAAAAATTGCAAAGATAAGAAGTGAATTAAGCAAAATATCTAATAAAAGGTTCGCTTTACGTATGAGCAGGTTCACCACTCCGAGATATTTCTTTATTGCTGAGGAATTAATAAATATCGCTGAAGAGCTTAAGAAACCTGAAAGCGAAAGAGATGAGCTGTATGTTGGTGAGGAGTTGGATCTGTCAATCGAATCAATGATGCCCGAAGATTTTGATTATGAGATGAATAAAAAATTGTTGAAGCAAAAGATTCAAATCCTTTCAGAAAATTTAGGCGACTATGATGAACTCCTTCAAAAAATGACAGGTGGAAAAACAGGTGATGAAGCTGTTGATTACATCCTTTCAAATTCTTCTTTAACTAATGCAGATGATATGAAAGAACTTGTTGCAGAAGGACCAGATGCAATTCTGAGTGGAAACGACCCATTTATTTATTTTATCCTTACTACAAAAGAAACTAGCGAAGAACTTAATGCCAAAGTGGATGAGCTTACAGATCTTGAAGACACGTATAATGAAAAAATAGGAAGAGCTTTATTTGAGGTTTACGGTACTTCTATTCCACCTGATGCAACATTTACATTAAGAATTTCCGATGGTGTTGTAAAAAGTTTTCCTTACAACGGTACTACGGCACCTGCTTATACAACATTCTATGGAATGTATGATAGATATTATTCTTTCAACAAAGAATTTCCCTGGAGTTTACCTGAAAGATGGGAAAATCCTCCGGAAGAATTTGATCTTTCTACAAAATTCAATTTTATAACAACCAACGATCTTACCGGGGGAAGCTCCGGCAGCGCAATAATAAACAAAAATGCTGAAGTAGTTGGTATTTCCTTTGATGGTAACATTCAGGGTTTGCCTGGTAACTTTATATTCAGAACTGAAGAAAACAGAGCTGTGGGCGTTCACTCTACAGGAATAATGGAAGTGCTGGAGAAAATTTATAATCTTAATCGTATCTCGGAAGAACTGAAAAGCGGGGAAATGGTTAGATAATTAGTATTAAATCTTTAATTTAAAGCCACCTTTGTGCTGCTTTTTTTATATGCAATAACCTATTCGATTAAATCATATTTATACGGAGCTTAAAATGCTAAAGTTTTTCACATACTCTTTTTTTTCATTAATGTTTTTTATTACTGCTTTTCTTACTGCACAGGAAAATACTTTCACATCATACGATTTATTAAGAATGAAATATGTGGTTGAAACATCAATCTCACCCGATGGTAATTTTATTGCTTATACCGTTCACGTTCCGCGGCAGCTTACGGATGAACCGGGCAAACATTACCGTTATTTATTTTTGTATGATTTGGGAAATGAAAAATCTGTGGAGTTATTGGGGGATAAAGTTTTTATTTCCTCAATTGGCTGGATGACTGATTCAAAATCCATAACTTTTCTTGCTAAGTTAAAGGAGGATAAATACACCCAGGTATATCAATTACCGATTGATTCCGACGAACCTACTGCAATAACAAACTCAGTTCAATCTGTTTTGCAGTATCGAATAAGTAAAGATGGAAATCAGTTTGCTTTTGTTTCCACTTCTGTAGTTAGTGAAGAAAAACAAAACTTACTTGATAGCGGATTTGATGCAGAGATTTATGAGGAAGAATATCTTGATAGAAATCTTTATCTGCAAAATTTTGAATCGGAAAACATGGATCCTCGTCAACTAACCGAGAATGTTTCCGTTTACGATTTTCAATGGAGTCCTGACGGAAAACAAATTGCAGCATTCATTGCAGATAAAAACCTTGTTGATTATTCCTATATGTTTAAAAGAGTTTACCTTATCGATAGATTTACTGGAAAACGTTCGTTACATTTGGAAAATCCAGGTAAGATAAGTCAAATGGTTTGGAGTCCTGATAGTAAGCACATCGCTCTCATTGCAGCATCAGGTATTAATGATGCTGTAACCGGAAGTCTCTTCATTACCGAGGTTCCGAACACAAATAAGTTTGAGGAGTTAAAAAATTATGCTGAGGGTCTTGAGCTTTCTATCAGAAAAGTTGAATGGAAAGATGATAATACAGTGTTATTCCTTTCGGAGGAAGGTGTGGATATTTCTTTAAGTGAACAAGGTATTGATGATGCAGAACGAAAGCTGCTCATCAATCCCGGGCAAATAGTATTTAGCAAATTTGATGTTAATGATGATATTATCTCTTTTGCGGGAAGCAACTCTAAACATCCTTTAGAGTTATACAGTTTTACAATTATAGATAAGAAACTCGCTAAATTAACTGACGTTAACCCCTGGCTGCAAGAATTAAATCTTGCGAATCAGGAGAAAATAATTTACGATGCTCGCGACGGATTGGAAATTCATGCTACACTTATCTATCCCATAAATTATGAAAAAGGGAAAAAATATCCGCTAATATGTATGATACATGGAGGTCCCGAAAGTGCACTCCAAAATGGCTGGCAAACTTCTTATAACCGCTGGGGACAAATTGCTGCTGCCAACGGTTTTTTTGTATTTATGCCAAATTATAGAGCAGGTTCAGGCAGAGGAGTTGATTTTACAATGAAAGGATTTGGTGACGCGGGTGGTGCAGAGTTCACAGATGTGCTTGACGGAATTGATTTCTTAGTTAAACAAGAGCTAATTGATAAAAAACGAGTTGGTATTGGCGGTGGTTCTTATGGTGGATTCTTTGCGGCGTTGGGTGCAACGAGATACACAGATTATTTTGCCGCTTCGGTAATGTTTGTTGGCATTAGCGATCATTATTCGAAAAGATTTACTACGGATATCCCCTATGAGTCTTACTATGTTCATTGGGGATACTTGCCGGATGAAAGGATTAAGTTTTTAAGAGAACGCAGCCCGATTACTTATGCTAAGGACAGCAAGACTCCTACCCTAATTCTTGGAGGCAAGAATGATCCAAGAGTGCACCCTTCGCAAAGTTTAGAATTATACAGAGCTTTAATATTGCAAAGTAAAGCCCCGGTACGATTGGTTAGATATCCGGGTGAAGGACATGGTAACCGCAAAAACACTGCGAGGTTGGATTACAGTTTAAGAACTATGCGCTGGTTTAATTATTATTTGAATAGTGATAATCCGAAAGATGAAATGCCAAACAAGTATTTGGAGATAGAAGTCCAATAATGTTTTATGATCGTGGAGCGTAATGCATTACGCCCTGAATTTCAGGGTGAGGGACTCTTTTTTACAACGTATAATTAAAATAAAAGTTAAGAGAAGAATATTGTACAAGAGTATTGTTAAATGTTAACCCGAATTCAATACCTGCACCTAATTTAAAACCGCTCAGGTTAAAATCCCTCAAATCCCAACCTGCTGATAGAGAAAGCACAACACCATAACCCCAAACATCTGTATCACTGAATGTTCTGTCATTCAGTGCCAACAAGCCAACTCCTTCCTCAATAAAAATCCGATCTTCAAAATATTGTGTGGCTATTCCTTTAAAAGAAAAACCCTGAACAAACGGGAAATATGGTTTTCGAACATTTGGAATAATTGCATTAAAATCCCTTGCGTAAATAAAGCTTAATCTTGGAGTAACCTCTAAAAACATAGCAAAGTTTGTTTCGATGTAAACGGAAGCAGTAAATGCAGCAATGGAAGGTGATTCACCTTTAATGGTACCGCCGCCGATATAACCACCCGCACCAAATCTTAATTGTGCGAAAGATGTTGAAGATAAAAAAAATATAAACAACAGAAATTTTATTGGTACAGACAAAGAATTCATTTAATTTTCTATAATCGGATAAACTAATTTATTTTTATATCATCAAAGATAAAGGTAAAAAATGAAGCACACACTCTATACTTATAATGATTTTGTTACATCAGATTACGAAAAAAAATAATTATGAATAAAAAATCTGTAATAAAAATAATTGTTGAATTAGATGACCAAAAAATGCCTGTAAAGATTGAGTGGGAAGCCGCCGATGCAAATTTTAAAGGTACAAAACCTGCAAAAACTTTAATGCTTTCTCTTTGGGATGAAAAAGAAAATGTTACACTAGGAATAGATCTCTGGACCAAGGAAATGAGCGTTGAGGAAATGAGTTTGCATTACCACCAAATACTTCTTAAAATGGCGGATACATTTGAACGAGCAACACGCAACACAGAAGCAGCAAATCTTTTAAGAGATTTCAATAGCGAGTTTGCAAGAAAACTGGAACTGAAGGAGAAATGAGCAGGGGATTGGCGTTTTGAATAAACACATTTCTACCCTAGAGCAGTATGGCTAATTACCTTTACGCACCTTTCTCCTTATCCGGATTTTGATTATATGTATTACTCTCTCCGCGAGGTATAGACAATGATATCCATTCCTTCCCAACAATCATTCTTGCTATATAAACAATTTGTCCAACGTGGTAACTTACGTGCGCAAGCGAACGGTGGAGTGCATCGACTACGGTTAATTCTTTTTCTCTTATTGTAATTGTTTTATCCAGATCATCATCAGATAACTCATCCAGAGTTGCAAGGAGCACAACCCATCCCTCATCCCATAACCGCAATAGTTCTGATTTTGTTAGATTTCTTTCGTCAAATTCAGTATCACGTTTCCTCCACTGTTTCTCTCCGTCTGTTGTTAGAAAATCAGTGAACCGTGAATTGAGGTTGCCCGCAATGTGAGCCACAATAACAGAGATTGAATTATTATCATCACCGAATAACTTATTCACTCCATTTTCCGGTGTTTGTTTTATAGCACCTTCACCAAGTTTTTTATAACGAAGATATTCATATTTAATTGATGATATTATCATTTATTAATCCTTTCATATTTTGAACTCTTCTGTGTATTCCCTTTATCAAAGAGGAGAAAAAACATCCTTCATCCCACCTTCTAAAAGGGAGGAAAGAGGGGATTACTTAGTTAACCAATCTTCATATAATTCCGGTCTTCTATCCCTTAAAAATAATTTATTTGCGTGTGAAGTTTTTACTTTTTCTAGATCAATAACGCAGTAAAGTATTTCCTCCTTACCACTTTTAGCTTTTGCAATTACAATACCTTCGGGATTGCAGACAAAAGACTCACCTGCAAAAGTTAAACATTCTTCTTCACCAACTCTGTTACACAACGCTGTAAAATATCCATTTTGAAATGATGCTACTCTTAACTCAGCTTCGTAGAGACTTTCGGGCCATTCGCCTACTGCACCTGCTTGCGGAATGAAGACCACTTCGGCGCCTTTCAATGCAAGTGCGCGCATATATTCCGGGTAGTGTCTGTCATAACAAATTGCAATTCCCATTATACCGAACTTGGTTTCATAAACAGGAACTCCGTTATTTCCCGGATCGTAATATCCTTTTTCGTGAAAGCATGCATAATCTGTAATGTGTATCATTCTTGTTACTCCAAGAATATTCCCATCAATATTAATTACAGGTGAGGAATCATAAAAATTGTCACCATCTTTTTCATAAAGATTTAGAATAATAACAACGCCAAATTCTTTTGCAAGAATTGAAAATACTTCGGTAGTCGGACCCGGAATAGTTTCAGCAAGTTTTATTTTATTTTCACCAACAGGTTTCTGAGGGTAGAAGGGAGTAAAAGCAAGTTCGGCAAAGCAGATAATGTTTGCTCCATTTCCTGCAGCTTCTTTAACTGAGCGAACAGCTTTGTCTATATTTAATTTAATGTTTTGCGATGCGGTTTGTTGGATAAGTGCGATTTTCATTAAACTGTTTTACTCCTTCGAGTTGACTTAATTAATTCTAGTACATTAAACTAATCTAATTACTATAACTTATTCTGTAAATCTTTCCTGCAAAATCATCAGAAACTAAAAGAGATCCATCAGGCATTTGCTGGATATCTACAGGTCTGCCGGAAACGGATTCACCTTTTAACCATCCTTCAGCAAAGGGTTCATAACTTATTACTGAACTGCCATTTAATCTTACAAGTGTAATTCTATAACCGATTTTTTCACTCCTGTTCCAGCTTCCGTGCTCAGCAATAAATATTTGATTAATATATTCAGAAGGGAACATATTGCCGGTGTAGAAACGCATTCCGAGCGAAGCAACGTGAGGACCAAGATCCTGAGCAGGCAAAGTAAACTCAGATGCGGTATGACCGCTGCCGAATTCAGGATCAGGAACATTTGTGCCGTGCCAGAAAGGAAATCCGAAATGCAAATCTTTTACAGGTGCACGGTTCAATTCATCGGGAGGAATATCATCGCCCATCATATCTCTTCCGTTATCTGTAAACCATAACTCATTTGTTACTGGATGCCAATCAAAACCAACTGTGTTGCGAATACCATTAGCAAATATTTCAAAATCGGTTCCATTAGAATTCATCCTTGTAATTGAAGCAAATCGTTCATCTGATTCCAAACAAACATTGCACGGTGCTCCAACTGGTACATATAACTTTTCATCAGGCCCAAATCTGATAAACTTCCATCCATGATGAGATTCGGTGGGAAAATCATCACGTACAATTACAGGAGAAGGATTATCACGAAAAGTGTTTTCTATATTTTCGTACTTTAATATTCTGTTAACTTCCGCCACATAAAGAGCACCATCTTTAATAGCGACACCGTTCGGCATTCTCAATCCAGATGCTACAACAATAATTTCATCTGCCTTATAATCATTATCGTTATCCACAATCGCATAAACTTTATCGGATGAACGTGTACCAACAAATAAAATTCCGTTTTCACTCAACACCATCGACCTCGCATTTGGAACATCTGCATAAGTCTCTATATTAAAACCAGGTGGCAAAGATATTTCATCGGTGCTTATCTGCCCGATATTCGTATCGCAAGAAATTAGTGCAAGTGTTAGAAGACAAATCAACATTGCAAGTTTACTATAGTTATATATTTTCATAGTTCTTACCTCAAGTTTACGATTTTTATTACTTCACATTGAAGCTGAGGAATGTTCTCAAATTTTGAATCAGCAAATAAAATTATGAATATATTTTTATCCGGGTCAATCCAAATCGAGGAACCGTTATCAGCAATATAACCAAAAGAAGAATCCGAAAAATCATTACAAATATTTATTTCAGAAATGTATGTACTCCATCCCAATCCCGAATAACTTTCCGGTAATTGCGGAGTTGTAAATAGTTTTATAGTAGCCGCAGATATATACTGCTCTCCATCATAATAACCATTTTGTAAAATCATCTGTGCAAATATTGATAGATTGTCGGAAGTGGAATATAAACCATCAAATCCGTTAACACCAGTCATTATCCTGTTTAGTAAATCTGTTTGCGAAAGATAGCTTCCAAATTGAAACGGGTTTTTATTCATTATGATATTATTCAAACTCAATTTTTTAGTGGTGAGGAAATACGTATTATCCATTTCAAGCGGTTCGAACAACCTTTCGTTCAGGAATTTATCAAGTGGTTTTCCTGCAATCTGTTCAACAATTAATTGTAAAATTAAAATATTTAATTCGCTGTAGAGTAATTGTTCACCTGTTTTGTATTTTAATTTAATGTTTAATAATGCGTTCAGTAGATCATCTTTGTTCCAATCGATATTCATCGAATCAATTTCCTGCCCAATACCGGAGTTATGAAGAAGCAAATTTTTAATTTTAATATTATCCTTTCCGTTTCCAATAAAATCATTAAGATGATAGTAAACCTTATCATCCAGTGATAGTTTTCCGTCATCTATTAAAAGCATAACAGCGGAGGTTAATGCGACAGAACTTGTTAGCGTACCTAAATTTAAAACATCTTTTTTTATTAAGCTGTCAGACGTACTTGTAATTTTTCCAAATGAATTCTGATAGATAACATAACCTGCCTTGCCTACGATAAGATCTGCTTTTAAAACTTTTTTATCTTTAATTGAATTAATGATAAGAGTATCAACACTAATAAATGAGCTATTTTTTACTCTATAGGTAAGTTTTGTGATAATAGTATTATCCAGTTTTATACCATAACCTATATGATATTTAGTATTAGGAATCGAAACAGGCAATCTTCCGGTAATGTCGGTTTCGCCGAGCAATGCTTTTAAACAAGCTTGCTGAGATGCAAGTGTATAACTGTATGCATTTAAATATGTACGAGCGACTGGAAAAGAAGATAAAAGATAAGGGTTTTTAAAGCTGATCATAACAACCGGTGCTTTTAACCGAAGCACCTTTTCTATAAAATTAATTTGATCTTCCCTTATTTTTTCCATTCCTTCCTGTTCCTTAACTTCCATAAACACCGGCATTAAAATCAGATCGGATTTATTTAATGAAGTTAGAGCAATGTTGTATCCACGGTTCTTAGTTTTATTTGTAATCAAAATTTTGTTAATGTTTCCAATTCTATTTAAAAACTTATTCTGAAAATAAGTAGCTGTTTCATTTCCGTTACCATCCGTAACTGTAACGCAGGAAATGTTTTCGTACATTGATAAATCCAGAGGAATTACTCCCTTATCATTTTTAATTAGAGTTATTGATTGCTCGGCTATCTTTTTCGCTAACCGGTTGTGGCCCAAATTATTTATTGAATCGATAATTGAATGTGTATTTAGGTTTAACTTTCTATCAATTCTCAACCATCTTTTAGCAGAAAGTATTTTTCGCACACTTTTTTCAATTCTTTCCTCAGATATTTCTCCGTTTATTATAGCTTTATAAATTTCATCAATAGCAATAGAGGGCTGCGGAGGTATAAGTAGAATATCGTTTCCTGCCTTTACTGCAAGAACAACTAATTCTTCCGGTGAAAAAGAATTGCAATTGTTTATAGCATTCATGTTCAGTGCATCAGTAACTATCAAACCATCGAACCCAAGAGTATTAATTAAAAGGTTTATAATTATGGTTTTAGAAAGAGTTGCTGGAAG
>Ga0209987_10001447_pt1 | contig 13065 bp, 10 predicted proteins | sample N074metaG_FD_182134 | JGI IMG/M metagenome (GOLD analysis project Ga0209987, IMG submission 182134) | Deep subsurface microbial communities from Kermadec Trench to uncover new lineages of life (NeLLi) - N074 metaG (SPAdes) (version 2) | ecosystem: Environmental > Aquatic > Marine > Ocean trench... | reverse complement strand
CTTTTATCAATTCGTCGTCAACGACACGACGTCTCCGGTGGGTCGGACAAAAACAATGCCTGTTGGTCATCTTGACCGGCTCATTCTGGCCGTTGTCACCTGTTCGAATTACGCCTTCGGCCACTTCAATGCCTACGAAGTCATTGCCAATGACGACCAGGTCGATCTCGTGGTGCATCTTGGCGATTACATCTACGAACATCGCGCAAGGGGCGGCTACGGTGGCGCGACCGGCAGGCGTATTGGACGCATGCACAAACCAGGGCACGAAATTGTCTCGCTCGATGATTACCGCATGCGTCACGCGCAGTACAAGACGGATCCTGGTTCCCTTGCGATGCACGCCCGGCATCCGCTGATCGCCATCTGGGATGATCACGAGACCGCAAACAACCCATGGATGGAAGGCGCCAAGAATCATCAACTGAACGAGGGTGACTGGTTTGCACGCCGGGCAGCATCCTTGCAGGCATATTACGAGTGGCTGCCCGTGCGCGATCCGGGCCCTGATGGTTCATGGGAGCGCTATTGGCGGCATTATAAATTTGGTGACCTGGCAAGCCTCATTACGCTCGAAAGCCGGCACACCGGAAGAAGTAAACAAATCACCTGGGACCGCCGTCTCGACGATTTTGCAAGTGCCGCCGAGGCGAATGCTTTTTATGATAACGTCGTCGGCGCACCGGAACGCAACATGCTGTCTGCCGAGATGGAAAGTTTCCTGAAATCTGAACTTGCCGAGTCGGTGAGTTCGGGCCGTCGCTGGCGGATCATCGGCAACCCGTCGGTCATGGCCAGGACGCTAATGCCCAAACTCAATGAGCCATTTTTTGAAAATCTGCGACACGAACTACATCTACTGGATCGAAATCTGCTCGATAACCTGACACAACTCGGAAACCTTGAATTGCCAGGCGACCTCGACTCCTGGGACGGTTATCCGGCAGCTCGCGAGCGTTTTTACCAGCTTGCGAAAGATACGGGCGTCAGGGATCTGCTGGTCATTTCCGGCGACAGTCACGGTTACTGGGCCAATGCACTCTACGACGCGAACGGCGGCTCCATGGGAATCGAACTCGGCTCGACCGGCATCACCTCCCCTCGCTCGCTGCTGGCTTTAGGTGCTGCAGGCCTGGCCCGCTGGGACGAACTCGTTGCAGCCACTAACAAGGAGATCGTGTGGGCTGAAGGCCGGTATCGTGGATTCATTCGCCTTGATATCACGCACGATGGTGCGCACGCGGACTTTGTGACCGTCACCAACGTCGAAACACGCGACTACGAGACGCTCATCGTGCACTCGGTGGATATCGAGAGTGCAAACGGGACCCTGCGTTACGTTTGATTGGTGCTTCACTGCCCGTGGACACAACAACCCTCATACGGCGAATTCCCAAGGCGGAACTCCATCTGCACATTGAAGGGACCTTAGAGCCCGAGTTGATGATGAAGCTCGCGCAAAGAAATGGCATCGAGATTCCTTACACCAGTGTCGCTGAGATTCGGCGGGCCTATGACTTTTCAGACCTGCAATCTTTTCTGGACATCTACTATGCGGGCGCGCAGGTACTGATTGAGGAGCAAGACTTTTATGACCTGACCTGGGGCTACCTCGAACGCGCAGCGACTGACAATGTTTGTCACGTGGAAATATTTTTCGATCCGCAAACACACACCTCACGCAATATCGATTTTTGTACGGTGATTAACGGGATTTGTAGTGCATTACAGGATGGCGAATCCAGACTGGGAATTTCCTTCGAACTCATCATGTGTTTTCTGCGACACCTCAGCGCAGCCGATGCGATGGCCACACTGGAGGAAGCGCTTCCGCATAAAAACCGGATTCGCGCAGTGGGACTGGACTCCTCAGAAGTCGGGCACCCACCCGCAAAGTTTGCCGAAGTGTTTGACCGGGCGCGCGATGAGGGATTCCTGACTGTCGCTCACGCGGGGGAAGAAGGCCCACCCGAATACATCTGGGAGGCCCTGGATCTACTCAACGTTGAGCGCATCGATCACGGGGTGCGAAGCCTGGAAGACCCGGCGCTGGTCGAACGGCTGGCAAAAGAGCACATACCGCTAACCGTTTGCCCGTTATCCAATATCAAGCTGCGAGTCTTCGATACGCTTGAGGAACACAATCTCAAAAAGCTTCTTGACGCTGGCCTCTGTGTGACCATCAACTCAGATGATCCGGCCTACTTCGGTGGCTATATCGGCGAAAACTTTCTGCAGACGCAGCAAGCATTGAATCTAAGCGCCGACGATATTCATACGCTGGCGAAAAACTCATTCATGGCCAGTTTCTTGAGCGATGGAGACAAGCAACGTCATTTTGCCGAGATCGATAAGATCATTCGCGGCTGAAGCCGCTCCCACATTACTGTTCAGACCTGTAGGAGCGGCTTCAGCCGCGAACTGAGCTAGAATACGCGCAAGACACAGAACAACAATAATGGAGGACACCATGAAAAAGCTCATTGGCCTGGCCATCCTGTTTCTAAGCACAGCCGCGAGCGCGGATGTTCCGTATCAACCTACCGGCGATGACGAGCTGCCGCCCGCCATTACCGGTGATGCGGGTGCGCTGCAGGGTTCAGATATTGCTTATTACTCCGGCAACGACAAGACCCGTGGCTACCTGGCCGTGCCCGATTCGGCAGGCCCGCACCCGGCGATTATCCTGATCCACGAGTGGAACGGCCTCGTACCGAGGGTGAAGGAAACTGCGGATTCATTCGCCGCGGAAGGCTATGTCGCGCTTGCCGCCGATCTCTACAGCGGCCGACTCGGCAGTAATCGTGACGAGAATATGGCGCTGGTCAACGAATCGCTGGCCGACCCCGATGAAATCATTCGCAACCTCGAAGCCGCCGTGCAGTTCCTCGAAGCCCGTTCCGATACGACGGGAAAGATTGGCGCCGTCGGCTGGTGTTATGGCGGCGGAGTCGCGCTTTCATTCGCGCTGGGTAGCGATGCACACGACGCGACGGCGATTTTCTACGGCCGGTTACTCGATGATCCCGAGAAAATGAAGAACATTCATCACGAGATTTACGGCACGTTTGCAAGGAACGATTCCGGCATACCGGTCGACCTGGTGAATTCCTTCGTCGAGGCGCTGCGGGCGGTGGGGATCGAGAATGACGTGCACATCTATGATCACATCAGTCACGGCTTCTGGCTGCATGTTGACCGCGATGCGAAACTCAACAGCGGGCCTGCGCTGGACGCATGGCAACGGCTGAAGGCTTATTTCGGCCGAACGCTCGGCGACTAAATTAGTATTGGACCGCAGCTATCCTGTGCGTCGCTGACGTCCAGCCGATCGTTGCCGCTGTCCGCTTCGTTTCTTCGGCGCACCGATTCTTCTTTTCTTCGCCGCACCATGTCGCTGCCCGCCCGAACGCTGTACCCGGCCTTTTTGCACCGGTTCTGCCTTGATAAGCGGGTCTGGCTCGTAGCCTTCGATAATCTTTCTCTCGATCTCACGATTCAGCAGGCGCTCGATATCGCATAACAATTTCTGTTCATCGACACAAACGAGCGATATCGCATGACCTTCCTGGCCGGCGCGGGCCGTGCGCCCGATTCGATGCACATAGTCTTCCGGCACGTGAGGCAGCTCGTAATTGACGACATGCGGCAGCCGATCGATGTCGAGACCACGCGCGGCAATATCAGTCGCCACCAGTACCCGGACTTTGCCCGCTTTGAAGTCCCTGAGCGCGCGAGTCCGAGCAGCCTGTGACTTGTTACCATGGATCGCTTCGGCGTTAAGCCCGTCCATCGATAATTGCTCGGCAAGACGATTCGCCCCGTGCTTGGTGCGCGTAAATACCAGCACCTGTTTCCAATGCCCGGCGCCAATGCAATGCGAGAGTAATTCGCGTTTGCGCCGCTTATCGACCGGATGCACGATCTGCCTCACCCGCTCGACCGGCTGGTTGCGTGCAGCAACCTGGATCTCGGTTGGCGCGTTCAGGAGATTGGCCGCAAGGCGCCTGATGTCGTCCGAGAAGGTCGCCGAAAACAACAGGTTCTGACGCTCATTCGGCAGGAATTTGAAGATCTTCCTGATGTCGCGAATGAAGCCCATGTCGAGCATCCGATCCGCTTCGTCCAATACGAGTATCTCGATCCTGGACAGGTCGATGCTTCCCCGCTGCAAATGATCGAGCAGGCGACCGGGTGTCGCAACCACGACGTCGACACCCTTCCTCAATTTTGAGATCTGGGTGTTGATATTGACGCCGCCGAAGATCACCGCCGACCTGAATGGCAGGTGGCGGCCATAATCACGCACGCTCTCGCATACCTGTGCCGCGAGTTCACGGGTTGGCGTGAGTATCAGAGCGCGCACGCTGCGCCGGTTTTTTCGTGAATACTGCAGTTTTTGCAGCATCGGCAAGGTGAAACCGGCGGTCTTGCCGGTACCGGTCTGGGCACCAGCGAGAATGTCGTGGCCTTCAAGAATAAGGGGAATTGATTGCTGCTGGATCGGGGTCGCTTCGCGATAACCCTTTTCATCGATCGCACGCAGCAATTCGGCCGACAGGCCGAGTTGCTTAAATAACATTGATTTGTGTACTCCATGATCGCCTGACGCCATGGCGGACTTTTTCCGCGCAGGATTCGGCCCAGGCTGGAAATTCTAAAGTGACACCGAAAGCCGCGGAATTGCGGGATCGGAGTAAGTGACGCAGACCGATGTGCGCCAGGACGGGGCGCACTATAACAGGTGTTCAGGTAAATGGAAGGCCTTGTATCTCCTGAATTTCTGCCTGCTCTGGCCGCGCAACCAAGGTCGCCAGGCATGGGTCCTGGCGGGTGATGGATCAAGGTGATTTTGATTTCCCACACAATACGGGCTCGCGCGATTTCTGAGCGAACATCCACAATTCGCAAGCGGCTCAGTCAGTTCTTTCGGTAAACAATCCGCCTTTGCTGGAAAACAGGCAGATTGTCATGCCGAAAAAGCGAAGAGGTCCGTTTTCATCTATACGCCATTGGCGTATACCGCCAATCTCGCTTGTCGAAACGACCTGGTTTTCCCGCATTCGTGAGCGTTATCTGAACGACGAACGATTCCGACTCTTGCAGGTCACTTTACTGACATCATCAGGCACGGGCCCGGTAATCAGAGGAGCCGGCGAGATTCGAAAATCAAGCAGAATTTAGCGACGTGACAATACGCAGAAACTTTTTCAAAGAGCTCAAAGAGGGACTGGAGGAAATTTTGGACAGACCCGAATCTCTTTGCCGACATACGTTTGCGCCTTTGGATATCCGCCAAACGCGAGAAAACTTCGGCATGTCACAATCGCAGATGGCTGAATTTCTGAACGTCAGTGTAAGGACGTTGCAGAATTGGCAACAGGGCCGACGTACTCCAACCGGCCCTGCACAAACGTTACTGCAAATAATGCAAAAGGAACCCGCCGCGGTTAAGCGTGCATTGCATTCATAGATTAAGTCGGTTCCCGATAACCCGAGCCGGGAAAAAACGCGTGTGCGAGCAGCGCGCCTTGCAGCAACGTCCCAATTACACCGATTTCGTCGGTTAACTCGTGCGGTTCACCACCAATTAGCAGAACTAGTTGCACAGGAACGAATGCGATACATGCTTTGACCATCCACTTACGATAGTTTCCCATCGGTCCCCGACCGGGACGACTGGGCACAAAACGAAATCGAGCGTTGTAACTATCGCATTGCGGGCCAGCGGCGTCAGTGACAGTGCCGCCGATTCGAAGTTAGTGGTCTACCCGAAACCGCGGATCATGAGCATCTTTTTTTGCGTCGCACCCGTCTGCCAGGATTGTGTACTTATAGTATGCAAATGGCGCCTTATCTGAAATCTTTTTCTTGGTTTTACCGCTGTTCCCTGCTTTTGTTGACGACGCCACGAATGGCGAGAAATACACGTCGTACTTCTTAGCCGGTGTACTTTCCCACTGCACCCACTTGCTTTGGCCAACGCAGAAATCTGACTGCGGATTATTTACACATGTCGTGGGTTCAGGTTTTACTGATGCAGGATCAACCTTGCACGGATTCTCATTCTGCCAATTGAACTTTACGACGAAAGGATTGTTCTGCCCTCCCTTGGGGCCCGAAGGTGGCCCAAAACTCGTGCAAGACACCAGTACTAAAGATATGGCGACAATTGCCGCGATCATCGCGCCGCGTTTTGTGGTGCTCACAGCTGTTAGGATTTTCATTTCTCTCCCCCCTCATGTTTTTCTTCTTACGTAGCTTAGACCATCAATTACCGTTTGGTAACAATAATTGAACCTGGTCATCGTCGATTATTGTCGCCAGACCGGCATCCAGTGCCAGCACATCGGCCGGATAACCGAGCTCTACTGCTTTTTTAATTGCCGCGACAGCTTCATCGTCCTTGCCTAAACTTGCTTTTGTGACCGCTGAATAATAGTGCACTTGCATGTTGCGCGGCTCGAGTTTTCCTGCTTCGGCTGCCAGCGTCCTTGCTTGCTGTGCGTTACCTGTGTTTGCATAGTACTGTGCCAACATAGCCATCGTCAGCGCATCAGATGGGTTGATATCGAGCAATTGCTCACCGAGTTCGATCGCTTTCTGATACGCGGGAATTGCGAGCGACTTGTTGTCGGCCGTATGGCGATAGGCATCCCCGAGGGAACCCCAGGCCTCGAAATCTTCCGGCGCCAATTTGCAGGCTTGCTGATACATTTCAGCGGAATCATCAAACCGGCCAAGAAGGAAATAGCTGTACCCTACGTTCATAAACGCACTGGTTCTCGGTTCCAAATCGATCGACTTGCGCCATGCAGCGTCAGCATTTTCGAAGTGGCCAAGCATGGCATAGGCGGAACCCAGGTTGAGATAACCTGTTGCATTATCCGGTGTGACGTTGACAACGTAAGTGAATGACTCTACCGCTTCCTGAATCCGACCTGCATCGAACAGGAAGTTGCCCATTTCAAGATGCCCGCGCCAGTAGCCCGGCTGTAAATCGATTACTTGCTGATAAGCGCTCTCGGCTTCGTCGAGGCGATTTTGCCGCAGATAGGTGTCCGCGAGCCCATCATACGCATCCACATTCCTGTTATTGAGCGCAATCGCACGTTCGAACTCCGTCACTGCTTTATCATATTGCCCGGACAGCCTGTATAAATTGCCGAGCGATGCGTTTACATCACCGGCGCCGGCATCCAGCGTGAGCCCGCGATGGCAGGCACGTTCTGCTTGTTCGAAAAAATCTGTTGAACGGCTGTGTTCATACAAAGCCAGCAATGAGTCGCAAAGCCCCGCATACGCTTCGGCGAATTTGCTGTCAATGTCGATGGCGCGATCGAACAGTGTTTTTGCGCTCTGGAGACGTGTTTCATTGCGCTCGCCGCGCAAATAGTCGCGACCCTGCAAATAGAATTGATAAGCCTCGACGCTGTCTGTGGGTACGCGGTCCAACAGTGTATCTGAGTCACTGGAAAGGACGACATCGAGTCCACTCGCAATCTGGCGCGCAATATCGTCCTGAATTCCGAATATGTCTTCCAGCTGCCGTTCGTAAGTATCTGACCACAAGTGAAAGCCGGTTTCGGCCTCGATCAACTGTGCGGTTACACGAATCGTGTCGCCCTGTCGTCTTACGCTGCCTTCAAGAACATTGGTCACGCCTAGGTGATTTGCCACCATGCTGATATCGACATCCTTGCCCTTGAAATAAAACGATGATGTCCGGGATGCAACATCGATCTCCTGCATCCGAACCAGCAAATTTAGAATCTCCTCTGCCAGGCCATCCGCAAAATATCCGTTCTGCGGATCGTCGCTCAGGTTTACGAATGGCAACACGCCAATGGACGGGCGCGTCGCCCTGGCACTGGTCGATACGGATACAGGTGGCGATGAATCTGCTGCGACCGCAGGTGCCCTGGTTGTGTCTTTGACGTACAACTGGAAGGCCAGAACCACGACCACCGCTGCAAGCCCCGCGATGATAATGAAGTCGAGCTTGCGGTTCTTGTCCAGGACGATCTGCACGGAGGTCTCGCTGTGGCTCGCAGATTCGGCCTCAACCTGGTACGCCCAGGCCAATATCAGGGCAAGCGGAAAACCGAGGACAAGCAGGACGACGACCAGCGTGACCGACCAGTCGGGCAACAACAACGCCGGAAAAGTGGTTTGTGCCACCTGCATGATCACCCAGGCAGCGACCACGTAAACCAGTGCCACACGGATCACACGCCGGCGTCGCAGCTCCGCTATGAACTCCGCAAAATGGCCCGTTCCTTCGTGCGACGCTTTGGGAGGATTGTTTGTGCGATGGTCGGTCATCCTGACATTTCCACCCCTACTGGGCACAGTTAGTCCGATGGTACTCCAAAGCGCATGACTTCAGTACCGCGCGGAGCGCTGCCAGTATTGTTTATAATGTAAATCGCAACCCAAAACGAATAAAGCGGCATGTAACGCCCGAGGACAAGCTTATGCCAGTATCACGACGCGAGTTTGTGGCAGGACTTGCAATCACGCCTTTATTGACCTCTGTCCCGAGAGCCACTCATGCTGCAACAACAGGAATATCGGCGGATCGTTTTGATCCGTGGCTCGAAATCGATGCTGCGGCACTCAGGAGCAACGTTGCGGTTGTGTCGGGACTTGCAGGTAAACGTCCGATCCTCGCCGTCATCAAGAACAACGCCTACGGGCTTGGGCTGACAACCGTTGCCTCGATACTGGATCCGATGCCGCAGATCAAGGGGTTTGCGGTCGTGAAGGCGGAAGCTGCCATCGCGCTTCGCGATGCGGGAATCAGGAAACCGGTGCTGCTCATGGGCCTGTTCTCTGACAGGGACGGCGAAGAACTCCTGCGCCGCGATATTCAGTTGAGCATTTGTACCGACGATTCGGCGTCGCGTATCGCTCGAGCTGCAAAAAAAGCAGGACAGCCCGCAGCGGCACATATTTATCTCGATACCGGCATGAGCCGCATGGGCATCCCCTATTTCCGCGCATTGCCGGTACTCAGGAAATTGCGCGGGCTCGAGATCAACATCGAAGGTACATTTACGGGATTTACCGAGGAAAGCGACTTCGATCGCGAGCAACTCGGTCGATTCATCGAGATTACCGACGCAGCTCGCGCCCGCGGCATCGAACTGGGTTCACTGCACGCCGCGTCGTCACACGCGATCTTTAATTATGCGGACTCCCACCTGGACCAGGTGCGGCCCGGTATCGCGCTTTTCGGCGCCTATCCGTCCGACTTCGAGAGCGAGCGCTCGATTGCAACACTGACTCCCGCGATGCGACTGAAGGCGCGTGTAGTTCGGGTCGAGCAGTTGCGGGCTGGAGATAGCGTAAGTTACGGCCGAAATTACATCGCAGAAAAATCAACCTGGATCGCAACCATTCCTGTCGGCCACACGGACGGCATGCCGCGCGAGGCGGTCAACGGTGCTCATGTTGTCGTGAATGACTTGCCCTACCCCGTCATCGGGGCGGTCAGCGCCAGTCACACCATTATCGAGGTGGGCGCTGAGCGCAGCGTCAATATCGGCGACGTCGCCACGCTGCTTGGGCCGGGCCATCCCACGATACACCCGAATCAACTCGCTGATGTAACCGGGATCTCTGTGTACGATGCGTTGATGCATCTCAATCCGACTTTGCCGAAGGTTTTGGTGTAGGGATCTGGCCCGCTTGGGTGTAACAGGTCAGATCTGCGTGCACCAGTTGTAGCTCACCGCCTAGCTTCGCCCGTTCCCCAAAGACAGTTCCACATCCTGCAGCGGGTTGTCGAAGTCAAACCCGAACAAGGCCGGGTCTTCTCCAATCACGATCGCGGAAAAAATGTACAAAACATAATCGTAGGTCTCGATAGGAATGTCATGCTCTCTGAGCAATTCCCAGAAATTGCGCTCACGCGGGTTGTTCGGCATTTCCCGGATGCGCCGGCGGACGTTGTTCGGGCCCCAGTTGTAGGATGCCATGACCAGCAGACCAGAACCCTGGGCCTCTTTGCTGTAGATGTCTCTAAGGTAACGTGCTGCAGCCCGAGTCGCCAATTCCGGCTTGAACCGATCATCCTTGGGGTCGTGGATCGGCAACTCAACCAGTGGCCCGGTACGCAACCCGTAGCGGCGGGCTGTCGAGGGTATGAATTGCCACATGCCCTTGGCGATGCCAAAACGTGTTTTCGGACCAATGGCCTTGTTATCAAAACCGCTTTCCTGCAACGCCACATACAGAAATTGCGGTGGCAGGTGGTTTTCAAGCATAGCCCGGGATACAACCTCAGTGAGGTTTTGCTCCTGCATGCGCTCCACGGAACGGCGCAACCGGTTGGTCACCCGCCACTTTTGGATGTAACTCTTGACCGCGTCTGTAAAATCCGGCGGCATGGTCAATTCACATTCCCCTAACATGCGTGCGACACGTAGAATGACGCGATCCTCTTCGCTCAGGTCAGGACCCAGCACATCAAGGTCCTCCAGGAACCGGTCGTATTGGGCCTCAAGGGCTTTCACTTCTTCGCGACGCTTTTTGACTTCGTCGATGAGCTGGAGATCACCTGAGTCGCGAACCAGGTCTTCGATGCGCGCCACCTGAAGCTCGACCACTTTCATACCGTAGAACATGTTCGTCGCCAGCTCTCGCGTCTTCTGCAACATCAGGTATTGATACGCCCCAATTCCGATGGTCGCTATCAACGCAATGAAGACCATCGATATAATGCTGCGATAGCGACGTTTCTGTTTTTTGTCAACGCGGAGGTACGCAGCGCGCACCCTGAGCGTTCGGTCACCAACCTCATAGTCAGCGCTGTCCCCGAAATAACGTTCAGCGATCTCCTCGTCGGTGATGTTGCTGGGTGCTTCCGGGACGTTGAGCCAGAGTTTGTACTCGCGACCGAGTTGCAGACTGGAGGTCATTGGCAGCACGGCTTCGCGAATGCGGACACTGTCGAGGAAGCTGCCGTTGCCACTGTCCAGATCCTCAACATGCCACCGTCCGCTGAGCGGGGAGATTCGGACGTGGAATCTGCTGACACTGGAATCGGCAATTAAAACATCACATTCTGGATCTCGGCCGATGGTGAATGATTCGGTGAACGTGCTCCTTTGCTCCGCATCGTCCTGCCGCCAGACCACATGGACCGGTCCCGCAACTGCTTCGTCCGAGTCCAGGATTACAGTTTCGTCAGCGTCAGTCTGCGGATCGCTTGGTTTGTCGGAGTCGCCCACTATAGTCAAGTCCAGGTTCTTTGGTTCATCACGCTGTCAGGGATTTCGGTTGTTGAATCAAATTTCCTTCGGTCCAGCACTATGAGAATTTATACGATTATGCGAATGTACGCCATGGGTTTCGACCTCAACCGCGTTTGAAGTCCTTCATCTGGATCTTTGTTTCATGACCGGCAAAAGTATTGCCTTTCTGGTCCTGGCCCTTCATATAGTCACGCTGCCATTTTTCCCTGGCCGCGTCGGAACCTGCTTTCTTTAGTCCTTCATTGAACGCGAGCCTGCTCTCGCGCCACTCGATATATTGCTGATAGAGCTTCGCGTTTTCATCAATATTCTTGATTTTCGGCTCGAACTTGCGGATGTAATGACGCGGATACGGAATGATGCGGCAAATTGGCTCACCCTCTTCAAAGCGAACCTTGTGCCGGGCCCTGGTGAACTTCCAGTTCATCGTGAACGAAAACGGTGCCCAATCCGTTTCGATCAGGCCCTCGAGCGGCGCGATCCCGTCTTTGGGACAGTTCGTCGGTCCTTTGACCCACAGGTTGTGCGATCGGGTCGTTCGGAACAGGTAACCGGGTGAAAAAGTGAGTACGCCATGGCCGAAATGCGAGCCAATCAATGCCGATGGCTTACCGTGAAACTTGAGGCTTATGTCTTTCAGTCCTGCCTTGCCGTTCCATCTGGCCGTAAATGCAACCGGGCACAATATATCCCAACCCACCTGGTTTGCGATCGCCACCGGAAGGCAGCGATAGGCGAAGCGGTCAACAGTATCCTCCATCCACTGCCGTGCCCGCTCAGCCGGCTGCAACGGCATCGGATCGTCAACGACTTCGTACGCAGTAATCTGTAATTTGTCCTTCACGGCAGAAACCGGGGTCGAACCAAAGTATTTCTAAAAACCTCGGTTCGACCCCTGATTTTTGTTCGATGCCCCGGTCATTATTCCTCGTCGTCTGAAACGTGCCGATGACCTATAGTTGTAACCGTTCTGGCTATGGTCGCGTTGTAACTATCCCTCACTGCCTGCGCCGCCTCCTCACTGCCTTCCAACTCCGCCATCGCGGCCCTGAACTTAACCTGGTTAGGTGACCTTTGCCATTCCATGTCCGACATGCCGTTTTCCAGTCGCCAATGATATGCCGCATCGAAAGGCCCTGTCTGAAAATGAATGGTTACGGGACCTTCTAATCCTGCAGCTTCACCTGCCGGCGCATAATGCTCGCGGAGAATTGTATACGCCCTTCCGGCCATGCCAGGCTTGTAGGATACGAATGTCACACGGACGTACCTGGCGTCGTCATTTTCTTCCCCGTACTTCAACGCACTGCCTGAGTCCTGGGCCATTGATATCCCCGAGCCCAAAAGCAGTGCAGAGCCGATTGCAGCAATTATTAATCTGATCTTGATTCTATTCACGGTAAATACCTCGTTTCTCTTGTTGTTGTCTTGGGACAGGCCGCGATTGACCTGTATCTGCCTCGATTTTTCTTGTTTCAAACACTTGTATCGTGGCTGGAACTCTCCACCCAGCCCACGCAGCTTAGTTGAAATTACCGGCGTGTGCCGGGAATTGATCGCGTTAGCAGACACAAGCAGAACTTCGTTCGACCACAGATTGCGGTTAATATCGGCTTATGACGATGAAACTCTATGACTATCCACGCTCCGGCCATGCACATCGCATCCGGTTGTTCCTCTCAATCATCGGCGAGCCCTATGAATCGGTCAACGTCGACATGCAAAAGGGTGAGCACAAGGACCCCGAATACCGGAAGCTCAGTCCACTCGGACAGGTACCGACGCTGATCGATGGCGACATCGT
>Ga0209987_10001445_pt1 | contig 13073 bp, 9 predicted proteins | sample N074metaG_FD_182134 | JGI IMG/M metagenome (GOLD analysis project Ga0209987, IMG submission 182134) | Deep subsurface microbial communities from Kermadec Trench to uncover new lineages of life (NeLLi) - N074 metaG (SPAdes) (version 2) | ecosystem: Environmental > Aquatic > Marine > Ocean trench... | reverse complement strand
TAGAAATATCATCGGAAGAAATTTTTTCTTATCCATTTTTATTTGTTACAGGACATGGAAATGTTGTTTTTTCTGATGATGAAGTTGAAAGGTTAAGACTCTATTTAGAGAACGGCGGTTTTCTTTACATTGATGATGACTACGGTTTAAATAATGCAATAAGACGGGAGATGAAAAAAGTTTTCCCCGCAAAAGAATTTATTGAGCTACCTTTTAATTACGGTTTATACAGTGTGGTTTATAATTTTGAAAACGGACCTCCTAAAACACATGAACATGATAAAAACCCTCCGCAGGGATTCGGTATATTTGTAGAGGGAAGACTTGCAGTCTATTATACTTATGAATCTAACCCAAGTGACGGATGGGCTGATGCAATTGTACATAACGATCCACCTGAAAAAAGAGAAGAAGCATTGAAATTTGGAACTAATATAGTAGTTTGGGCGTTATCACAATAATGGGAACAGATTCAAAATCTTATAATGAAGTTATAAGCAAACTGGAAAAGTATTGCCAAAAGAAATATCTTCTTCATGTTGTGATTGGTTTGCAAATTGCTTTGCTAATTGCGATAGCGGTTTTCACACTCTTCGCTTTACTTGAACTGATTGCGCATTTTAATTCCTCGCTAAGAACTTTTATCTTTTATTTAACAGTTGTTGTTATAGGTGGTACGATTATTTATTTATTGCTTATCCCCGTGTTGCGTTACTTTAAGTTTTTCAGGAATGAATCTTACTTCAAGGTTGCCGGAAAAATTGGTGAACACTTTCCGGATATAAAAGATGACCTTCTCAACACAATGCAGCTTGTTTCTTCAAGCGATGATAAAATTTATTCACCTAAACTAATCAATGCAGCGTTTCAAAATGTATATAACCGTACGAAAAATATAAAGTTTGATTCGATAATTAGTTTTAATAAAGTGAAGAGCACCTTTATTTATTTTAGTACTCTAACTGTTGCTGTAATTTTAATGTTCTTGTTTATTCCCGGGCTCAAAGCAGCATCTTACCGTTTAATTAATTACGAGCAGGAATTTATTGAACCACCGAAATTCTCTTTTAAAGTATTTCCCGGTGATTCGGAGATAACTAAAGGCGAAGATATTTTAATTTCAGTTTCTGTCGAGGGAGAATCTCCAAACGAGATTTACTTTGCTATAAAAAATAAAGAAGAGGTTGAGTACACTTATAAACTTGTTACACCTGATTCACTTGATAATTTTAATTTTAACTTCGTATCGGTAAGATCCTCATTCAAATATTTTGCTGCAGCAGACGAAGTAAAAAGTGAAGAGTATGAAATAACCGTGATTGACAGACCGATTGTAGAAACAATTGAATTGGAAATAATTCCGCCTGCTTATTCCAAAATAGAAAAAATTGTTCAACAAGATAATGGCAATATTACTTCTTTAGTTGGAACAAGAGTAAATATTAATATTTCTTCTACAAAAAAACTGAGTAATGCATTCCTTCATTTTAGTGATTCAACCTCTATCAAGTTTGACGTTACGGAAAATGAAGCTGCTGGAAAATTCACAGTAAGTAAAGACAATCAGTACATAATAAAATTATTAGATGAGAATGGAAGTGAAAATTCATCACCAATAACTTACTATGTGCAAGCATTATACGATGCCTATCCCACCATCGAAATGATAGCGCCAAATATGAGTATCCCTCTTGCAAATGATAACAGGGTTAATCTCATTGCAAAAGTTTCTGATGATTACGGTTTTTCAAAACTCATTCTAAACTACAGGCTCTCAGCTTCAAGGTACGAACCGCCACAGAAGGATTTTCGTAAATTGGAAATTCAATTACCACCTTCAGAGAAAGAGATTCCCGTTAATTACATATGGAACTTATCTAAACTCTCATTAGGAGTGGATGATGTTGTAAGCTATTACCTCGAGGTTTTTGATAATGATAATATAAACGGACCAAAATCTGCTAAGACTTCTGTCTTCACTGTACGAGTTCCTTCTCTCGATGAAATACTTGCGGAAGCTGATAAAATCCAATCTCATTCGGAAACTGAATTGGAACAAACATTAAAAGAAGCTGAAGAACTTCAACAACAATTACAGGAAATTGACCAGGACCTTAGAAAAGATCAGGAAAAATTAACATGGGAAGAAAAGGAAAAAATTGAAAATGCGTTGGATAAATTTGAAGAACTTCAGCAAAGAATGGATGACATGAGTGATAAACTTCAGGAAATGCAAAACGATCTCCAGCAGAATGATCTTCTATCGGAAGAAACACTTGAGAAATATATGGAACTTCAAAAGCTGATGGATGAACTTACAAGCGAAGAGATGAAAAAGGCGATGGAGAAACTTCGAGATACTTTAGAGCAGCTTAACCGAGATATGACACAGGAGCAGCTTCAGAATATGAAATTGGATGAGGAAAGATTTAAAAAAAGTATTGAGCGGACTTTGAATCTTTTAAAGCGAATTCAAATTGAACAAAAAATTGATGAGTTGCTGAAAAGAACTGAAGAACTTATCGCCGAACAGGAAGAGCTTATAGAGCAAACTGAACAAAGCGATCCATCGAACCAAAGCGAAAAAAATGAATTGGCGCGGAAGCAAAAAGATATAACTGATAAATTAGAAAAGCTTGAAGAGCAAATGAAAAATCTTGATGAGAAAATGAGTGAATTGGAAGATGTGCCGAAAGAAGAACTTGAACAGGTTATGGAAGACTATGAGAATCAGAAAAATGAAGAATTGTCCGAACAAGCATCTCAAAATATTCAGCAAAATAAAAAGCAGAATGCAATGAAGCAGCAGCAGCAGATATCACAAAATATGAACAAACTAAACCAGCAAATGCAGGAAATGAAAAATTCGATGATGATGCAGAATCAGATGCAAACTTTTACAGATATGATGAAGATACTAGATAACATGCTTGAGCTTTCGAAGATGCAGGAAGATCTAAAAAATGAAACTCGGAATTCAGAACCAAATTCATCATCGTTTAATGACAATGCCGAGCAGCAGGAAAAACTGAAAAATAATCTTTCAAATCTTATGAAGCAGATGGAGGAACTTTCACAAAAAACTTTTGCTATTTCACCTGAGATGGGCAAAGCTTTGGGCGATGCTAACAAACAAATGCAGCAGTCTATTCAATCGTTACAAAACCGTAACGGTTCTTACGCTGCCATTACACAAGGTGAAGCAATGATGCATTTGAATCAAGCTGCATCTATGATGAAGGGTTCTATGGAAGCAATGATGCAGGGTGGAGGGCAGGGTGGAATGATGTCGATGATGCAGCAATTGCAGCAGCTTTCTTCACAGCAAATGAACTTGAACAGTCTTACTCAAATGCTCCAGCAAATGCAGCAAGGTCAGTTATCTCCCCAGCAGCAGGGAGAGTTGCAAAGATTAGCTCAGCAGCAGGAATTGATAAAAAAATCTCTGGCAGAGTTGAATGAAGAAGCAAAAATTTCGGGCGAGTCGAAAAAACTTCCCGCTGATCTGGATAACATTTTGAAGGAAATGCAGGAAGTATTAACGAACATGAAAACCGAAAGACTTGATGATAAACTTGTACAAAAGCAGGAGCAGATATTATCAAAGCTGCTTGATGCACAGCGTTCGATAAATGAAAGAGATTTTGAAAAGAAAAGAAAATCTAATACGGGTGAGAATTTTGTAAGGCAATCGCCTTCTGATATCGACCTGTCGTCGGATGAAGGCAAAGAAAAATTAAAAGATGAATTGAACAAAGCTGTGCAGGAAGGTTATGCTAAAGATTACGAAGAATTAATTCTAAAATATTACGAAGCTATTCAACAAGAAAAGATCAAAAAATAAATTTTCCTTTTCGCTCTGCAGGTAATCCTACCCACAAATATTTTTATTATAATTACAACTGCAATTTTAAGTTGTTAGTTTTTTTTACTAAAACATTTCTCCTAATGAATGAACTGATAGATAATACATTTAAAATTCTTGCAAAAGTTACTAACAGCAAAACGGGACTTTTACTCAGAATCAATAATTTTGAATCTTCCGTTATGTCTATTGTTGGCGGTAACCCTGCTATGTTTGAAGAATTTATCCAATCCCTCGCGCATCTGCACAGAAGTATAGGAATTGGTTATGACTCGGTTGAAATCCTTCCTGTTTATAAATCAATAGTTAATGAACTTGATGTGCAGTCATGTTTTATTCAGAATGTTTATTCAATTAATGAACAAAATGATTCAGTTTATTTGGTTCTTTTCTCGGATGAGATTAATAAACTTTTACACTCTGAAAATGATGCTTGTATGTCTATACTTAACATTCTCAGTAACCAGGTAAAAGAATTATTTTATGAAAGCCTGAACGAAGAATCTTTATTACCGTTTGCCGATAATAAGGTTGATGCTGATACAATAGTAAAAAACTGGGAAGAAAATTTTAAAAATCTTCTTCTAATATCGAACGATTTAATTTTTATTCTTGATAAAGACGGATGTTTTTTAAAGGTAAATAATTCCGGCTCTTTATTGCTGGATTATACCGAGAGAGAATTACTTGGTAAACATTTTTTAGAGTTGGTTCCCACCGAAGAAAATATCGAAGTATCAGAAGCAATAAGCAAAATGCTACAGTCGGATAAGGTAATTAAATTTACTACAAACTTAAAAACCAAGTTAAATAGACTTACATCATTTGAGATAACCGGGCGGACTATTATAAGAGACGGCAAAGTAATCGGAATGCTTGGCATAGGTAATGATATATCGAGGATGAAAAAATATGAAGATGAGTTGATCAAGCTGAAACCAAAATTAACAGAAGCTCAAAGATTGATTTCTTTGGAAAGAGCACGGCTTTGGCAGCAGGGTTCGTTAATCGAAGAGCTCGACAGACTTAAGAGTGAGTTTGTTTCCAATATCTCACATGAGTTTAGGACGCCGTTGGCTTCAATTATTGGATTTTCAGAGACGATAGTTTCTGATCCCGATCTGCCCGAAGAAATGAAATCAGAGTTTAACAAAGTAATACTTTATGAAGGAAAACGATTGGCAAAACTGATAAATGATGTGTTGGATATTTCCAGAATTGAAGGCGGTAGAATAATACTGAATAAAACTTGTTTTAATTTGGTAGAAATATTAAAAGAGGTTGTGGAACACAATAGGGAAAGTGCACTCAAGAAAAGAATAACACTCGAATTTGAGCATCCCCAAGACCAAATATTAATAGAAGCTGATAAAGAAAAAATAGCACAGTCATTTGAGGCATTAATTAACAATGCGATCAAATTTACAAATGAAGATGGAAGGGTAAAAGTTATCGTAATTAATCTATTTAAAGAGGTAGAAATTGTAATAAGTGATACAGGAATCGGCATACCGAAGAAAGATTTACCTTATATTTTCCAAAAATTCTATCGTGTAAGCCGTCCTGGTACAGAAATCCCTGGCACAGGAATTGGCTTAGTTTTTGTGAAACAAATGATTGATATACATAAAGGGATGATTTCCGTTCAGAGTGAAATAGGGAATGGAACATCTTTTAGTGTAAAATTTCTCAAAAGTTTTAAGCAAAAAACTGAGGTTAAAATTTGAATAAGTTGATATTTATTGTCGATGACGAGCAGGCAATATCAAAATTACTCTCCTTTTGGGTGAAGGAAAAATGGTTATATGAAGTGGAGGTATTTTCAAACAGCGAAGCAATGTTGAAAAGACTGAGTGCCAAACCGGATTTAATCCTATTAGATATCATGCTTCCGGGTTTGGATGGAGTGGAAACTTTGAAGAGAATTAAGCAAATTGATGAGAATTTACCGGTAATTATGTTGTCTGCGCAGGGTAGCATTGAAGTAGCTGTAAAGTCTCTTCGATTCGGAGCTTATGATTATTTCCCCAAACCTATAGACCAGCAGCGGCTTGAACTAGCCATAAAAAATGCAATAAAAAACTACGATTTAACTCGTGAAATTCAGAGTCTGAAAGAAAATGTTCAGCGTGAATACAGCTTCGATAATATTATTACCGCTGACGGTAAAATGCAGGATGTTTTCCGTTTGGTTACCAAGGTTTTGAATAACGATATAACGGTTTTAATTTACGGCGAAAGCGGAACAGGTAAAGAGTTGATCGCTAAAGCAATTCATTATAATGGTAACAGAAAAGACAATCCGTTTATAGTTGTAAATTGTGCTTCAATACCTAGAGAACTTTTAGAGAGTGAATTATTTGGTCACGAGAAAGGATCCTTCACAGGAGCACATCAACGCAAATTAGGCAAGTTTGAATTAGCTAACGGCGGTACAATATTTTTGGATGAAGTTGGTGAACTTGAAATGCTGCTTCAGGCAAAACTTCTTCGCGTAATTCAGCAAAGAGAATTTGAAAGAGTTGGTGGAACCGAATTAATTAAAACAAACGTTCGGATAATGTCAGCTACTAACAGAGATTTAAAACAAGCTGTTGACAATAAAGAATTCAGAGAAGACCTTTATTATCGTTTAAATTCCTTTCCAATCTATATTCCGCCTTTAAGACAAAGGAAAGGAGACATTTTAGTTTTAACCGAACACTTTGTATCAGAAATCAACAAAAAATTAGGCAAAGATATTAATGGATTTACAAAAAGAGCATTAAAATTAATTTATGAATACGATTGGCCGGGGAATATTCGTGAAATGGAAAATACCATTGAGCGATGTATTATTATTGCGGAAAATGATATGATAGATGTGGAAGATCTTCCGCCTCATTTAAGAACTGCAGAAAAGATGGCTTCAGTAGATTACGCTGGCCCGCTTTTCACCGATGACACTATAATTCCGTTTGAAAAACTTAAAGAGGAATCGATAAGACACGCACTTAAAGTTACGAAAGGCAACATTGTTGAAGCAGCTAAACGGCTGCAGCTTGGACGAGCTACTATTTATAGGTTAATGGAAAAATACAGTATTGAAAACAGAGCTTACAGTGAATAAATATAAACGAGGAAACAATTAAATGTTTTTTATTAAAGAAGAGCACAATGATGTTATTGTAGAGGTTGTAGATTTAACAAGGGCTACTTTAAGCGAAGCTGATGAATTCAAACAAAGATTAACCGAAAATATTGAGAACGGATTCAAAAAAATCATTGTCGATCTTTCCGATTGTGAGTTTGTTGATTCTACCTTTCTTGGAGTACTGGTAATATCTCTTAAAAGGGTAACCAGTCTTGGTGGAGATTTAAGATTAGTAGGATTTCAGCCCGCTGTTAACTCAATGTTCGAATTAACCAGGATGCATCGTGTTTTTGAAACTTTTAATACAAAAGAAGACGCTATTCTGAGTTTTAATTAAACGGAGATATTGTGAACTATTGTTTTAACTCTTCCGTTCAATCCTTATTTAAACTTCTTGATGAAACTATAAACTCATCATTTTATCATACGTACTAATGGAGAGATATAGTGAGTGACGTTGGAAAAACAGTATTGATAATTGATGATGATATCACAATTCGAAAACTTTTAAGTTATAATTTAAACGCAAATAATTTCCAAACCTTTGAAGCGGAAAGTGCTGATGAAGGATTTAATTATCTTGAAAACAATAATATCGATTTAGTTCTTTGCGATGTATCTTTGGGGAAAATGGATGGATTTACATTTTGTAAAAAAGTTAGAGAAAATGAAAATTATAAACTTATACCATTTATTTTTGTTACGTCTAAAAGTTCGTATGAAGATAAAACACGTGCGCTGGAAGTAGGCGGTGATGATATTATTACAAAACCATTCGATGTTGACGAACTCGTTTTAAAAGTAAAGGCACTTCAAAAAAGAACGGATATTTATAAGCTTTATGGTGTCAAGAAAAATCTCAACAAAACTTTTCAAAAAAAATCTTTTAAAATATTGCTTGTAGATGACGATCCTTCCTTATCGCATGCATTTCGCTATAATCTTCAAAAAGCTGGATTTGAATGTAAATCTGCAGAGAGTGGTAAAGAAGGTTTGGAAATTTTAAAGTCGTTTAAACCTGATATTATTATTTCCGATATAATGATGCCAAATATGAGTGGATTTGAGTTTAGAAGTTATATTCTAGAACGAACTGAACTAAAGTCAATACCTTTCATCTTTTTAACTGCGAAAAGTGAGGAGCAGGATATTCTTAATGGCTATGACCAGGATATTGCAGACTATGTTATTAAAACCGATGGTCCCAAAGTGATTGTTGCAAAAGTTAAAGCAATAATTAAAAGCTTATCAAAAGAGCGCCAAAAAGTTGTATCTGAATTACATGATGCAGCAGATTCGTTACGCATTAAAGTTGTCCCTGATAATCTTCCTGAATTTGGAGGATTTAATATTAAACAATGGCATTTGCCTTTTGAAGGAATTCCGGGCGGAGATTTTGTAGATTATTTTAATATTGATGATGAACATCTTGCAATTATTTTGGGCGATGTGATGGGTAAAAAATGGGGCGCATGGTATTTTGCTTTTGCGTATGCAGGTTATGTTAGAAGTGCTTTGCGGGGTGTATTGCAGTCCTCACAGAAATATTCTCCTAGTGCAATTTTAAGTGAAGTAAATAAATCGGTTTATAAAGATGCAAAAGTTTCAGAAGTGTTTACTACAATTTCGATTGTAATATTGGATAATAAAAATCTTACTGCAAGCTATGCGGGTGCCGGCGATCTCCCGTTATTATATAAAAACTCGGTGGAAAATAAAGTGACGAGTTTTCAATCCAAAGGAATGCTTTTGGGTTTTTCTGATGAAGGTGAATATGAAGATACTTTGATCAATCTTAATAAATCCGATTCACTTTTATTAATCACCGATGGAATAATTGAAACAAGAAATGCAGGCGATGAACAGTTTGGATCCAAACGATTATTGGAGGGAATTCAATCTGTCACAAATGGTGAGGATGAACTTGAAACTATTAAGGAAGACATCACTGAATTTTCAGGCGGAAATTTTGGTGATGATATAAGTTTAATTTCAATTACAGTTAATTAAATATTTGGAATTAATCTTCGTTCTTCGAACAAAAGGATTGTTAAAACAATCTCATCACATTCTAATATTACCCTTCTGGAAATATTTATGATAATATTTCAGAATAAGACAAAATTTTTTCTATATAATTATATCAAAATAAGTTAGAAGAATTTTGAATATTTATATTTTATTATTACATTGATACATTGAAAGTCTAACTTGTTCTATTCTAAGGTTTTACGGGGTTTTCTTAAACTAACCCTGTATGTATAGATTATTATTTTTATTAAATAGTCATTTTACAATAAAAAAATACAGGAATCGCGAATGAAGGGAGTAATTCTTTCTAAATCGCACATTAAAACAGGAGGCAACATAATTTATTATTACTTGAGCAGTTTCTTTTTCAAACCTTTTGTTTCAGGGTTATATGGCTTTGCCGCTTTTTTTACTGTACTTATTTTCACAAAAGGTATAACCTATCTTTTTGGGTTCACCGAACAATACATAGTTAGCAGCGATGATGTGTTGTTTTCTATCCTGGGTTTTGTTTTAGTCTTCTTAATTAAACTGTTCGATAGCATTAAACACAAAACTGCGGGATAGTTTTTCTACAATTATTTGCTTATTAGTTTGAACCGCTTGCTTGTAATTTTTCGGCTCGTTCTGCTATCTTCAATTGTTCAATCAATTCATCCAAATCGCCTTCTATTATCCCTGAAAGATTATAAAGGGTTAAACCAATTCTATGGTCTGTAACTCTGTTTTGCGGAAAGTTGTAGGTTCGTATCTTATCACTTCTATCGCCGCTGCCGATCATTGATTTTCGTTCTGATGATATTTTCTCATTTTGTTTTTTTAATTCCCAATCATATAATCTTGCCTTCAGCACCTTGAGAGCTTTATTCTTGTTTTTTAACTGTGATCTTTCATCCTGGCATTGCACAACAATCTTTGTAGGAAGATGAGTAATCCTTACAGCAGTTTCAAGTTTGTTCACACTTTGTCCTCCGGCACCGCCCGAACGAAAAATATCAATCTTCAAATCATTAGGATTAATTTTAATCTGCACATCTTCAGCTTCTGGCAATACAGCAACAGATGCTGCCGAAGTATGAACTCTTCCACTTGCTTCCGTATCGGGAACTCTTTGAACTCTGTGCACACCTCTTTCAAATTTCATATCACCAAAAACACCATCACCGTTTAATGAAAACACAGCTTCCTTTATTCCACCCTTTCCCGATTCACTTATATCAATTAATTCAAGTTTCCACGATCTTAATTCTGCATAGCGGGAATACATTCTGAACAAATCTCCTGCAAACAATCCAGCTTCATCGCCTCCTGTTCCGGCTCTTATTTCAACAATTACATTTTTGTCATTGTTAGGGTCTTTCGGTAGAAGAATAAACTTTATTTTCTCTTCCAGTTTCTCTTTTTGCTCATTAAGTTCAGTTAATTCTGTTTCGGCAAATTCAATTAGTTCTTTATCATTTTCGGAGCTAAGGATTTCTTTATTCCCCGTGATGTTTTTTAAAACAGAATCATATTCCAGGTAAACTTTTATTATTTCATCAAGATCGCTTCTTTCCTTACTCAAACTTATCATCTTATTACGATCACTTATAATTTCTGAATCCGATAGCTGTGCATTGATATCTTCGTATCTGGAATTAATTTTTTTTAATTTTCCTAATAGATCCATTGTTAATTTTCATTTGTTAATTACAATAATAATGCTTACAACATTTAAAGGCACTAGCACTGTCTATTTTTAGGTGTGCAAATATAGTAAAGATGTTTCTGAATTTCTAAGTAACTTTGAATACAATCTACTATCCATTTTATTAATGAAGTATTAACATGGATGATAATAATATTTCAGAACAATTTAGAGTGACCGGAATAATTTACGGTGCCTTAATTTTTGGGCTGATAACTTTTTTTGCAATTGCACTGTTTATTGTCGAAAATAAAAAAATTGAACCCATTCAATCAATAAATGAAATTTTTAAGTTTCTCATTCCAATAGCAGGATTTGCAGTTATGTTTTTAGTAAGAGGTATTTATAATAAAAATATTTCTTCCGTTAATTTTAGCGATGATCTGTTAGTAAAAATTGCAAAGTATCGAACATTTAAAATTATTCAATGGGCACAAATTGAATCCGGAGCTTTTCTTTCGCTTGTAGGATTTATTCTTACCGGCAATTATCTCTACGCAATTGTATTTTTATTTTTGTTGGGTTATCTTATTCTAATAAAACCATCAAAGGAACAATTTATTAGTGATCTTAAAATATCAAGTGAACAGGATAAAATATTCTCAAAAAAGTAACAGCACATCATCAGTTATATAATTATCAATGAAACGAATCGCGCTTGATCGAAATAAATATTTTGACAAGTTAAAAAAACAAAATCTAATAAAATGAAACGAGCATGAAAAATCTATTTACGCACTTCCGAAGGAATGCCTTCGGCAAGGAAATGATTATAATGCGAGTTCCATCTGACCAAAAAGAGAAATTCCGCCTGAGGCGGACAGGTATAAACAGATGAAACAGTTTGACATCCCACAATTTTACAGAAGTTCTTTCATCACCAAAATTAAAAATTCCAGGAAAGACGATGATCCAAGAAAAAAGGATTATTCACCAACTTTGCTTGATTTTGGACCGGTGAGATTTTACTTGGCAAGGCATTTTGGCTTTTGTTACGGAGTTGAGAATGCAATAGAAATTGCATACAGAACCATTGAAGAAAATCCGGATAAACGAATATTTTTACTGAGTGAAATGATTCACAATCCGGGTGTGAATGAAGATTTGAATAAAATGGGGATTAAATTTTTAATGGATACTTCAGGTAATGAATTGATTGACTGGAATGAATTGACTGCTGATGATATTGTTATAATACCTGCATTCGGAACAACAATTGAAATTGAAAAGAAATTGAATGATAAAGGTATCAATCCTTATCAATATGACACTACTTGTCCTTTTGTTGAAAAAGTGTGGAACAGAAGCTCTGCATTGGGTGAGGATGATTGTACAATTATTATTCACGGTAAACATTTACATGAAGAAACCCGTGCAACGTTTTCGCACAGCCAAACAAGGGCACCATCGCTAATTGTAAGAGACCTGAATGAAGCAAAGATATTGGGTTCAATAATACTTGGCAAAAAGAATGAAAATGAATTTTACAGTTTTTTTGATGGTAAATACTCAATCGGTTTTATTGTTGGAAAGGATTTGGAAAAAATTGGTGTTGTAAATCAAACTACAATGCTGGCAACTGAAACACAGGAAATAGCTGATCATCTGAAAAGTGTAATGATAGAAAAATATGGTGTTGAAAATTTAAATGATCATTTTGCCGATACGAGAGATACATTGTGCTATGCCACAAACGATAATCAGGAAGCAACTTATGGCTTGTTGAAAACGGATGCTGATCTGGCAATTGTTGTAGGAGGATATAACAGTTCCAATACAGGACACATTGTTGAGTTATGTCAAGAAAAACTGCCCACATATTTTATCTCATCTGAAGAAAAAATATTAGACCCGAATCAGATACTTAATTTTGACATTCAAACAAAGCAAGAAAAAATAACAAAAAAATATCTTCCCCAGGCAAACCCGGTTAAAATATTGTTAACCAGCGGTGCTTCTTGTCCTGATGCAACTGTTGAGTCAGTGTTAAGAAAAATATTATCATTTTTTGATGAAACGAAATATTTAGATGAAGTTGTTGAGGGAATTACGATTAATTTGAATGGGTAGTTAGCATCTTTTGGTTTCTTACATTTGCATTCCCCACTTCTTTTAATAATTTATTCATTAATAAATCTACCGGCAGAATCTCTTTAATTAATCCTGAACCTTGTCCGGCTTCCATTTCACCTTCATTTTCATTGCCCTCAAAAATACCAAGCATTTCTCTTTTATTGCCGAGTAGCGCTTTTAACTTATCTTCGTTCCAACCATCCTTATCAGCTTTAACGGCTTTTAATGCGAAATCATTTTTTAACATTCTAACCAAACCAATTTTTTTAAAACCGAGAATCGTA
>Ga0209987_10001441_pt1 | contig 13097 bp, 9 predicted proteins | sample N074metaG_FD_182134 | JGI IMG/M metagenome (GOLD analysis project Ga0209987, IMG submission 182134) | Deep subsurface microbial communities from Kermadec Trench to uncover new lineages of life (NeLLi) - N074 metaG (SPAdes) (version 2) | ecosystem: Environmental > Aquatic > Marine > Ocean trench... | reverse complement strand
GAGTTCAGCGACGATTTCGACGTATTCATGACAGAGAAGGATGCCGTTAAACTAGGCACTAACCTGGCCGACAAATATTGGTACATTCCGGTGGCAATGCACATGGATTCCGCACAGGCGACGCCTCTGTTGGAGCGCATCGAATCAAAATTACGTGAGCGGCATGACTGAGTTCGTTGTGGTCATACCATCGCGTTACGCCTCCACGCGTTTGCCGGGCAAGCCGCTGCGAGAAATCAATGGCAAGTCGATGCTGCAACATGTTTATGAGCGCGCTTGTGAGAGTTCGGCAAGCGACGTTGTGATTGCAACCGATGATGAACGCATCGCGGCGGCCGCCGAGTCGTTCGGCGCGACGGTTTGCATGACGGGAGATCAACATTGCTCGGGCAGCGAACGTATCGCCGAGGTGTGTGATTTACTCGACTGGGACGACGACAGGATCGTAATCAATCTGCAGGGTGACGAGCCATCGATGCCGGCGGCATTGATTAACGAATGCGCCGCTCTGCTCGAGGACGCAAGCGCCGATATCGCAACACTGGCTTCGCCGTTCCGGCACCAGGAAGACTTCGGCAACCCCAACTATGTCAAGGTTATTCGCGATGCAAATAATCATGCGATTTATTTCAGTCGTGCGATGATTCCGTATACGCGCGATGAAGAACATCGTGACCTGGCGATGCAGACTGCATTACACCATCACGGTATCTACGCCTATCGTTGCGGTGTATTGAGGCGTCTGGTCAATGCCACGCCGTCCGCGCCGGAGGTCAGTGAGCAACTTGAGCAGTTGCGCGCATTGTCGCTGGGCATGACGATCGTTGTGGGCATTGCCTCGCAGAGGCCGGGTATCGGTGTCGATACCGAGGAGGATCTGCAGCGCGTTGCAAGGGACCTGCAACACTGATTTGTACTAAACTGTTGTGATCGCATAATGGGATCGCATAAATAAATGGCACCGTAAATCGGGAGGGGAATGGTCGTGATCGAATTCGAACTCAATGGGGAATCCGTAACATCCGCGAGCGAGGCCGATACTCCCTTGCTGTGGGTGGTGCGTGACGAGCTCAAACTCAAAGGCACAAAATACGGCTGCGGTATCGCCATGTGCGGTGCCTGCACGGTGCACATCGACGGTGTTGCGACACGTTCATGTATCACGCCGCTATCCAGTGTGGCCGGGCACACCGTGACGACGATCGAAGGCCTCGCGAGCGACGCCGGCAAGGCGCTGCAGCAGGCCTGGATCGACGAGCAGGTGCCACAATGTGGCTATTGCCAGTCGGGCCAGATCATGCAGGCGGCCGGCTTTCTCGAAAACAACCCGAGCCCGACCGACGAGCAGATTACCGCCGCGATGAACGGTAATCTTTGTCGCTGTATGGCGTACACGCGCATCCACAAAGCAATCAAGACCGCCGCTGCCGGCGAGGGGGCGTAGTCATGGCCATACGAGCAGATCAAATACAGGGCAACGTTAGCCGGCGGACATTCCTGGCGGGCAGCGCCGGGGCCACGCTGGTCATGGGACTCGGTGTCGTGTTGCCGGGTTGCAGTCGCGAGGAAGTAGCCACTGAAATCGCAAGTTACGGCGCCAGTGCGAGTTTTACGCCGTCGATGTGGTTCGAAATTGGCGGCGACGGCGCCATCACGATGAATATCCCAAAAGCCGAAATGGGCCAGCACGTCGGTACTGCGCTTGCGCGCATCATTGCCGATGAGCTTGGCGCCGCTTGGGACGACGTGAGTTTCACGCACGCTGACAGCGATCCGAAATGGGGGGAATTCATTCCCGGGGTATCGCTGGGGGATATAACCGGTGGCTCCTGGTCGGTATTCACCTCGTTCACGATGCTTTCTCAGGCGGGCGCTGCCGGCCGAATCATATTACGAGACGCCGGCGCGGCAATGCTCGATGTAGAGCCGGCCGACTGTACCGTCGCGGACTCAAAAGTCTCGGCGAATGGTGAGCATGTGACATTCGCAGACATCGTTAGACGAGGCGATGTCAGCCGCACGTTCAGCGACGAAGAGCTTGCCGCATTACCACTCAAAGCGGCGTCGGAGCGGCGCTTCATCGGGCACGATACGCGCGCCAACGACATTCCCGAGAAGACACGTGGCGAAGCTGTTTACGGTATCGATGCCGAGTTACCGGGCATGGTGTTTGCGCACCCGATGATTCCGCCGACACGTTACGGCAGTTCGATCAAGAGCATCGACGATAGTGCGGCCAGGGATATTCCCGGCTACCAGCAGACGCTGAAGCTGGCTGATCACCCCGGTTTGTTAGAGGGTTGGGCGGTTGTTATTGCCGATGATTTTCCCAGCGCGATGAAGGCGGCGGATGCCGTCGTTATTGACTGGGAGGCGGGTCCCACAGCCCATGTCAGTGAAGCCGATCTTTTCGCCGAAGGCGCACGCCTCGTCGCGGACAAGAGCCTTGGTACACGCTTCGTCGATGAAGGCGATGTCACTGCGGCGCAGGCCGCGGCGGCAGACTCATTCAGCGCAACGTACCGAACCGGAACAGCGATGCACTACGCGCTTGAGCCCGTGAACGCGCTGGTCGAATTCGTTGACGGTGTGTGCCATGTCCATGCGGGCAACCAGTTCCGGGCGGCGATGTTGCCCACGCTCGCCGGCGTGCTGGGAATGGACGCAACGGACATTGTTATCCACCAGTATTATCTCGGCGGCGGATTCGGGCGGCGCCTTTGGGGCGACTACATGATTCCTGCGGCGCTGGCGGCGCAGCAGCTGGGCAAACCCGTCAAGCTCGTGTTTCAGCGCGAAGACGACAGCCGCCTGGACTGTGTACGGTCTCCGTCCGTGCAGCAATTCGACGCGTCTTTTGACGCGGACGGAAAACTGACGGCCATTGAGCACGCGGCGGCGGCGGGCTGGCCGAGTTTGTCGCTGCTGCCGAGTTTCCTGGGTACGGGTGTCGACGGCAAAGGCAAATTCGACGGCTTTTCGATCGCCGGCGCAGATCACTGGTATTCCATTCCGAATCATCGCGTGCGCGCGCTCAACAACGATCTTGCCCAGAGGACATTCCTGCCAGGCTACCTGCGCTCGGTGGGTCCAGGCTGGACGGGCTGGGGCGTCGAGTCGTTCATGGATGAACTTGCGGATCGGGCCGGCCAGGATCCGATCGAGTTTCGCTTAGGCATGCTGGACGCCGCCGGCAAGAATGCCGGTGATCAGCATGGTGCAGTTGGCGGTGCCGCGCGGCAGGTAGCGGTACTGAAAGACGTTCGCGAGCGGTCCGGCTGGGGGCGCGAGCTGCCGGAGGGCGAGGCCCTCGGCGTCGCTGTCTGTTTTGGGCAGCAACGCGACATGGCGACCTGGATTGCATGCGTCGCGCATGTCGCTGTCGACATGAAAAGCAAGTCAGTGAAAGTCAAAAAGATCTGGCAGACAATTGACTGCGGCACGGTGGTGCACCCCGACGGCGCTATGGCGCAGGCAGAGGGTGCGACATTGTGGGGCCTCAGTCTTGCCTTACACGAAGGAACGACTTTCAAGGATGGGCAAGTCGTGGATCGCAACCTCGATACCTACACGCCACTCAGGATGGCCGATGTGCCCGAACTCGATATCAAATTCATGCAAAACACCGAATTCCCGACAGGTTTGGGCGAACCACCGGTAGTTCCGGTCGCGCCCGCGATTGGCAACGCCATCCATGCGGCAACCGGCGTACGCGTGCGAGACTTACCTATACGACTGTCGTGACCGAGTCGGGACTGTCGTCGCTCTGTTTCGCATAGCCAAGGCTCCGCAGAGCGAGCGTCACGACCTGTAGAGATTCGGCATCGTCGATGGTTGCGGGCACGGTCCAGGGCTCGCCGTCGGCGATGCTGCGCATCGTGCCACGCAGGATTTTTCCTGACCGCGTCTTGGGCAGACGATCGACGACGGCACAGAGCTTGAATGCCGCAACCGGTCCGATTTCGTCACGCACGGCCGCAATCACCTCGGCGACGATCTCGCTCGTATCCTGTTCAACCCCGGCACTCAGGACCAGCAATCCCAGCGGTAACTGCCCTTTGAGCTGATCTGCCACGCCGAATACAGCACATTCGGCGACCTTGGGATGTGCTGTCAGTACTTCCTCCATCGCACCTGTGGAGAGGCGATGGCCCGCGACATTGATGACGTCGTCCGTGCGTGACATGACGAACACGTAACCGTTGTCGTCGATGTAGCCGGCATCGCCGGTTTCGTAGTAGCCCGGAAAGTTGCGGAAGTAGGTTTCTTCATAGCGATCATCGGCGTTCCACAAGGATGTAAACGTGCCGGGCGGCAATGGCGATTCGATCACCAGCGCGCCCACGTCGCCGCTGGCAACGGCGTTTCCCTTTGCGTCAAGCGCTGCTACGACGTAGCCGGGCACGGGCTGCCCCGGCGAGCCGGGAACAACAGGCAATGGCTCTAACCCTAAGCAGTTGGCGCAGATCGACCAGCCAGTCTCAGTTTGCCACCAGTGATCGATGACGGGTACTTTCAGGGTGTTCTCTGCCCAGTGCAAGGTATCCGGATCACAACGCTCCCCGGCCAGGAATAGCGACTGCAGACTGGAAATATCGTATTTGCGAACATACGTCGCGTCGGGATCTTCCTTTTTGATGGCTCGGAATGCCGTCGGCGCCGTGAACAGAACGTTGACCCTGTGTTCTTCCACCACTCTCCAGAACGCGCCCGGATCCGGTGTGCCGACCGGTTTGCCTTCGTAAATCACCGTTGTATTGCCATTGAATAACGGGCCGTAGACGATGTATGAGTGGCCGACGATCCAGCCGATGTCCGATGCCGCCCAGTACACGTCTCCCGGCTGTACGTTGTATATATTGGACATGGTCCATTTCAAAGAAACGATGCCGCCGCCCGTATCGCGAACCACCCCTTTCGGCTGGCCTGTCGTTCCTGACGTGTAAAGAATGTACAGCGGGTGATTGGCGTCGACCGGAATGCAATCAACGGGCTCTGCAGCGTCCATGGCCTTGCGCCAGTCCACATCGCGACCCTCGACCAGATCCGCTGCCAGCATCGGGCGTTGCAGAATGACACACGAGTCCGGCTTCCACTCGGCCAGGTCGATCGCCTTGTCGAGCAACGGTTTGTAAGCGACCAGTCTTGACGGTTCAACACCGCAAGAGGCTGACACAATAACTCTAGGAGTGGCGTCGTCAATGCGCACGGCCAGTTCTTTGCTGGCGAACCCACCGAAGACAACACAGTGGATAGCGCCAATCCGCGCGCAGGCGAGCATTGCGACCAGGGCTTCCGGCACCATCGGCATGTAGATGATGACCCGATCGCCTTTTGCTACGCCCTGCGTGCTCAGCACGCCCGCGAATCGAGAAACCTCGTCCAGCAGTTCTTTGTAGCTGATGCTTCTCTGCGTCTGGGTAACGGGGCTGTCATGTATGACCGCCGCCTGATCGCCCCTGCCGGCATTTACATGAACATCCACCGCGTTGTAGCAGGCATTGGTTATGCCATCTGGATACCAGCGGTAAAACGGCGGATTACTGTCGTCCAGTATTCGCGTTGGTGCCTGATACCAGAAAATGTCGTCTGCGGCTTGCTGCCACAATTTCTTATTCTTCATTTACGGGATTCTCGCAGGGCTGCTGCAAGCAATCTATTGCTATGCAATATAAAATGGCCGGATAAGCGTCATTATGCGGCCAAAATTTGATAGAATGGCCGGGTAATCTCAAGAATACCCAATTTTATGGCCAGAAAAGTCCAGCGTGACTCCGTTTTCTCCGATCTCGAACGAAGTTCGGCGGCCCTGTCCGTAGCTGAAATTATTCGCCGGTCGGGTCCGGACATACCGCAACGGACGCTGCGCCGCTGGTTATCCCGGTGGGTAGAGCAGGGTCTGGTCGCTCGTAAGGGCGTCGGTCGTGCTACTCGTTATCAGATCGTCGCGACGGCAGGCGCTGACGATGCGCCTTCACCGTTGGGTTTCTTGCGGGGCCTCGATGATGACCTGAAGAGGGAATTGCTGGGGCAGATCCGTGACCTGTGGACACACACGTCGACTGCACTCGAAGGTAATACACTGACGCTAGGCGATACTCATTTTATTTTGCAGGAAGGGTTAACAATTTCCGGCAAATCACTCGATGATCACCAGGAGGTGATCGGGCATGCCCGCGCCATCGATTTGCTTTATCAGTGTCTGAACGAGCCGCTAACTGAGAGCATAGTGTTCGAACTGCACCTGGCGGTACAGACCCAACAAGTGACGGACATCGATAAAACCAACGGTGCCTGGAAGGTAGAGCCGAATGGCACGCACATGGTTGCGGCGGATGGCCGCCAGGCGTTCATCGAGTATGCGGCGCCGTCGTCGGTTCCTGCGTTAATGGCCGAGATCATTGATTTTACCAATGCGGTTTGCGTGGATGATGTCTCTGCGGCCACGGCACATGAGTACTACTCGAAAATTCATATGGGTATTGCACATGTCCATCCGTTCTGGGACGGTAACGGTCGTATCGCACGGTTGCTTGCCAACATTCCCCTGCTGAAGGCGGGGCTGCCGCCATTGACGATCCCAGACCATAAACGCCGCGCGTACATACAATTATTGGCCGACTACCAGGTAACGATTGGCCAGTTGGATGAAACGACCTGCGTTTGGCCGGATGAGTCCCTGTTATCGGACTTCAGCCATTTTTGTAAGTCGTGCTTTAGTGCGATACGAGACCTGGTCGCGGGAGCATTCGACGTGCAGAAAAAACGTGCCTGATTTCTTGTTAACATTTGTTCATGGTTAATGATGATGACGCGGTCGCCTGTCGACACGCCTTGGGCGCTGAGCACGCCCGCGAATCGGGAAACCTCGTCCAGCAGTTCTTTGTAGCTGAACCTTAACTCAGCATTCTTCGCTATCACGATTTACTCGCCATTCCTTATCTTAGCCGCCGCAACTTCTGCGATCATCATTGTTGGCGCGTTCGTATTGCCCGCCACGACCTCTGGCATGACGGAGGCATCCGCGATCAGGACGTTTTCCAGCCCTGTGACACGAAGATTCGGACCCACGACCGTCATCGAGTCCGCGGGGTCGCCCATTCGGCACGTGCCTACAGGGTGATAGGCGGTGCCCAGACGTTCGGAGATGTATTGCAGCAACTCGTCGTCGCTCTGGACCGCAGGACCGGGAAGGACTTCAATTGCGCCGCTGCCACTCAATGCAGGACTGCTCAAGATGCGCCGCAGAAGTTTCAGTCCGCGCAATATCGTCTGCCGATCCTCGTCACTGCTCAACAAGTTCAAATCGATGATCGGAGCGTCGTCAATATCGGCCGATGCGAGTCGTAATCTGCCTCGGGATACCGGCTTCAATACGCAAACGTCACAATAGTAGCCGCGGCCCCAGGTGATCTTTGCGCCGATGTGACCGACTTTCGAAGGTATGAAGTGAAACTGGACGTCCGGTTCTGCAAGCGAGGCATCCGTTCGCGCGAAACCGCCACCTTCGACGAGATTGCTCGCGAATATGCCGCGCCTGGCAAACAGATATTCAAATGGCGCCGCCGCTAATCCAGGCAATGTGGCGAAACTCAAGCCACGACCACTGTCGCCGCCCTCGTAATGTGCGGCTATCGCCGGATGATCATGGAGATTTTCGCCGACGCCCCGGAGTTCGTGCACGATCGGGATCTGTAATTCCTGCAGATGATCCTGAGGACCAACGCCGGAGCGCAGCAACAACGCCGGAGTGCCAATCGTACCGGCACAGAGAATCAGTTCTTCTGCAATCCCGATCGGTGCGCGTCCGCTTCCACCACGTAGCACGATCCGCCGGGCTCTCTTGCCTGCGAACTCGATGGATTCCACTTCGGCATTGGTCACAACGTGCAGGTTTTTTCGGCCCATGGCAGGTTTGAGGTAGGCATCGGCCGCACTCCAACGCCGACCCTTGCGCATCGTCGCCTGGTAGGCACCGATGCCTTCCTGTATGGCACCATTAAAATCGCGGTTCTCTGGAATACCTTGTTCTGCACCTGCCGCGACATATTGTTCGAGCATCGGATCCGGCGAGCGCAGGTCCTCAACGATCAACGGTCCGTCCCGGCCATGTAACACGCCGTCCGCAAGGCGCTGATTGGATTCAGCTTTAATAAAGTAAGGCAGTACGGATTCCCAGTTCCAACCGGAACAGCCCATGCGGGCCCAGGCGTCGTAATCCGACGCACGACCGCGGATATACACCATGCTGTTGATCGAACCGGAGCCACCCAGGGTCTTCCCGCGTGGCACCGACACGGTACGACCATTCAGGTGCGCATGTGGTGCCGACTTGTAGCACCAATCGAATCGTGGATTGCCGATTAATGCGATGAGTGCCAACGGGATTTTAATGCGGGGGTCATTGTCCGGCGGGCCGGCCTCGATCAGGCAGACATTTTTGTGCGGGTCTTCACTGAGCCGGCCGGCAATGCAACAGCCGGCGGAACCACCTCCGACAATGACGTAATCGAAGTACATTTCTACACGTCCCAGATATCTGTCGTCGTGACGGGCGATTTCGCGATCTGAGGATCGCTACTAACGGCTAAAGGACAGGATATCGCCGATGATTGCGTAACCGGTTTCGATTCTACCAGCGCCTGGACCTATTAGCGTGATGTCGCCCAGGAGGTCAGTGCTGTAAGTAATAGCATTGGTCGCACCACTGATACCGTACAAGGGATGCGTGGCGTCCAGTTTGACCGGTTTGACGGAACCCTGAATCTCTCCATTCACGTGCTCAAGTGTCCCGATCAGCTTCCAGCGCTGGTTTTCAGCCTTTGCCGACTCGACCTGGGCAGACGTGATCCCGCTGATGCCGACACAACTGACATCCGTAATCGTCATGCTTTGACCCATCACGAGGTTGGCCAGGATAACGACTTTGGCGGCGGCATCGTGGCCGTCTACATCGCCGGCGGGATCGGCTTCCGCGTAACCTTTTGCCTGGGCATCCTGCAGTGCGTCCGCATAGTCCGCGCCGTGTTCCATCTCGCCCAGAATATAGTTGGTGGTGCCGTTCAGAATGCCCTGGACGCGAGTGACGCCGGCTGCGGCCAGCATTTTCATACCGACGGCCAAAGCGGGTGTGCCGCTCATTACAGTGCCCTCCACGCCGATTTCGCCACCGTGGGCCTTGCTCAATTCCAGCAATTTCGGAAAATGCAGTGCTGCCGGTCCCTTGTTAGTGGTGGAGACATGCATTCCCGACTCGAGTGCCTGGACCATGTGGCTCAGTGCCGGCTCGCCGGTCTCCAGGTCGGTAAATGACAGTTCCACCAGTACATTGGCGCCGCTATTCTCAATCGTTGCACGGGCATCCCAATCCCTTTCGGCTGCAGGAAAATCTTTCAGGTCACCTTTCGCATTGATGTGATCCAGCAACGCCCCGGGATCAAAGCCATCTGCAGCGGCGATGCTGCCTTTGTAAAGGTCGCAGATAGCGACGATGCGAATATCGGCGTCAAATTTCTCACGCAGCAGCGAGGCCTTTTGCGACAGGATTTCAGCCAGTCCCTGGCCTACATTGCCAAAGCCGATCAATGCCAGTCTATATTCCACTTCAGTCTCGCCTTTTAATGAATTACAGGTTAAAGCAATAGGTTTTCAATTCGGTCATTTCGTGAATGGCGTGAACCACTCCTTCTTTACCGAGTCCAGAACCGCGCGTGCCACCAAAGGGCATGGCGTCAATTCGGAAGTCGCTACTGTCATTGATCATTACACCGCCGCAATTCAAGCCATCGGCAATTCGGTGGGCGGTGGCCAGGTCGCGCGTGAATACGCCTGCCTGCAGGCCATAGTCTACGTCATTTGCCAGGTCAATCGCTGCGGAAATTTCCCCGAACGGGTACAGGGCGACCACCGGGCCGAACACCTCTTCTTTGGAAATGCGGCAATCGGCCGATACGTTGTCCAGAACCGTTGGCTGGTAGTAGCGGCCCACACATTCACCACCCGTTAGTATGCGGGCGCCCAGGGCGACAGCATCCGCCACAAATTCACTGATCTTGAGCGCTGCTGCGTCGTTGATCATGGGCCCCATGTCCGTAGCCTCATCCATTTTGTCACCCACTTTCATGCGTTGGGTGAGTGTCACGAAGCGCTCCGAGAAATCATCGAAATGATCTTTCTGAATGTAGATACGTTGCACATGCAGGCAGTTCTGACCGGCAGCCCAGAATGCACCACTAACCGTGGACTCCACTGCCAATTCCATATCGGCATCACCCATAACGATGCACGGGCAGTTACCGCCCAGTTCCATGCCGATTTTTTTCAATCCGGCCTGCGCCAGGATCCTGTGCCCCACCAAGGGCCCACCGGTGAAAGACACCATGCGAACTCGAGGGTCGGATACCAGCTGATCGCCGATGACGGCGCCCGCACCGGTGATGAGTTGCAAGACCCCGGTTGGCAGTTCAGTGGCGTCAAACAGGTCCACAAGTTTCTTCGCAGACAGCGGCGTTGAGGAGTGGGGCTTCAGGATCACGGCATTGCCGGCCGCGATGGCAGGCCCGATCTTATGCGCCACAAGGTTGAGTGGGTCGTTGTAGGGCGTGATGGCGACTATCACGCCGACCGGCAGGCGTTTGTAGTAGCCAAAGCGGTTTTCGGAGCCCGGCATCTGGTCGAAGGCGATGATTTCACCGCCCAGGCGACGGGCTTCTTCCGCGCTGATTCGCAAGGTCTCGACACAACGCGTGACCTCCTTGCGGGCTTCGCGAATGGTCTTAACACCCTCTTTGGCGATGACCTCGGCAAATTCCTCGTGACGTTGCCGTAATTGTTCGGCTACGTCACGCAATACGCTCATGCGTAAATGGGCTGGCATATTGCGAGCGATATCGGCTGCTTTGCTGGCGGTCGCCAACACGTTTTCCACATCTTCGCGACTGGCACTCGGAACACTGCCAACCAATTCACCGTTACCGGGATCGTAAACTTCAATCATATGAGAGATACCTAAAGTCGTAGTTGTTGCCGCGCGGCACGATGTGACCCATCGAAGGTGAGGGGAAGTGCGCCGTCAGCACAAGGGTGTCAGTTTCGCAGTGCTTGTCGAGAAAAGTTTTGCGAGTGCTGGTCGAAACGGCCCTGTCGTGTTCGAAGGTCGGACTCCAGCCAGGCTCTGCGAGCTGTAGCGGAGTGTGCATCAGGTCCCCGCACATCACAGCATGATGTTGGGCAGACTTGAGATGCACCGCCACGTGGCCCGGTGAGTGACCCAGTGTGGGCTCAAGCCAGATCTCGTCATCCAGCGCGTAGTCCAGATCAACCAGAACTGCCTGTTTGGCCTCCATAATCGGCTGTACGTTTTCGATAAAGATCGGGCCGTTTTCTGCTTCCACTGCCAGATATTCATCACGCGCGAAAATGTACCTGGCTTTTGGAAATGTCGGTATCCAACGGCCATCAACCAGGCGCGTGTTCCAACCGCAGTGATCCGAGTGCAGATGGGTGTTGAACACATAGTCGATGTCCTCAGGAAGCACGCCAGCGGCCTCGAGATTGCCCAGCCAGGCTGCATTAGAACTTTGGTGCCACAGCGGCGGCTCCGCGTAAGTCTTTTGGCAACCCACGCAAGTGTCAATGAGAATACAGTGGTGCCGGGTTCGCACCAGGTAGGAGACAACCGGCATGACCATGAGGTCGGTGTCAGGACACAGTGCCTTGGGAACCAGCCATTCTCGATGCGGTGCCACCGCCTCAGGTGTTGCCTCGGCGAAGAAATCGGAGGGATGGTAGACAGGGATCTCATGCTCGACGATGCGTTGCACGGCAATGTCTCCCAGTTGCAGCACGGTCATTGTTGAGTTCCTTTCATAGGCCTGAAGGGCGGCGCGTATCGCACGAATTTTCTGTCATATTCTATAATGTAGAACAACGATTAGCGTTACCGAACGTTGCCACAGTGATTGACAAAGTGCAACACAATTGGTCAGCGTATGGGTTCTACGCGAAATTTTCAATATGCTTGCTCACCCTCGTGCAATGGTAGGTGTCGCGAAGGTGTATATTGTACAACCTAGAAATAGCACGGCCCGCACAACCTGAGATGGCGACCGGGCCGGATTCGCGGTCGGATGCCAATTGTGCCACCATGAAAAGGACCCTGGGGAGCCCGTGAGCAAGAACGAACAAAGCATAATCTCGATCAGCGGTGTTTCAAAGTATTTTGGCGCGGTTCACGCCGTCGATGACGTGACTCTGGAAATCGAGCGCGGTGAGTTCTTCTCGCTGCTGGGGCCTTCGGGCTGTGGCAAAACGACTCTGCTGCGTATGCTGGCAGGCCTGGAGACGCCCACTGCGGGTGAGATTTTCATTGACAGCCAACCGATGTCCGCGATTCCTGCGTACCGCCGGCCCGTGAACATGGTATTCCAGAATTACGCGATATTCCCGCACCTGGATGTATACGGAAATATTGCCTTCGGCCTGCGCAAATCCGGCCTCTCGAAGGCGGAAATCAGTGCCAAGGTCGGGGAGATGCTGGACCTGATCAAGTTGCCGGGTTATGAACAGCGTACCGCCACGCAGCTCTCCGGCGGCGAGCGCCAGCGCATTGCACTGGCCCGGGCGCTGGTAAAGCGGCCGAAAGTACTGTTACTCGACGAGCCGCTGGGCGCGCTGGACAAGAAACTTCGCGAGCAAATGCAGCTCGAGCTGAGGGAATTGCAGAAATCAGTCGGCATCACCTTCGTCTTTGTCACCCACGACCAGGAGGAGGCGCTCACGATGTCGGATCGCATCGCGGTCATGGCCGAAGGCAAAGTACTGCAGGTGTCGTCGCCGACCGGACTTTACGAGCGGCCCCAGTCTCGTTTTGTCGCAGATTTCATCGGCAACATGAATTTCTTCGCTGGCCGGGTGTGCAAATCGGCTAACGGTTCCGCCATCGTCGATGCGGGATCTCTGGGCGAGGTCGAAGCAGCAATCGAGGGTAGCGCATCGGCCGTTGGTACCGATGTCCTGGTGGCGATTCGCCCCGAGAAGCTAAAGCTCCATTTCGAGGCGCCCGGCGAAGGTGCCAACGTCATCGAGGGCCGCATGGG
>Ga0209987_10001439_pt1 | contig 13111 bp, 11 predicted proteins | sample N074metaG_FD_182134 | JGI IMG/M metagenome (GOLD analysis project Ga0209987, IMG submission 182134) | Deep subsurface microbial communities from Kermadec Trench to uncover new lineages of life (NeLLi) - N074 metaG (SPAdes) (version 2) | ecosystem: Environmental > Aquatic > Marine > Ocean trench... | reverse complement strand
CGCGAATATTGGACCGATACCAAATGCGATGAATAAGTAACCAAAAACCAGTGTATTAGGTGACAACCCTCCAATAAATACAAAGCCAACCACCAGCAAAGAACCTATTACCATAACGATCAGGCCCAGGTTTAACACATGTAGAGATTGCCAGGAATCAACCAGCCGGGTTGCCAATAGACTGCCGAGGAAAAATGCCACAACGATTACCGCCTGGTAATAGCCGAAATGCTGAATTTCGATTCCAAAATAAGAGATCAGGATAAATGGTGCACCGGTCACAAACGCATATATTAATCCCAACGCGACACCCGAAAGAGCCCCATAGGTGATGAAAATTTTATTGCTCACAACTGACCGGTAGTTATTCAATATAGATTTTAACTTCAAGGCATGGGGATCGGGTGTGGTGGACTCGGGTAACAGCAGGTAAATTAAAATAGCAGTTAGCACACCCACACCGGCAGTCAGAAAAAAATTGTATTCCCATCCAAACAAGACGTGAATATATCCACCCAGAATAGGAGCGATAGCTGGTGCCAGAGCAATCGACATACCATAGATGGCGAATCCCTTGACCTGTTCTTTCTCGGTAAACAAATCTTTAAAAACCGCCAGGCAGATTACCGCCTCGGCCGCCGCAAAAAATCCCTGCAGTATTCTGGCAACCAGTAGCTGGTCGATGCTTTGCGCTAATCCGCAGGCAATGCTGGCGACTGAAAACAGGGCAATTGACCAGAGGAGTACCGGGCGGCGGCCAAATCGGTCCGAGATCGGTCCATAGATCAACTGCGCAAAACCAAACATTAGCAGGTTCAGGCTGATCGTCAGTTTGATCAATTCCGGGGTCGTTCCGAAGAAATCGGTTAAATACGGCAAACTGGGCGCATACAGGTCGGTAGACATGATGCTACCCGATCCGGCTAATACCATAATCGCCAGTACGATTGAAAATTTATGTTTTACCGGAAGATTCGAGGGTCTATCGATGATCAATACCAATTATTTTTAGAGTGGGTTTATCTGGCAGGGCGTGACTTCATCACAGTTGAATACAAAACTCCAGTCAATCGTCAATACCGCTGCGATAGCGAGTGACTTGACTCATTAAAATCTATATTGTTAAGTAAAAGTCCACACTGTAGAGACGGATATTCCCAGACCATATAGTAGAGACCGGGCTTGCATGAGGTTCCCAGTATTGGAGAAAACAGCATGAATCGATATTTTCGGCCCAAATGCATGCCCGAATCAAATGCACCCTTTACCCAGGTCGTGATCGATGATACCTACGCTCATTTCGCCGGCATTGTGGCCGCCGATTTTCCCGAAGGTCGGTCGGTTCTCGGAGACGTGAGTAACGAAACCCGTGCAGTAATGATACTGATTCGAAATATCCTGGCCGAACTCGACCTCAGCTTCGCCGAGGTCGTGCGTATCGACGTCCATCTGGCTAGTCTCGATGACTTTGACGCGATGGATGCCGCCTATCGGGAGTTTTTTGAACCCGGAAAATACCCTGCCCGTACCACCACCGAATCGCCTCACCTGTTTGGCGACAGCCTGGTCGAAGTGACTTGTATGGTGCGGTTGGCGAATTCGGGATAAATACTCCAATTCCACTATGTTTCTTTATTCATCTCTGAAACAACTCGAAGCAGATGCCAGGCCGGTCAGGACAGGATTGATTGGCGCTGGAAAATTCGGCTCGATGTTCCTTTCCCAGGTGCCTACCACACCCGGATTGGTCGTCAGCGTCATTGCCGACCTGGATCCTTCCCAGGCCCTGGAACGATGCAGGGAAGTTGGCTGGGATGAAGCCAGTCTAGCCGCCACGACATTTACCGACGATGCAGAGGCAATGATTCGGGGTGATAATATCGACGTGGTGGTGGAGGCAACCGGTGATCCCTCTGCGGGTATAAAACATGCGCTGCTTTGCGCCGAGCATGGTAAGCATGTGGTGATGGTGAATGTTGAAGCCGATGTGCTGGCAGGCCCCTGGCTTGCGATGCAGGCCCGGCAGGCTGGCGTAGTTTATTCTATGGCTTACGGTGATCAGCCGGCACTGACCATGGAAATGGTGGACTGGGCCAGGTCCTGTGGCTTTGCTGTCGTGGCAGCAGGCAAGGGCACCAAATATTTACCAACCTACCACCAGTCGACCCCGGATACTGTCTGGTCTCACTACGGGCTGACAGCAGAACAGGCAGCAGCAGCAGGGATGCGCAGCCAAATGTTTAATTCTTTCCTCGATGGCACCAAATCCTCGATCGAGATGGCGGCCATCGCCAACGCGGCAGACCTGCAGGCTCCGACACGGGGTCTCAGTTTTCCAGCCTGTGGCGCAGAAGATCTCGCCCGGGTATTACGCCCCAGGGACCAGGGCGGTGAACTGGAATTCTCCGGCCAGGTTGAAGTGGTGTCCAGCCTCGAACGCGATGGCCGACCCGTGGCACGAGACCTGCGTTGGGGGGTGTACTGCGTATTTGAAGCACCCAACGACTATAGCGCAGGCTGTTTTTCACAATATGGTATGAACACGGATGAAAGCGGTCGCTACTCCGCGATGTTTAAACCATTTCACCTGATAGGCCTTGAACTCAATATTTCAATCTTCAGTGCAGCATTACGGGGCCAGCCCACCGGCACACCGATCTGTTTCAATGCGGACGTGGTCGCCGTTGCCAAACGCGATATCAAGGTGGGCGAAATTCTCGATGGGGAGGGTGGCTACACCGTATGGGGTAGACTGATGCCAGCGATTGCAAGTGTCGCCTCAAAGGCCCTGCCGATAGGGCTCGCCAGTAATATAGCGCTAACCCGGCCGGTCAAGCAGGACCAGGTCATCACGATGGGCGATATCAATGCCGACACTACGTCCCAGGCCTGGCAGGTCCGTAACAAAATGCTGGAACATTTTTGCCAGACGACATGATTGCATCCGGATTTATTAGTAGAGGTCCGCGCGCGATTATCTGGACGACTATCGCCGCACTGGTGGCGACTAGCGTATTGTTTATCGCCTTTCGGCATCTCGACGTCGGGCGTCTTTCCGATGTCCTGCTTGGGGCCGAGCCACTCTGGCTCCTTGCCCTGGCTGTTTCGATACCGGTTGAACAGCTATTACGGGGATGGAAATGGCGTCAAATTCTGTTTGATATACGCCCTGTCGGTACTTTCAGGTTGTTCGGCGCGGTGATGGTGGGCTATTTCGCCAATATGATTATTCCGATCGGCCTGAGCCCGCTGGTACGCGCCTGGCTGGTTGCGAGACTCGAAGCTTTGAAAGTTTCGACCGTATTGTTGACCACCGCAATCGAGCGCTTCGTCGACGGCATCACCTTTGCGGTCCTGGTGGGAATCCTGGTTTTATTCGCCAGCTTGCCGATGGCCGAGGGAAATCTTCGGCTGGGATTGATGGTGGCCGGGAGCGGTAGCCTGGTGCTGTTCACGGGCCTGATCGGGGGGTTATTTCTGATCAAGAATCACCTCACAGGCCAGAATTCGATGGTAGGGCGGTTCGTTGCCTGGCTGGAAACAGTCTTTGGCGGAAGGCTTGCGGGCATCGGTCTCGGCATGGCCGAAGGCATAACCTGGCCAAAATCCCGCTGGCGGGGCTGCGGTGCCATAATTGCCAGTATTGGTATGAAACTGATCTCGACATCACACTTCCTGTGGGCCGGCCTGGCCTTTGGAATACTGTTGTCGGCTTTCGATTACCTGTTTATCATGGTTGTCACCGGATTCGCACTGATTATTTCACGGTTTATCCGGGTCCCTGGTGGCGGCATCATGGGCTCTGCATTTGCCCTGAAACTGCTGGGTATCGCCGACGAAGAGGCCCTGACAATGGTGTTTGCGGTGCATTTCTCGGCAATTTCCCTGGTAGCCGGGATCGGCGCCATTGCGATGTGGAAGAGCGGCTTGACGGTTTTGGAATTACGACATGCCAGCAGAGAATCATTGAATAAATCCGGAAGACAAGTCCTGGATGATATTAGATAAATTCCAGTACCCATTCAGCAGGTAATTAAATGAAGAATAACCATTTTACCACGAGGCGCGCACTCATGGGCCTGGCAGTGATTGTTGCTCTGGTCTTCCCTGGCTTAGGATCCCGCCGTGGTAATGCCGCAAGTACCCGTTCAGATAATATTGACCAGCCATCAGGCAGGAGTGATCGATCATTTATCCAACGAGCATTCGAGATGCGTCGCCAGGCTATCGATATCGGAGACCAGGGTTATGGTGCAGTCGTGGTTCGAGATGGCGTTATCGTAGGACAATCTCCAAGCCATGTGATAGTCCATCATGACCCCACCGCCCATGCGGAAATGGAGGCTATTCGTGACGCGGCAGCCCGCCTGGGCAGTCGAGACCTGAGCAGTTGTACGCTGTATTCGTCGTCGCCCGCCTGCCCCATGTGCGAAGCCGCCGCCTACTGGGGAAATATTGATCGTATGGTATTCGGGGAGGCAATCAGCGACGGTGGACGGCCTTCCCTGTGTTAATGGTGGCTAACCCTGCCGATAGAATACTCAAGCGCAATCATTTAGATTTACAAGGAATAAAATTCATCCAGTTCGTCCAACTGTACGACGTGGCAGTAGATCATGTTGATGATTTCGAGTTCGCGTTGATGCAGTTCATCGGTGGCCGCAGCGCAGCAGTCATCGACGACGATCACATTGAAGCTTTCGTCGGCCAGACTGCGCACCGTTGACGATATACACTGGTCGGTGAAAATACCGGCGACGACGACATTTTTAATCCCCATATTGTGCAGAATCAATCGCAGGTTGGTGCCGGTCAGCGCGCTGTCGGTGGTCTTCAAAATCACTATCTCGTCGCCTTGCGGGGAGAGTTCGGGGACCAGTTGGCTGTTCTGCCCGTCTTTCGGTAGTAGCAGATAGTTAAAACCGGGTTTTTTCTGGCTCAGCGAGCGATCACGCCCGTCTTGCTTCAGGCAGGCGATACGCACAAAAATCACTTCCACACCACGCGCTCGAGCATCGGCGATCAAGCTGGCGGTATTCGGGATTACGGTATTATTCATGTGGGCGAAAAATGGTTGCCACCGTGCATCATCAACACGGTCCAGTTTGGCTTCGAGATAGGTATTTTGAATATCGATAACCAGCAGCGCGGTTTTCTCCGGGTCGAGAATAATATCGTCCGGATCCTCTGCGTTGGTGTAATAAAATGATCGATACCTGGTTTTCCAGCTCATAAATACCTCCCAAAAGAGCCTGATACTACTTCTTCGAATCTAGTATGCCAGCCAAATCGGCAAATGGACGATGGGTGGCATCTTCGTTTTCCGGATTATCCTTCGCAGCATCGCCGAATGCCGAATCCTCGAGGCGGGAGTGTTCGTTGTCATGGCAATAGACGCATAACAGCTCCCAGTTACTGCCATCGGCAGGATTATTCTCATGATCGTGGTCACGATGATGAACCGTCAGCTCCTGCAGGGTTTCGCGGGTGAATTCCCGTGCACAACGGCCACAAACCCAGGGATACATTTTCAGCGCCCGCGCGCGGTAGCCCTGGTCCCACTGTTGCGCAGCCTGCCGGGCCCGTGCGACGACCTGGTCGAGTTTGTCCGAGTTTTTTTCTGATACCATGACCAATTTACTCCCCGGATTATTACCCTGTTGATCTCCGGGCGCGGTGATTAAGAAAGTGCTTTATTGACCTAAGGTCCTGTAGGCGCCGCCGGAGTGTACAGCAAAATAAATTTGCTCTGCCCGCGGACCTTAGATTTTCCAACCTGGTTGAACTCAATTTCCTGCACCAGTATTTTCGTATTTTCAGACACCAGTAATCGTGTACCGTATTCTTTGTTCAGCGCCTCGAGACGCGCCGCGAGGTTCACGGCGTCACCGTGCACGGTGTAGCTAAGCCGACCCTCGGCGCCAATCGCACCGGCGACAACCGGGCCGGTATTGACGCCCACGCGAATAGCCAGGGTCTCACCGGCGAATTTTTGTGCCGCAACCTGCGACAGCATTTCCTGACCAGCCAGGACAGCATTGGTGGCGTGATCCGCATTGGCGACGGGTACATTAAACGTGGCCATAATCGCATCGCCCTGAAACTGTGTGACTACACCACCGTGTTTTTCGAGTACCACCACCATCGCCGAAAAAAAGGCATTCAGCACGTCGACAATTTTAACTGGACCGAGCGATTCGGTCATCTGCGTAAACGATTCGATATCGCAAAACAGGATAGTCGCGACGACCTGTTGCGGTTTTATCTGGCCGCCCCCGGCGAGTAGTGAACTGGCAACTTCCTCGGGCACAAAACGCCCCAGGGTTTCACGTATCAGCCTGCGTTCGTTCAAGCCTTGTATCATATTGTTGAACGCGCTGTGAGCGTCATCGAGTTCTCGGATCCTGCTACCTGGCAGTTGCAAAACCGATTCGAACTGTCCCGATTCAACCCTATGTGCTGCCTGCACAATTGCCTTGATTGGATTACTAACCTTGCGGCCAACAAAAACCGAGGCGGCTATTGCAAGCACCAGTACGGCAAGACCGGCAAGCAATGCCTCGCCCAACCGCCTTAACTCACCGCTGTTTTGAAGAGAAGTGTTGATATACGCACCGATGGTCCAGGGTGCTTTGCCATATCGATTGATATCCCGGTACACGAAGAGATAAAAAACATCGCCCCAAAATACACCACTGGCCTGCGTGTCGATCAACAGCTTCGAAATAAATGGCATTGGCTCGTCTGGTGTCCAGATACGGCTCAAAATAAGATCGCCGAACGCATCGATCCTGGACAGGGGTTGCTGTTGTGTATCAGACGAAAATACGCTGTTGATTAACATCGGATGTGCCAGCACGAATTGCCTGTCATACAACACGAAAGGGGTCAGTCCGGTGTCGGCATAGGTACTCGAAAGAAAGCTCGATAGCTCGGCTATCGGCACAATCTGAGCAAATGCGCCAATGAACCTCCCTGCCTCGTCGCGTATCGGTATATCGTGTAACAGGGTTGTCGACCCTACCGGCTGCTCCGCCCAGATCGGTGCACGCCAGGACGCCCCACCTTGATCCTTAACTGAATCCAGCCACTGCATAATTTCGGGACGATTCGACCAGTCTTCATCGATTATTTTCCTCGGGTTCCGGAGCCAGCGACGGCTTCGGCCATCGGCAGTTACAATCACGGCGCCCGCGACCTGGGGTGTCGCGGCCAGTGCACCAAACACAGTGTCATCGAAAATCGCCAGGTTGGACAAATCATGAATATCTTTTGCAATCCACTGTGCCTGGTAACGAATTGGTTTTAACTGGAATTCGAGGCTTTGTTCCATCGCGTTGATCAGGGAACCGGCCTGGTCTGCCCACAATTGCCTGGTGCTCTTTGCAGCCTGATTAAAGCCGAGGTAGAGCACAATGCCAACAGTGACTGTCAGCAATATGCTGGCACCAAACACGGTAATGGTGGTAATGGGAATTCGAAATTTATGCGTCATACGTAGTATGGTAAATCGGCGGGTATACCCGACCACCCGGCAAGGTTACCACAAGGCGTCGGCATTGGCCGCGATGTCTTCCATGGCGTCAACTGAACTACTGGTAAACGGGTTAGTGCACCAATACCTAGCTGAGAAATTTACGGGTGCGTTCGGATTGTGGATTTTCGAATAATGGTATCGGTTTGTTGGATTCTACGATTGCTCCTTCATCCATGAATACGACCCGATCAGCCTGTCTGGCGAACCCCATTTCGTGAGTGACACAATTCATCGTCATGCCACTTTCGACCAGGTCGATCAGAATATAACCGATGCAGTCGAGACCAAATAAGATAAATACGAACCGGGGCTATCTGAGTAAAAGTTCCTCGGTTACCGTATCCTGTATCAAGAGTCGTCCCTCTTCATGGCATAATGATTAGTTACCTACTGGGTGGTTGCGTAGTCAACTCCGTACCATTTTTTGGAAATTTTGGTCAGGGTGCCATCTTCGCGCATGTTGTTAACGATGTCTTTCAGAGTATCGTTCAGCGCAGCATCACCCAGGTCGATCGTTACCGACAGCGGCTCATAGAAAATTGGCTGACCAAGCACCTTGATCGGGTAACCGTTTTCGATTGCTTCCAAAAACACGGGCAGGCTGCTGACTACTCCATCCAGACGCACACCATCGCCTAAACGCAAATCATCCAGTGCGATGGTCGAGTTTTCATACGACTTGATCTGGGGTTTCTTGATCTGGTATTTGAATTTCGGCGCGCCAACCGCATCGATCGCGAGATCTTCCTGCAGGTAAAGCTCAAAGGCTGAACCGGTACCGGTACCGACCTTCTTACCGCTCAAATCCTGTATGCGGAGAATATTGGATTTCTTGTGAACAGCCACCGCGGCAGGGGTGTAGTAATAAACTGCCGGAAATGCCAGCATTTCAGCGCGTTTTTTAGTCGGCGTCATCGAACCTACATGCAAGTCCCAACGACGGTTCCAGTTGCCGGCGGTAATAATATCCCAGCTGGGCGTAATGAATTCTATGCTGACGCCCATGCGTTTCGCAATTTCACGCGCGACATCGACATCGAATCCGTCCATTTCATTCTTGTCGTTGATAAATGATTGCGGTGGCCAGTTGGCATCGGTCGCAACCATTAATTTTTTCTTGGCCATGATGCTGTCAAGCACCTCGCCGGCCTGCGCCATACCGATTGACAATAAAACAAACAACGAAACGCTGAGTAGAGATTTAGTAAAATTCAGGATATATCCTCCACTTGTTCTATCGCATCGCTCTAGAACTATTCATAAATATCAAAAATAGCCAGGGTCAAAAGAGTAGTTTGCTATCTCCTATAATCCGCTATTAGTGACAGGCACGTTCGGATGTTTTTATTATTGGTGCCGGGTATTTGTACAATATCGACCTTCAAAGTGCAAGGTCTAAGTCTGACCCCATTGATCATTCCACGGTGACGCTCTTGGCCAAATTGCGTGGTTGATCGACATTGCAGGATCGCTCAAGAGCGATATGATAGGCCAGCAGCTGTAGTGGTATTAGCATTAAAATCGGGTCCAGGAATTCGTGTGATTTTGGTACACAAATTACCTCATCCATCAGGTCGAAAATTTCTTTTTCTGCATCACCCATGGCATGGGTTATCGCCAATACTGGCCCTTTGCGGGCTCGAATCTCCTGCACAGTTGACAGGTTTTTTTCCAGTAGATCGTCATTCGGCAATACAAAAAATGTGGGGGTACTAGGTGTCACCAATGCCAGGGGCCCGTGCTTCAATTCTGATGCCGGGTAGGCCTCGGCATGGATATAACTTATTTCCTTAAGTTTCAGCGCGCCTTCCATTGCTATCGCAAAACCTAAATTTCGACCGATGAAGTAGGCATTGTCGAAACCCGCATATTTTTTGGCGATGCGTTTGTACTCTGCTTCATTTTGCAACACAGTGCTGATTTGGGCAGGTAAGGCATCCAGCGCATCAATCAGTTTTTTGCCCTGCGCTACCGACAGGTCTCGCATTCGTCCAATATGCAGCGCCAACAACACAAAAGCGATAACGGTCGATACTAAAGTTTTTGTTGAAACCACGGCAATTTCCGGGCCTGCGTGCAGGTATATGCCACCATCGCAGGCGCGCGCGATACTGCTGCCTACGACATTGACAATACCGAGCACCCGGCCACCCTTACGCTTGATTTCCTGCACGGCTGTCAGGGTATCGAAGGTTTCTCCTGACTGACTCACCGCTATATAAAGGGTATCGGACTCGATTACCGGGTTTCGATAGCGAAACTCTGATGCGGGTTCCGCATCGCAGGGCAGCCTGGCGAGTTGCTCGATAGTTCGAGCGCCAAGAAATCCCGATATGTACGCCGAGCCGCAGCCGAGAATTTTGATTCTCCGATAAGCGAGTAGTTCTCGCGGCTCAAGATTTAGTCCTCCCAGATGAGCGGTATAAAATTTACTGTCTAATCTGCCGCGCAGCGTGCGTAATACGGATTCCGGTTGCTCGTGAATTTCCTTGAGGGTAAAGTGACTGAAGTCACCCTTTTCATAAGTTTCGGCTGACCAGTCGATGGTCGCCGGTGTTTTCTGTGCCGGTGCAGCGTCCAGGGTCATTACCCGATAGCCAGTGGCGGTCAACTCGGCTATTTCACCATCATCAAGGTATACCACCTGTTGCGTATGCCGTACCAGCGCTGCAACATCGGAGGCAAACAGCATTTCCTTGTCGCCTATTCCCAGTACCACCGGGCTGCCATTGCGGGCGATGACAATCACACCAGGGCTCGAAGCGTCGAGTACCGCAAGTCCGTAGGTGCCTTCAATCTCACCGAGTGCGATGCGCACCCGTTCGACCAGTGAAGATGCTTCGATCGAAGCAATCAAATGCACCAGTACTTCGCTGTCGGTTTCCGAGCTGAACTTCGCACCGTGTGCTTCCAGCCGCGCACGTAACTGGTTGGCGTTTTCGATAATGCCGTTGTGGACCACTGCAATTTGCCCATCGCTACTGCTATGCGGGTGCGCATTCGCGTCACTCGGCTCGCCGTGTGTCGCCCAACGCGTGTGACCGATACCGGAATTACCCTTCAGGCGTTTGGGCAACACCGATTCGAGTACTTTTATTTTGCCACAGCGCCGGTGAACTTCGAGGGCGTTTTTTCTTTGAACCGCTATCCCCGCGGAATCGTAGCCTCGGTACTCAAGCCGTTTCAGGCCCTCCATCAAAATGGGTACTGCATTTTGCTGGCCGCAATAGCCGACAATTCCACACATGAATTTCTCCTAGCCGTAAATAATGCGGCGGATTTGCCGCTGTGACAACGTATGCGATACGAACACCGAATCGGGGAGCTCGTTTTCGATACGCGCATAAATCTGAGCGTTAGACATACCCTCGCCATGCTTTAACTCACCATGGCGGCGCAATACCCAGTCTTCCGTGGTTTCGGAAAAATAAGCGATGACTTCAGTGACCAGTTTCTGCGCTTCGTCTAACTGTAACGGGCTGGTATTGCAGAGGTGGTCGAGCAGGGGCTGCAGGTTTGACTTGTCAATCATGCAAAGTAATTTAGACATATATCCAACAAATATCAATATATTTACCCGATATCGGGCAAATAAATCAAAATTTGATCAAATTTTCAATAAATTAGATAAATTACCGTAATCAGTAAAAATTTGAATGGATTCCGAATAAGCTCTTCGAGCTTTCCGAATTGACGATTGGGGTATTCGCCAGGCTGGGGTATTTGCCCGGCTACGCCCTTAAAACCCCTCTTCATTCCGGCCACCGAGCCGGAATCTTAAGAATTCAATACTGGATTTACCGGTATCGGTAAATATCGAATTGATTCCGGACAAGTTCTTCGAACTTTCCGGAATGTCGGCGGTAAATTTGCGCCGGTGAGGTTTGAAGCTTTAGTCAATAATATCACCCGGTATCTAAGGAACCTCTGATTAATTCTGGGTGATTCGGGTTGTGATTCAAAATGCCGAAGCGTCGGACCGTTCAGTTCAAGGCGTGGAACGCAAGGCCGCTCATCGACATCCTATCGCCGCGGCACTGGCACTTCCCTGTGCTGCGCAATAGCAGGGCTATTGCTAAGTTTCACAACATGGGAATTGATCATTTTGGGCACAACGCGTTCATTCATGAATTGATCAGAGGTTCCCCTAATTGTTCTCTGGCCTATCGCCGAGCAGGTATCTTGGCCCCGCTCCCCTGGCAGCAGCCCGATCACCGGGGTTATAAAGTGCACAGCGTTTCAACGATAGACAACCGCAACCGATACAACTTGATAATTGCTCACGTAGTTTTTCCAGGTTAGCAATCCGGGCATCGAGCTGGTCGCGCCATTTTAACGACAATTTTTCCCAGTCACGTCGAGTCGGTGTGCGCTTATCTGGTAGCGTTTCCAGCGCCGATGAAATTTCTTCGAGACTGAGCCCGAGAGATTGCGCGATCTTGATAATCGATATTCGGCGCAGCATCGAGCGATGATAGCGGCGTTGATTACCAGGCCCTCGATGCGACCTGACTAGTTTTCGGGTTTCGTAGAATCGCAGGGCCGAGGCCGCTACACCAGTTCTCTGGGCGGTTTCACCGATAGTTAGAAAAGTGTCAGTCATGGTATTCTAAAATAAAATCTTGACTTAAAGTATACTTTAAGTTTTATAGTAGGTATACCCTGGTTCACCGTCGATCAACATGAATACTACGCTGAGAAAGCCGATTACCGAAGATAGCCACTGGATGCCGGCAATATCGGTGGCGGAGCTGCAAAAATCCGAGGCTCTTCTGGTCCGCATCGACGGAAAGCAGGTCGCACTGTTCAATACTTCACGGGGTATACGCGCCTGCGATAATCGTTGTCCGCACGAGGGATACCCACTTTCGCAGGGTAGTCTTTCCGCGGACTGCATTCTTACCTGCAACTGGCATAACTGGAAATTTAACCTCGACAGCGGCGAAAACCTCTATGGTGGCGATCGCCTGCGTACCTACCCGGTCGAGCTTCGTGGCGATCAAATCTGGGTGGATATGCGCGAGCTACCCTACGCACAACGCCGCGCCACTATCGAGGGCAGCTTGCGCGATGCATTTGACGACCATGCTTATGATCGCATTGGACGTGAAATTGCGCGTTTGGCCCGCCTTGGGGATGATCCACTCGATGCGTTACGCCTGACGATTGAATGGTCGTGGCAACGCATGGAGTTTGGCTGGACCCACGCCTACGCGGGCATGGCCGACTGGCTGATTTTGTACGACGAATATCGAGGCAACAAGGAGTTACAGCTAGTGTGTTTGCTCGAATCCGTCGCCCATACCGCGTTCGATGTGCTTCGCGAACCCGAATACCCATTTCCGAAAAAAATCACTGCGTTTGATGAAACAAGCTTTCTTGACGCCATCGAAGGCGAAGATGAATCCACCGCAGTCGCCGCGTTGCGTGGTGGCTTGCGCGATGGCCTGCAGTTCAGTGATTTTGAACCCGCGTTGACCCGGGCCGCACTGGCGCACTACAACGATTTTGGCCATTCGCTGATCTATGTCACGAAGGCCGCCCAGTTGATCCATCGGCTTGGGCAGCAAGTTG
>Ga0209987_10001438_pt1 | contig 13112 bp, 18 predicted proteins | sample N074metaG_FD_182134 | JGI IMG/M metagenome (GOLD analysis project Ga0209987, IMG submission 182134) | Deep subsurface microbial communities from Kermadec Trench to uncover new lineages of life (NeLLi) - N074 metaG (SPAdes) (version 2) | ecosystem: Environmental > Aquatic > Marine > Ocean trench... | reverse complement strand
TCCCCACATGTCCCTTTTTTTTCATTTCTTATCCTTCCCAAAAAATATTTTTAGAATTAGGGAGATCTGAATTTCAAAAATTGTAACAGAATAAAATTACAAATTTAAAATTTATTACAAACTAATCTTATTTTAAAATGGGCGATAGTAATGGATGAAAAATGTCAAAATTGCGGACAACAGCTTGAAGGTTCTGATATTACTCATTGTTCTGAGGAATGCCGTTTTGAAGTCTATCTAAAATCCCAATCAGTTTGTATACTCCTAGACATCGAAGATGATCTGAATTAATTTAAACACTTTGGATATTTCTTTTTCAAATCTCATCCTTCACAAAAGATAATTTCAAATTTTATCACCCAGAAACCGCCCCAACTATAAATCCTATGGCAAACAAAATCATTCCTATCCATAAGCAATTTTTTGCTTTAGATGGATCATCATTTTTGATTACAAAATATGCAATAATTCCCCCTATAGGAGTAAAAAGTATCGCTAGGAGATACCACCAATTACTTCGTCGTTTTTGTATGCTTGTTGGGCCTAATCTATTTTCCACTAATCCTGTTCCACATTGTGAACAAAATGTTTTCTCAGAAGGTTCTTCATTTCCACATTTAGAGCAAAATGTCATATATCTAACAGAAAAATTTATGATAAAAGTATTGAATTTCCCCACAATTCAAGTCTAGAGGATAGGGTGACATACATACATCAGGATATGATGGATCACAGATATTTTCTAATTGAGTTGGTTCGAGAACTTGTTTTTGAGTTGATTCAGAATCAAAGAATACTCTACTTTTTAATTCATCCCTGAATATGTCATAAAAATTCAGACATGGTCTTGTTATTTCTGATATAGATAATGAGATGACTTCGGCAGTTTGTAAGTAAATTGAAGGAGATCCCTAGGCGTCAAATTGGTGTAAAAAAATCATTCACATAGACAAATAACATACTAGTTTAACATTAATAAAGTAATGTACCGTACCATACGGTATAATGCGTGCAAGATTGACATATGTACCAATTGAGGTAGCAGATCAATTTGAGGATTTTATTATCAAAAGAGAGGAACGAGTATTAGATGCAGTAAAAGCTAGAACGCGGGATTACAGTACACTATCACTTCTAAAATTATTGTATCAACTCAGAGGAAATCCTATGACATTTTCAGAATTGTACTCAAAGTCAAAGATTAGAATGAAAAGATCATTTCTAAACTATTTGCACCTATGTGTAGATTACAATTTTGTTCAAAAAGAACCGAGGGGATCAAATGTCATCTATTCAATTACAGACAAAGGAAGAGTAATGCTGAATTTGTTTATTAATAAAAAGTAATTAGACAGTACATATCGACGTAAAGAGTGCAAAAAGAATTTCCAGAGGCAGAAGTATTTGAGCTAAAAAAAACAAATCTAAAAAACCCAATCATATTTGCAGGTTTTGTTGGAGCAGGTCTTGTAGGACCACTTGCTATTAATCACATTATAGAGAAATTAGAAATGGAAGAGATTGGAGTGATGAGATCAAAGTATCTCCCACCATCAACTGTTTTTATAAGAGGAAGATTACGTCATCCATTTAGATTTTATGCAAACAAAGAAGGAACAGTTTGTGCAATAATTTGTGAAATTACATTAAGAATGGAAGGCCTATACTCGATTGTTTCGTCAATTTTAGACTGGGCAGATGAAAAAGGATCTAAAGAGATTGTGATTTTAGATGGAGTTGCAAGCAGTGAACATGACAATAAAGCATATTGTGCAGCAGAAGAAGACCTTGTTAGAGCAATGGCAGATGCTGACATTAGCCTAATTCCTCAAGGATTTATCACTGGAATTCCAGGAGGAATTTTAAATGAATGTCTAGTACGAGAGATTCAAGGTTTAACCCTACTTGCAAAAGCAAACAAAATAAACCCTGATCCCGCTGCAGCATCGACCCTAATTGAGGCTATAAATCGATTTTACAAAATGGATATCGATGTGGAAGATCTTCTAAAAGAAAAAGACAGAATAAACGAGGACTTTAGAGAATTGTCCCAGAAATACGTAGAACATAGAGAAGAGCTTTCTGGAATGTACATGTAAACCAACATCAGGCAAATTCTTTTATTCACAATAAATCCGCTTCAAACTGTGGGACTAACATACAAAAAAGCAGGGGTGGACATTTCTAATATTAAAAAAAGTCAAGCTGCAATAGGCAAACTAATTGAATCAACACATAAACTTCAAAAGATGGTAAAGATAGAACATGGTTTTGGCCATTATGCAGGAATTGTAGAAATTCCTGGTGGAAAACTTTTAGCCATCCATACTGATGGTGTCGGAACCAAAGTAGTAATCGCAAATTTGATGAAAAAATACGACACAATAGGAATTGATTGTATTGCGATGAATGTTAATGACGTAATCTGTATTGGTGCCACACCAATCTCATTTGTAGACTATATTGCTGCAAACAAAAATGATCAGCAAATTTTTAAAAAAATAGTGAAAGGTCTTGTAACTGGAGCAAAAAAATCGGCAGTGCCAATAGTTGGTGGAGAGACTGCAATAATGCCCGATGTGATTACTGGAAAAAGATTTTCATTTGATTTGGCAGGAACGGTAGTTGGAATAGTTTCAAAAAAAGACATGGTACTTGGAAATAAAATAAAGATAGGAGATGTAATTATTGGAGCAAAAAGTAGTGGCATTCATTCTAACGGATACTCGCTGGCAAGAAAAGCACTTTTGACAAATTATACACTCAAAGACAAAATCAAAGGAGTAGGAGTTTTAGGGAATGCCCTAATGACACCTACTGAAATTTACGTAAAGCCAGTACTTGAGGTGATTCAGAAATGCAAAGTAACTGGGTTGGCCCACATTACTGGTGGATCGTTTACAAAACTGCTCAGACTCAAAAAAATAGGATATAATATTGATTCCTTGCCTAAAGTACCTCCAATTATGAAGTTAATTGAGGAGCAGGGAGTAAAATCCGAGGAAATGTACAAGACCTTCAATATGGGAGTGGGATTTTGTGTCATTGCTTCAGTAGATGAAGTAGGTAAGATAAAGTCAATTTTCAAAAAACATAGAATAATCACATATGAAATTGGTAATATTAGTAAAAAGAAAGGTGTTTTTGTAAACTCTAAAAAAATTGCATAAATAGCCTCAATCAATATCAAAATGGGCAGGTAATAGATTGCAGAAAATTATGCCAATAATTGGACTTTCACTTGTTGGTATAGTCATCATGTTATTCACATTACCCAAAATGATTGGGTTAGAGTTTACAATTGCAATGGCAATGACCATGTCAGTTTTGATGGGGATTTATGTGATTTTGGTCACTGAGGTGATACACAGAACAGCCCTTGCGATGATTGGTGCACTCATCATTATCATTATTCTAATTTACACTGGCCTAATTCCTGCACATGATACTGTTGACTTTGTAATAGGGTCTATTGATTTCAACACAATTGGACTGCTTTTAGGGATGATGATAATTGTTGGAATTCTTGGAGAGACAGGAATTTTTCAGTACATAGGAATTAAGGCAGCAAAACTGGCCAAGGGGAATGTATGGAAGCTAATGCTATTGTTGTCAGTTATTACAGCAGTGGGTTCTGCATTTTTGGATAATGTTACCATGATTCTTCTAATGGTTCCTGTAACCATTTCTGTTGCTAGAGTTCTGAACATAAATCCAGTAGCTATAATTCTTGCTGAAATTTTTGCATCAAACATTGGCGGTGCCGCTACACTCATTGGTGATCCTCCCAACATAATGATTGCATCTGCAGCTAATATTGATTTTATGAGTTTTGCATATCACATGACACCAGAAGTTATTATCACATTTTTAGCATCACTTGTACTTCTTAAAATCTTGTTTAGAAAAGATCTTAAACAAAATCCTGAGAATGTTGCGAAACTTATGCAAATTGATGAAAGAAAGGAAATCAAAGATCCGGCACTACTCAAAAAAAGCTCAATAGTTCTTATCGGAGTAGTTGTTGCATTTATGTTCCATGGAGCTTTAGATATTGAGGTTTCAATTATTGCATTGGCTGGAGCCGCAATTCTTTTGGTAATTACAAGAATTAATCCAGCAAAATCTTTTACTCATGTAGAATGGCCGACCTTGATGTTTTTTGCAGGATTGTTCATTATTGTATCAGGCGTTGAATTAACAGGAGCGCTGGAACTCTTTGCTCATCAAATAGTTACTGCAACTGGGGGTAATTTTGAAGCAACGGCCGTCATGATAATATGGTCATCAGCCTTTGCTTCAGCATTTGTTGACAATATCCCGTATACTGCAACAATGATTCCAATTATTGAAAATATTTCGCTAGACCCAAACATAGCAAATAGATTAGATACTCTAGACTTCAATCCTTTGTGGTATGCTTTAGCAATAGGCGCAGATTTTGGAGGAAATGGAACTTTAATTGGTGCTAGCGCAAATCTTGTCGCTATTGCAGTTATGGAAAAACACGGTTATCGCATGGCGTTTAGAGATTTCATCATTAAAGGAATGCCCTACATGATTATAACAACAGCAATTGGTACAGGAGTATATTTGGTAAGGTTGATGTTAAATGTATAATAATTCCTTAGGCTTTTTATTTTACAAGATGGAGTGTAAAGTATGGGATTAGAAAAAGATTTTGAAGATAAAATAAAATCGTTGATTGATGAATGCCTCATCCCCCATGGAATTCAAACGCATGAATGTGATAAAGAACATTGGAAGTTCAACTCTGAGGATGATTTCAAGTATGGTCACAAAGCAGGCATAGTAATGGGAATAATTATTGGATATTATATTGCAAAATATGGTAAAATTCCTGTAGAGGAAGATTTGCTGGAAATGACAAAAATGGTTGAATCACGTAAAGATGACATTAAAAAAAGTTTTGCGGACATACATTTTTTCTATAAAGTATAGAATCATTACACTTTTTTAATTTATTATAATAGAACATCAAAAAAATAATTTCTTCCATAACGCTCAAAGTTAATGATTGAATGTTGAAGGGATTTTAGTAGTAATAATTTAGATAATTTACTCTAACTAAAAACCATATAGTCTTAAATTATCCGAAAAAAAATGAAATGACAAGATTTGTCAGCAGAAATAAACAGTGATTCATTCAGAGAAAACGTACTTGCCGTGATCAAAGAAATTCAGGTAGAATTAAAAAAATTAAAAACTATCAAAAGAGATGTTGTAAAAAAATCAGCCAAGAAAAAAACAACTAAAAGAAGAACTGTTGCTAAAAGAAGAACTGTTGCTAAAAGAAGAACTGTTGCTAAAAGAAGAACTGTTGCTAAAAGAAGAACTGTTGCTAAAAGAAGAACAGCTAGAAAGACTGTAAAGAGAAAAACAACTAAAAGAAGAACAGCTAGAAAGACTGTAAAGAAAAAAACAGCTAAAAGAAGAACTAAACCAAAGAGAATAGCAGCGAGACGAAGATAGGTTCCAGGTAAGTCAAGTTATTTAACGAATTTATGTCCAAATCAGTATGAGGATTCATGAGTAAACTAGATTCCATTTTTTCTAAAGCATGTAGTGAAATCACTCAGAATTTGCTGACAATTAATGAGCCTAGCAAAAAGCAGGTAAAACAAGAAATCATAAAAATCTGTGCCAAATACTCGCTTGAAAGGATTCCAAGAAATCATGAGATCCTATCCATGGCACAAGAATCTGATTTTAATAAATTAAGAAAAGTTTTGTTGAAAAAGCCAGTTAAAACTGCATCAGGAGTAGCAGTGGTTGCACTCATGCCAAAACCATATGCATGTCCACATGGCAGATGTACATATTGCCCAGGCGGAATTGAATTTAATACTCCAAACAGTTACACAGGGAAAGAACCATCTACACTTAACGCGATTGGAAATGAGTATGATCCTAAATTACAAATCACATCAAAGATTGACAAGCTTATTGCATTTGGACATGACACATCTAAAATGGAGATTGTAATTGTTGGTGGTACTTTTCTCTTTATGCCAAAGGACTATCAAGAGAATTTTATCAAATCATGTTATGATGCCCTGAATGGAACGGATTCAAAAGATTTGCAAGAAGCCAAATCAAATAATGAACATGCAACTATAAGAAATGTAGGATTCACAATTGAAACAAAACCAGACTACTGTAAGAAAGAACATGTAGATTTAATGTTAAACTATGGAATAACCAGAATAGAGATTGGTGTTCAATCACTACAAGAACGAGTTTATGAAATAGTTAACAGGGGTCACAACTATAACGATGTGATAGAATCCTTTCAAATTTCAAAAGATGCAGGTTACAAAATTGTTGCCCATATGATGCCAGGTTTACCTACGATGACCCCAGAAGAAGACATTGCAGATTTTAAAAAACTATTTTCGGATTCACAGTTACGTCCAGATATGTTAAAGATTTATCCGTCATTAGTAATTGAAAACACTCCATTATATGAGGAATACAAACAAGGAAAATACATTCCGTATTCTGATGAAGACATGATAAATGTGTTAACAGAAGTAAAAAAGAACGTCCCAAAATGGGTCAGAATCATGCGTGTACAAAGGGAGATTTCTCCAAATGAAATCATTGCAGGCCCAAAATCAGGCAATCTAAGACAAATTGTACAGCAGAATTTACGCAGACAAGGGCTTTCATGTAGGTGTATCAGATGCAGAGAAGCAGGTCTTTCTAACAAAAAATTAGATGGAGGAGATGTGAAATTAAATAGAATAGATTACGACGCCTCGGATGGAAAAGAGGTGTTTTTGTCTTATGAAGACAAAAATGAATCCATCTATGGATTTTTGAGATTAAGAAAACCAAGCATTAATGCTCACAGAGAAGAGGTAGAACAAGACACGTGTATTGTAAGAGAGATTCATGTCTATGGAAAATCATTGAAGGTTGGAGAAAAAGGAGAAAATGAGATCCAGCATTCTGGACTGGGCAAAAGCCTAATGAAAGAAGCTGAAAAAATATCTAGAGAAGAGTTTGATGCAAAAAAACTTCTTGTTATTAGTGCAGTAGGTACAAGAGAATATTATCAAAAGTTAGGGTATTTGTTATATGGACCATACATGAGTAAACCATTGAATTAGTGAAAAGAAATGTCAGAAGCAGAAACAATAGGAAAAGGAATTTGGATAGATAAGTTAACTCATGAATTATTAGAACGAGAAAAATCACTTGGAAGAAATTTAGATTTAATTAAAGTTGAAAGCGGACTTGGAGCTTCAGGGATTCCCCACATTGGTAGTTTAGGAGATGCGGTTAGAGCATACGGAGTAAAACTTGCCTTGGAAAACTTTGGTTACAAGTCAGAGTTAATTGCATATTCAGATGATTTAGACGGGTTAAGAAAAATTCCAGAGGGGTTTCCAGAATCATTAGAAGAACATATAGGAAAACCTGTATCTCTTATCCCAGACCCTTTTGGTTGTCATGAATCTTATGGTATGCATATGAGCAGTATACTTTTGGATGGGCTAGACCAATTAGGAATAAGATACGAGTTTAGAAGGGCAGTTGAAACCTACAAACAAGGTTTGCTAAAGGATCAAATCCACGTAATTTTACAAAACAGTTCAAAGATTGGAGACAAAATATCAGAACTCGTTGGGCAGGAAAAATTTCAAAAATATCTTCCATATTTCCCAGTTTGTTCTAATTGTAGTAGGCTATACACTGCTGAATCAACAAAATATCTCCCAGATGAAAAGAAGGTCTTGTACAAATGCCACGACACAGAAATAGGCTCCAAGATGGTCAAGGGGTGCGGTCATGATGGAGAGGCAGACATTACAAAAGATTTAGGCAAATTAGCTTGGAAGGTAGAATTTGCTGCCAGATGGGCAGCATTTGATATACGATTTGAGGCCTATGGAAAAGACATCATGGATTCTGTAAAAGTAAATGATTGGGTGTCAGATGAAATTCTGAATTATCCTCATCCACATCATGTAAAATATGAAATGTTCCTAGACAAGGGCGGTAAGAAGATTTCAAAATCATTAGGCAATGTAATTACTGCCCAAAAGTGGTTGGAGTATGGAAGTCCAAAATCAATTTTACTTTTACTGTACAAAAGAATTACTGGAGCAAGAGAGCTTGGATTTGATGACATACCATCTCTTATGAATGAATACAATGAATTAGAAGATATTTACTTTGGAAGAATCAAAGTAGACAACCAAGCCAAGCTTACAAAATCCAAAGGATTGTTTGAATATGTCAATTTGTTAAATCCCCCAAAAGAGTCAAGCACACATGTCAATTACAGGCTTTTGATTGAATTATCCAATATTTTCAAAGAAGACAGGACCCAAAGAGTAATGAAAAAACTCTTAGATTATGGAGTAATAAAAAACCCACAACCAGAAATTGAAAAGCTAATTGAGTTGGCTGGAAATTATGCTGATGAATTTGACAAACAAGAAAAAACAGAGATTGATCTTGATGAGCTTGCAAAAAAAGCCCTCAAGGAGTTGAGCACTGCACTTGATGCCGAAGAAGAACCAGAAGATATTCAAAACACAATTTATCAAATAGCCAAATCAAATGATGTGCAACCAAAAGATTTCTTTAAAATTTTATACAAAATAATTTTGGGTACGTCACGTGGACCAAAAATTGGACCGTTCATTTCAGATATTGGAAGAAAACAGGTAGCAAAAACAATTTCAGAATATTTATAGCTAAAACATGGCTCATAATCAACACAACAAATCAAGAAGGAGTGGAGGATTTGCGTTAATCATACTAGGGGCACTTTTGTTGATGTTGGCTCCAAACATCCACCCAACAAACCCAGAACTAGCCATACCAGCATTATTTGGAGGCATAGTCATCGGCAGTATTGGGTTTTACCTTAGATTTATTCGTAATAGAGAAAAGAAAACCTAAAGAAACGTTCATTTTTTGGAAAAAATCGTGAGACAGTAATGGGACTATTTGGAAAGAAAGAAGAGGCATCTATTGAAAAGAGCGATGAGACAATTCTCAAAGAAGAACTGGAAACTGAAGTAGAAAAATTACAAAATGAATTCAGAAAAAAACAAGGAGAAATTATAGGGCATGAAAAAAAATTACATGCTGTAAAAGAAGAGTATGATTCTGCTGTTAGCAGTCTGATGGAATTAAAAAGAGAAACAAATCAGAAAAAATTGGAGCTTGACGTAGTTAAACGAGAGTATAGAGACATTAAGCAAAAAATTGAAGGTATAGATGAAAAATATCAGAAAAACAAAACGTTAATTGAGGAATTAGAAAAAACTGAAGCCACTCTAAAAAACGCCAAACAAGAATTGGAAAAATCAATCAAAGAAGACAATGAAACTAAAGAAAAGATTTCAGAGGCAAAGTCAAATTTACACGAACTAAAGACACAGGAAGTTCAGACCCAGAAAGAGTTGGAGGAAATTACTTCCAGATTAAATAATGCAAAACAAGAATTAGGAGGCTCTGGCAATACAGGTGTTTTTACAAATAAGGAAAAGGATTTCATTCAAGAACAAATTGGGAAAAAACAAGATACTAAAGGCATAATTGAAGCTGCAAGTGTAGTTACCGCAGCCTTAAAATCAAAAATAAACATGGCTGAAAAAGAACTTGAAGCAGTTCAACGATTATTGGCAAAAGAACGCAATGAACATGCGCTCACAAAAGAAAAACTGGAAAAATTACAAGAGACACGCGCTAAAAATCAATCATAAATCAAGGAAATATTTCTTCCATTTTTTCTTTATTTCCTCCTCAGAAAATCCTTGATCATACAGAGGAGAAGTTACCTCACGAATTTCACTTACCGCAACTAGAACAATTCCGCCAATGGGACTTTTTATTCCGTTTTCTCTATAGTGATGTAAAATAGCGTCATATGTCTGACCATTTTTAATTATAGTTCCTTTTCCTTTGAATCTAAACCCTTTTCGTAATAATGGATCTACTACATTGATCTCAAGGTTTGGATTGTTCTCTAAATTTTTCATAGTGTTTGGAGAACGTATATCTGCAAATGCCAAGGTATTCTCATCCCAAGCAATTATGGTTCCCTTGGGAGAAAGATTAGGAGTTCCATCCTCTGAAATCGTTGCAACATAGCCTAATTTTTGAATGCTCACAAATTTTTTTATCGACTCGGAAATTTTCTGCATTATCATCAACTAAAAAATAGAATAATTAATTTTTAAGTTCATCTGAAAAAGTCTTCAGCATACATTGAGAAAAAGAAGAAACCAATACCCCCGCCAATTATTGCAATCCAAGCTCCAACTGCCTGTATTTTTGACATTACGAAAACACCCACCATACGTATTATTGAATCTACTCAATTTTACAACTAGGATCTTGAAGGATCATGTTGTTTTCCAATATGTTTTGCTAGATCAATAACCTCGTGTCCAAAATCCTTTCCACAAAATGGACATTGAAATTCAAATTGGTCTGACACAATAATTGTTAAAACAAATATTATTTAAAAAATTCTCAGATGTAATATTTAGAGATCTCACGGTATCATCGCTGAATCAAAGTGGTGTTTATACACTAAATTACCAGTTTTTGAAAATTTTAATTTTTTATTTATCTTTTTTCTCATCGGACTCTGGATTGTCCCAAAGATGCATAGTGCCCCTTATCATAAAAGAACCCACAATAATTGCAACAATTCCTCCTACGATAAACATGAAAAATCCCCCAATACTTTTGATTCCAGCCAATAATTCCTTTATGACATCTTTGTAATTATAATTGTCCGAAAAGCATGATTAATGACTAGAAAATCACCATAATTATGAATTGCAGTAACAAGAAAATCGGGTGTTATCATGACAACTTGATTCATTTTGAAGGAAACGGAAGATGCCTAATGAAAGACTGCAAATGTGAAAAGTTTCAATAACAAAGGCAATCTCAAAGGGACGATAATTTATCTTCTAATTCCTAAAGTTCTTTTTGGGTAGTTTCATGTTTATTTTTAACAAATTCTTTTTTGGCTTCAATTATGGTAGGTAATGCTTCTTTGTAACCTTGCTCTTCTTCTTTGATAACATCGCACGATTCAATTGACCTTAGATGTCCTGTTACTGTGGCCTTTGCATCTTTTTGATTAAACTTTACAATTCCTCCAAAGGCTTCAATTAGCATTAGAGCAGAGTCTGCTTTACATTTGCGGGTAACTCTTCCAGTTTCTGTATTGAATAGTTGAGTTACGCCACCTGACATTTTAGTTACAATTACAGTCATAAAATTATGAAAAGTTATGCGGAATTAATTATTTTAGAAAAAAGATCAAGCCGCAGGTTCAGCTACTGCTGTGGCCTGAGCTGCTAGAAGTTTATCAATTTCATTAATCGCCAGTTTATCTCTACCAATAAGATCAAACTTTTGCAACAGGGTTTCAAATTTTGTTTCTTCTTGAACTTGTTCATTTACAAACCATTCAAGAAATGCGTATGTCGAGTGATCCTTGTCTCTTTGAGATATTTCAACCATCTTGTGAATTGCTTTGGTAACTGCTTGTTCGTTTTTCAATGCAGCTTTGATTAGGGTCTCAAGAGATTTGTGAGAGGTAGCCGGAGCCTTGGTTGCAGAAATTGTGGCAATTGCACCCATGTCATTTAGATAATGGACTATTTTGAGCATGTGAGTTCTTTCTTCATCGGATTGGGAATAAAAGTAATTGGCTGCACCTTCATACCCTGTAACCTCACACCAAGATGCCATTGCAAGATAGTTGTTTGTTGCATCGGCTTCAAGTCTAACTTGATCATTGAGTGCTTTTTTCATTTTTGCAGAAATTTTCATTCTAATCATTTTTCTAATTCCTCTGTATTAAAAATGGTTTCTCTAATGTTTGGAATTCAAACCTAACCAAAAGAGTTTAGAATTTAACCCTTGTAAGGCTCTAAGGAACCTTTAGATGAATCCCTACGCAGCTAAAATGGGTTCTATCTCGAATTTCAGAATCTTGAACTCCTGAAAATTGGTATATGAAAATTGTATCTTGTAGATATGTCCCGTAACTGGTAATTCCACAGGTATTAAATTCCCAGATTTGGATTGTTGAACCTGTTCCATCTAACACTTCAATGTCGACATCAAATTCATTTAGAAGATCTCCCCTATCCATCCAATCAGCAATAAATTCGTAGAATTGTTTTTTGTCAGCACTTGGTAAAGATTCTAAAAAGAATTGTGGATTGGCATCTCTAAATTCATACATTCTACCACGGGGATCATCAGCTGCGCCTCCGTGTGATGTAGCAATTTCAAATTTTTCAAAATGTGTAACTGTGAATGGTGTTACGATGTTAGAAATTGTTACTCTAAATGATTGAGCACGTTCTTCTTCTGTCAATGAGGTTTGAGCAGCTGATACCTCAGTGATTGGAATAGGGATCTGGATTATTCCATTTTTGATGAGATATTCTAGGGATGTGATGTAATCTGTCTCACTTATGGAGCCTTCAGACCACCACTTTGCATTATTTTTAATCCATTCGGGTATTGCAGAGTCTGTAGCCGAGGTTGTAATTGAGAAACCTAAGAATCCGATTATAGTTATTGTAAAAATCACTGAAAACTTTTTTGTGAATTTTTTCATCTCAACCATTTATTCTCCTAAATCCTTTCTTGTAACTTATCAATTAAGTTTTTAAGATCTTTTTGCAATTTCTCTTGGTTTTTTTCCAAATCATCCATTCTTTGTAAGACTAGTTTTTGATAATCAGTAAATTCTTTTTCTTCTGTTTCAAATCTACGCTTGTAAAATTGTGTTCCTAATACAGATAAGAAAATTGCCAATACACCAATTCCAAAAAACATGAAGAATATAGCCACAATTTTACCAGTATCAGTTACAGGTACGATGTCACCATACCCTACAGTAGTTACGGTAGCTACCGTCCACCAAACAGCATCAAGCATTGAATTAATTTGTGAGTCTGGTTGTTGTGATTCTATAGAAAAAATAACAAAAGAACCAATTACAATAATTCCTGCAGCAGTAAAAAGGAGATAGAATAACTTATTCATAAAAATTCGTCATAAAGTACATGTTATAATTTATGATGTCT
>Ga0209987_10001437_pt1 | contig 13112 bp, 12 predicted proteins | sample N074metaG_FD_182134 | JGI IMG/M metagenome (GOLD analysis project Ga0209987, IMG submission 182134) | Deep subsurface microbial communities from Kermadec Trench to uncover new lineages of life (NeLLi) - N074 metaG (SPAdes) (version 2) | ecosystem: Environmental > Aquatic > Marine > Ocean trench... | reverse complement strand
TTTGCATTCCCGCCCTCCGTGGCGGTCATTCCGGATAATCCTTGCAGGATTTCCGGAATGACAAATTGCCTTATTCATTTTCATGTCTAAAACGATACTGTTCCCGACAACCTGTACATATCAACACTGATATTGATTTCTCACAATGTTAACGGGACAGCAGTGGGTCAAGAAATAATTAATACGGGATCAGCTTTCACTACTTTGTTCGTTAGGTATTTCTTCTTCAATCTGATTTAACCACCACTTTGCCTGGTCCCTTGTTTGCTTGAAAGCAAGCGCCTTGTTTAGTGCCTGTTTTGAGCGAACCGTGTCTTTTTTGTGGTATGACGATATCCCAAGTAACAGCCATGCAATGGCTTCAATCTCTGGTTGAGTTGTAATATTTTTATCTGTAACTACAGCCTCCAGTGTGTTTTTTGCCTTGTCCCAGTTTTCGAGTTCAACATATATATGAGCAAGTTTATAACGCAGGGAGATATCGTTAAACTTTGAGACATATTGTTCTAATATAAATGCTGCTTTTTTTTCATCATGCGCGAGTAGCCAGCTATTTGAGAGCAATTCAATATTGGCCTTTGAATAATCAATTGTTCCATTATTAATCTCCGAGTCGAGAACAGCTGCAGCTTCTAATGGTAGTTGTAGATAAAGGTATGTCTGCGCTAGCTGTATGATGTCATCACCCTTGAGGATACCTTTCTCGTAGGCGAGTTCAGAGATTGCCAGGGCCTTTTTTTCTTGTTTGTTCTGCTGATAAACGGCGACAAGTTGTAACCAGTAATTATCATTATCAGGATATTTATTGATCATTGTTTCCAGTAATAAAGCTGCATCGCGATACATCCTGGTTTCGTAATATCCTGCGATGAGCAACTCATACCATGACTGTTGTGGTGCATCAGATTTTTCTATGGCGGATTTTGCGTGGGGGATCAGTTTTTTGAATTGATTAATCTGGTAATAAGCACTTGCCGCCAGGAGATGTGCTTCTGATGAAGGGTTTGATTCCTTCTCGAACCATTTATCGAGATAACTCAAGCCTTCTGTATATTTTTCTGAGTGTATATATAACTGGGCGATTATGTATGTAAGCTCATGTGTCATTTTATCAGGCAAGGCATCTGACCTGACTGCTTTTATAAATGATTCTATTGAGCGCTTATAATTTTCTTGTGCATTATAGGCATAGCCAAGTGTCTGGTTAATCACGGCTTTGTCATAGGACTTTATATTTTCTTTGTCCAGGTAAACAGTAAGTTTTTGAATCACTGCGTGATAACTGTTTTCTTCCATTGCTATTCTTGTAACATTAAGAAGATCATAGGTCTCTTTAGAAAGCAGATATTGTTTGTCTTCTTCTTTAGCATGCACCAGACAAGTGACACATAGAAATATGAAAATGAGAATTAGACGTAATTTATTCATTAACTCTTATTTCTGTAGTCTAAAATGAATATCCTGACGAGCTCGCCTCTCAACAGTCTTACCATCAACAGTTTCAGGATTAAATTTCCATTTTTTGATTGCTTTTAGTACAGAACGATCAAATATTTTTGGCGGATCAGATTTGATAATTTTTGGATCTTTGACTGATCCATCAACTGCAATCGTAAACTCAACGGTGACGATGCCCTCAACACCTGAACGAAGTGCTCTCGGCGGATAAGATGGCTTGGTTTTCAGTGTCGGAACCAGGTTCGTCGCGACAACTGGAGTAGGGGGTGCTACCGGTTTTGGTGTAGCTGATTTCAGGAAATCACCAATATAAGGCAGGCCATTGATAGATAATGGAATATTAATGTCTGGCCTGGGTAGTTCTGTTTGTGTTTTTACCGGTTTCTTGATTTCTGGTTGAGGCAGATCAGGCGGTGGTAACTTTTCTTCCTCTTTTGGAGGCTCCTGTTTTTTTTCTTCCATCTTGCGTTCTTCTGTTTTCTCTTTCTCTCTGAAATGAATAAAATCAAGGAAATTGATAGAATCAATCTTGTTTAATGGTTTATGTTCATGGGAAACCATTTGTAAAATAAGATAAAAAATCAGGGCATTGACTGCGCATGCAGCGACGAATATCAGTGGCACTTTACTACTGAATAATTTATTTCTTGGTAGCAGCAATTGCGACATTACTTACACCTGACAACCTTACCTGATCCAGCACAGCGACTGTAGTACCGGTCAATGAATTTTTATCTGCCATAATAATGACAGTACCTTCCGGGTTTTGTGCATGTAATTGTTCTATATGTGCACGTATTGAACGAATATCTACATGTTTATTATCGATCCATATTTCGCCTTCTTTGTTTATCGCAATGATCAGACTTGCCTGTTCCTGGCGGATAGTTGTTTCTGCAGTAGGTCTGTCCACTTCAATACCTGATTCTTTGGTAAACGAAGCTGTGACCATGAAAAAGATCAGTAAAATAAACACCACATCAATTAATGGTGTCAGGTTTACATTGGCTGCTGTAGTTTCTTGTTCTGTGTGGCTGTGACGCATGTGATTTAGAATTCAAGTAAGTCTTGTGCTTTTTCAGCTTGTAATTTGGCACGTCTATCCAGATCGGAACTAAAATATAGACCTACCATAGCAGTTACCAGGCCTGCTGTTGTCGGTAACAGGGCACGTGAAATGCCTGATGCCATGCCGCGAGTATTTCCGGTACCGAAGATATTTAACACATCAAAAATAGCGATCATGCCTGTTACCGTTCCAAGCAGTCCTAAAAGTGGAAGTATGGAAGTAAATGTCTGAATAGGGATCAGGTATTGTTTCAGGGTAATGGAAATATCAGCAAGCAAGCCATCTCTGATACGTAACGCATGCCATGATGAATGATCTGTCCTGTTGGACCATTGTGTAATGATGAGTGACAGTTTCTCTGGATAGACCATGAAGTAGTAGTAATAACGTTCAATGATCAACAACCATAAAAATATAGATGTGATTAATATGACAACCAGAACTGGGCCACCGCTCTCAAAAAGTTCTATAAATTGTTCTATTAAATCGCTCATTGTCTATGTGACTCAGAAAGTTGCGCAACAAATGCAGCGCTCTTTTCATCAAGAATATGGATTAAACGATTACTCTTTGTTGACAGGAAACTATGTAGAAGTAGTAAGGGTATCGCCGCAACCAGCCCCATTACTGTCGTCACCAATGCCTGAGAAATTCCTCCTGACATGACTCTGGGATCACCTGTGCCAAACAATGTGATTGCCTGGAATGTATCGATAATACCAGTCACCGTCCCCAATAGACCTAGCAAAGGAGCAATTGCTGCCAGAAGAGCCAGTGTGCCCAGGCCACGTCGTAATGGAGGCAGCTCTTTCAGGATAGCTTCGTCAAGTTTTAGGCCAAGTGTATCCGAATCAATATCTGGATTATCCATGAAAATTTTCATGATGCGGCCAAGTGGGTTTTCACCTGGCTGTTTGTCCTGCATTTGAGATACGACCTTACGATCGATAACAGACAAAACATAAAAACGTTCCAGGGCGATTATCACACCAACCAATGCCAGGAAAATGATTATCATACCGACGATACCGCCTTGTTTGATGCGCGTGATTAAATCAGGTACCTGGACCAGTAAGGCAAGCATTGCTCCTCTGGTAGGGTCGAGTGGAAAAGGCATGAGGCCTGACTGAGATTGTTCAAGGCCAATAGCCATTGACTGAAAGCGATGGGAGGGTTGCCTTGCTGGCTCAACGAGTTTTTCCGAGTCGGGTAAGTATCTCAGGAAACGGCCATTAGAAACTGCGCTAAAGGTGCCAATACGAGTGACCGGTTGATTTACTTCCTCGCCATTACTATTAATAAACACGGTATTGAAACGAACCACCTTTCCGGATTCTACTATTTCATCCAGAACCAGGAGCCAGAGTTCTTCAAGCTCCTTGATTTCAGGTAATTTTTTACTGGAAGCCAACGCGTCAGCGATCTCATCTCGACCAGGTTTTTGCGCTGATACAAACGAGGTGTCAATGATAGAGTCAACATCTCCTGCAATTTGTCTGACAACACCATGTAATTCTGCCAGTGAACCTGAACGGCTTTCGAGCATATCAGTTTGTTTGGCAATTTGATTTTCATAAAGGCTATACGTACGTCTGAGATTGTTTCCGCGTCTTTCTTCTTTTTCGAAAATAGCAAGAGCCTCTTTTAATAATTGTTCCTGTTCTTCTTTTGCCTGTTTGAAAAATTCTTCACGTTCAATATATGCTTTCTTCTCCAGTGTGTTCTCTTGACGAACTTTCTCTAAAAGTTCATCAAGGGTTCTGGATGGACCTGCGTTAACTACAGAAGAAATAGATAAGGAGATTAAACAGATGATGATATTTTGTAATTGTTTTCTTCTGGTCATTTGTTTACTTCCATGATGATTTCTTCCGGGGTGATTTCTTCCAGGATGATTTCTTCCGGGGCAGTGATAGGAAGTTTTATCAAATCAGGTGGTGCCTGTTTTTTTGCTATTAGAATTCCCTGGGCAATTGAACGATTGTAATCATCAGTCAATGGGCTCCATTGTTTTTCCTGTTTACTCCAGAAGCCACTTTCCTTAGCGTCGAGTGTTTGATAAAAAATCGCTAACCTTCCGATTCGCAAGATTTCTACAGTAACAGGAGTATTGTTAATTGTGATTGTCTCAGTCATCGTGTCTATGGTACGACCATATTCCATTTCTATCTGGTAGGCTTCCATGATGCGACGATATTTATCAGGCAGGGAAACATCGGGCCTGTCCATCATACCTTTAATTAAATCTATTCTGGCCAATCGCTCTTTTTGAAGGAAAGGGGCATCAATCGAAACGAATTCTTCCAGGACTTCAATCATTCGTAATAGAAGCGGTACGATGTTCTGTCTGGTTTCTGCAATGCTGTTTATTTGATCTGAAAGTGATTCGGTAGTTTCCAGTTGTTTTTCTGTTAATTTTTTCAACTGGTCATTGTAAGTTTTTAAACTATCTGTCTTGCGTAACGTGGTTCGATATTGATATAACATATCTTTAGTATCGTCAGCATACTCGTCTATGTTCTGTTGCGACTTTATGGCTTGCGTGTTTGTCTCAAGTGTCTCTTCGATAGCCGTTCTTAATTTGTTTTCAGCAAAACTAGTGCTTGATGAAAACATCAACAACAAAAATGATAGTTGGGCAAATTTCATGTGTTTTATAAGGAAAATATCCTAAGCCTTCTTAATCGTTAATAATTGCATGATCATATCTGTACTGGCGTATATTATGCAATCGAATTTATTGCTGTAAATAGTTTTTTAATAATTTATTGATGTAGAGTTTTAACACAGTCATGTTTCTCAATTACATAACACCCGAGGCCGAACTGATCATGAGATATAGATAATGAGTCTACGTTTTCGATTAAATATACTGATTACACTGTTATTTGCGTTAATTTTTCTCGCAGGTAGTTTTTACGTGATAAATAATGCCAGAACGGCGGTAAAAGAGGAGATGCAGTCGGTCTCGAAACTAACATTGCAATTAATTGAAATTGCTCTGATGAGTAATACTGCCAGTAGTACATCTGAGACCCAGCAAAGTGTGTTGGAAAGCATTGCTAATCTGGAAAGTACGCGTCATCTTGAGATTGAATTATATAAAACCGGAAACAAAGGCAGCAGGGTCCCGGTAAAAATCATTCCGGCAATCAATGCGCAAGCGCCTGAATGGTTTATACGAATGGTCAAGCCACAGCCCGTGGAATACAGGCGTGTATTCAGGGAATCGTTAACGGCTTATACAGAGATACTCATCAGGGCGAATCCCTCAGACGAGATCACTGAGGTCTGGAATGAAACCAGGGGTGTTCTTGGGCTGCTGGTTTTATTTGCTGTGTTGGCAAATATTCTGGTTTATATCAGTTTAGGTCGCGGCCTTGCGCCCATTGAATCAATACTGAAAGGTCTGGATGGAATTGAGCAAGGCGAATATCAACGCCGCTTACCCAGATTTAAGTATCCTGAATTCTCCAGAATTTCTGAAAAATTTAATAATATGGCAGAGGTTTTACAAACAAGTAGAGATGAAAACAGGCTGTTAACACAAAAATCCCTCGCCATTCAGGAAGACGAGAGAAGAATACTGGCGCAAGAATTACATGACGAGTTCGGTCAATCAATTACGGCGATTAAAGCAGTGCTTGCATCCATAGAGCAAATGAATCATCAAGATAGTGATATGCTCAAAAGTAGTGCCAGGACAATTGGAACATTTTCTGATCGAATGTATGAAGTAGCGCGTAGAATGATGCGACAATTACGACCAGCAATACTTGACGAGTTTGGGCTGATCTTAGCGCTGCAGGACATGATTGATGACTGGAATTCAAGACATGAAGATGTTTTCTGTCACTTTGAGTTTAAAGGTAAATTCGATGAACTCGGGGAAGAAGTCAATATCAGCATTTATAGAGTCATTCAGGAAAGTCTTACGAATATAGTTAAACACGCCCAGGCGTCGGATGTTACAGTTTGCCTGAATCGAGTGGAATTGAATCGGGTGGAAAATGACCCATCATATAACTTTGGGATAAAGCTGCTGATTAAGGATAATGGCATAGGATTTGACGAAACAAATCACCGAGGTCTGGGTTTATTGGGTATGCGTGAGCGCGTTGAGGCCTTGAAAGGTTCTTTTGCAATGAAATCAGCCACCAATGAAGGTGTTGAAATTATAGTTTCTCTCTAGGCTGTCGTTCTGGTGAGTAACAAAGCAGAAATTACAGGTAAAATATTATGGTAAGTACAACTCCAGGCCCATCAAACAAAATCAGGGTACTACTTGTTGATGATCATGCCGTTGTTCGAGCTGGTTATCAGATGTTATTACAAAACACAGATGACATTGAGGTTGTTTCCGAGGCAGACTCAGGAGAACAGGCCTGTAAGCATTATGTTGATAAAAACCCTGATGTCGTGGTCATGGATCTTTCTATGCCAGGTATGGGAGGCCTGGAGGCAATTCGAAGAATTGTAGCCAGAGATGCAGATGCCAAAGTTCTGGTATTCAGCATGCATGAAAGTACCATTTTTGTTGAGCAAGCATTGCAGGCAGGGGCGCGTGGTTATATTACCAAGAGCAGTGCGCCGGAGGTATTGATTGATGCAATCAGGGAGTTAGCTGCAGGGAAATCGCATATAGATTCAGAAATAGCCCAGCAGTTGGCCTTCAAAAAAGCCAAAGGTGAGGACACACCATTTTCTAATTTATCAACGCGGGAGTTTGAGATATTTTGTCTACTGGCTGAAGGCCTGAATACCAGTGAAATTTCAAAACGGCTTTCATTAAGTTATAAAACAGTAGCAAATTACAGCACCCAAATTAAATCAAAACTTAATGCGTCGACTGTTGCCGAAATTGCACGCCTGGCTATACGCTATAAGATTGTAGAGGCTTAAAGACACCTCTATTAATGGCCTTTTCCCGCGATTGCTTTGTCAGCACTGTGCTCAGATCCTCATGTATGTCATATGCACTCCGGTCTTGCGCGCGGCGCTTCCTCGCACTTATGTACAGGAAGTACGGTATGCCGGTTTTGCAGGAGCATAAACCGATCACGAAAAAATCGAATCAATAGAGGCATCTTCCCAATATTTCGTATATGTATAAATAAAAAACTTTGGGCAATAAAAAAGGGTCCTGCTGGACCCTTTTTAACAACTTAAATAATTAAAATTATTTGTTGTTGATGTACATTGTTACTTCAAAACCGAAACGAATGTCGCTGTATTCTGGTGTATCCCACTTCATGATATTAATCCTCTTTTATTGGTTAATGTAATGTTGCTTAATACTGTGCTTTAGTAATGCAGATACTGTGCCAGCTTTCGAAGAAAATATATATATATTAAAAACAATGACTTATAAAAATATAACAAAAAGTGGTTCTATTAATTGGTTGTGGTTATGGTTAAAAGCTGGTTCATTTCAACCAGAAGAACCAATTTGAATCCTGCATTACCAATTAGTTTGGCTATAGATCAGTCATCAATCACGACACCCCAGGGGAATTTGCCGACTGCAATCGTTTTGATCACCTCATTAGTGGAAGTGTCGATAACAGATACGGTGCTACTTACACCATCAGTAGTGAAAACGCGGCGACCATCTTTTGTGATGGCCAGTCCCCAGACACGTTTTCCCACAGGAATGCCTTTGATGACTTCAAGTGTGTCCGCATCCATCAGCCAAACACTGTTTGAGCGGCCCCCGGCAACATAGATGTATTTTTCGTCTTTACTTAAGATGATATCCTTGGGTTTGCTCTTCGGATCTTCCAACTGCACACGTTTTATAATCTTCGCATTTTCCATATCAATCTTGACGATCTCACCGGTAATTTCAGCGGTGGCGTAGGCAGTCTTGCTGTCCTTTGTAAAGACTGCAGCACGTGGTCGTGAGCCCACCAGGATGTTATCGGTGATGGTATTTCCGGGCACTGTTATCACATGCAACATATTGGTTGATTCGCTGGTGATGATGACTTTGCTACCATCCGGTGAGATGGCGACACCTTCTGGCTCAAGTCCTACCTGAATTTCAGCAATCAGCTCACCAGTCTTTGGATTGTATACAGTTGCCTTCGCGTCATCTTCATTAGAAATGTAGATGTTGCCATTGGGATGAACTGCAAATGTTTCTGGATCAGAACCAGACTTGAATTTTCGTAAAATTTTGAGTGTCTTTGGATCGAATATGGCGATGAGATTCTCTTCGCTGACGGCAACATAGACTTCAGTGCCATCAGGTGAAATACCAATTCCACGAGGGCGTACACCAATGGCAATTTCACTTTCGACTTCAAGTGTTTCACCATTAATAACACTGACTGTATTACTTTTTTCATTGGTGATAAAAATTCTGCCTGTTGGTTCTGCAAAAATATTTTGCGACAATAATGCATACAAACATGCACTGACTAAAAAATATTGTTTCATCAATTTTTCTCCTAAAAAAATATTATCTGTTGTTATTTTTCGCAGTTTAAAAGACCCAGACTATCAAGAGTAGGGGGCCTGGCAACACCACGGACAGGCGCCTCAGCGACGATTTTTCCATCTTCAACAAGAATCAATAATTGTCGTAGTTGGCCTGTCTCACGAAAATTCATATTACTGCCTTTCTGGCCATCAAAAGAAAGATTCGTTTTTAAATGAGTAAGCATGTGTTTTGCATCACTGATATTTTCCCTGGCAACCGAGTCAGATGTCATTTTTACTGCGGCCCAGCCAGCCCAGGCGTCATCATCCATCGTCTGGCCCTGTTTCTTTTTAAATCGTTTATTCAGATCTCTGGCAGCAAATTTCACAAAGTCTCCATGCCATGCCTGTGCGGTGACATTTGAACCTGGTTTCTTTTGATGCCATTGTGCAACGGCATCTGCTTTCATACTGCTGCTGGGGATGATGTGTAATGCATTCGGCAAGCAGGTCGTTCTGAGGATGTCATCTTCAAGACTGAGGTTAAAGACAGCAATCCCTGGGAATTGTTCACTCATTTTTTGGAATGTTTTTAAATCAACGGCAGTGAGCACAGCGATATAATTGCTGTAGTCAGAATCAAGTGCATTAGCAGGAGAGATGATATCCAGGTGGTAATTTTGTCCGAGAAATTGGCCTTGCAGATTAGCTTCATATAGTCCCTGTTGAACACCAAGCAGGGCGCTGTTTTCTTGTTCGCCAACGTAGGCGAGATCGATTTCAATTGTTTCGGCCGAAACGCAGAAAGAGGTGAAGACCAGCAGATAAAAGCCGATCAGCAGTTTGTTAATGTTTTTCTTTAACATAAGATTATTATCTCTTATTATTCAAATAGTTATAACTAAAATTTAAACCTGAAATAAAGTTTTCAATATATCGGCTTGGGATCAATAAATCTCAGAAACCTTGAATACTTATTGCATATGAACCCGGTGCCATTGACCATACAATTTATATGACTCTAAACTGTATTCTGAATTCAATCCGGATGGAACAGGAATATTGCCTTTTGTTGTCGAAATAGCAAAAGCGATTGTGGATCGAAACCAATATAAAATTGAAAAGATAGGACTATAATAGAATTAGCTGGACACAATCGAATAAGATTTAATAAGTAAATGAATCGCAATTAAGAGGGAATATCGTATGCTGAAGTCATTACAGATAGAGCCGGAAAAGTGTACCGGTTGCCTACAGTGTGAAATGGCTTGTTCCTATCAGGCCACCGGCTTATTTAACCCGGCAAAATCCAGAATTAAAGTATTCACTTTCCATAATGAAGGTCGATTTGTACCCTATACATGCACACAATGCGAGGAAGCCTGGTGCATGCACGCCTGTCCGGTTGAAGCGATTGTTATTAATCAAGCCACAGGGGCAAAAGAAATACTTGAAGACATATGCGTAGGCTGCAAAGTCTGCACGGTCGCCTGTCCTTTCGGCACGGTCAATTATGAACAAGACACCGGGGTAGTGATTAAATGCGACTTATGTGGTGGCGATCCCGAATGTGCCAAGGCCTGCCCAACCGAGGCAATTACTTATGTCGATGCAGATCATACTGGTTTAGAACGTATGCGCGCACATGCGGCGCAGTCTTAGGAGATAAACATGGCTTGGACACAAAATGTACTACGTATCAATTTAACTGATGGTTCGATTTCTAAAGAACCGCTGAATATGAAATGGGCCAATGATTATCTAGGACAACGCGGACTGGCGACTAAATATCTGGTCGAAGAAATCGACCCTCTGTGTGATCCCCTTGGCTCAGACAACAAACTCATTATGACCACGGGCCCCTTGACGGGGACCATGGCATCTACTGGTGGCCGTTATTCGGTGGTGACTAAAAGCCCGTTAACTGGGATTTTGGCCTGTTCTAATTCTGGCGGATTCATCGGCGCTGAAATGAAAAGCGCGGGTTGGGACATGATCATCTTTGAAGGCAAGTCACCCAGGCCGGTCTATCTATATTTAGAGAATGAAAAAGCAGAGCTTGTTCCCGCTGATGAAATCTGGGGTAAATCTGTTTGGGAAGCGGATGAATTCTTACATAAAAAATATCAGGATCCTTTACTGAGGATTGCAGCAGTGGGTCGATCGGCTGAGGCTGGTTGTCTTTATTCGGGGATTATTAATGATCTGCATCGGGCCGCAGGTCGCTCAGGTGTTGGCACCGTTATGGCTTCTAAGAACCTCAAAGCGGTTGCAATACGCGGAACCAGGGGGGTTGGCAATATCAATGACCCAGTTGCCTTCATGAAGGCCACCACCGAGGCCAAAAAAGTTCTGGCAGAAAATGCCGTGACAGGCGAAGGCCTGCCCGCACTGGGCACGCAAGTCTTAATGAATGTCATCAATGAGATGGGGGCATTGCCCACGCGCAATCACCTTGAAGTCCAGTTTGAAGATGCAGGCGATATCTCAGGTGAAGCAATGCTGGAGCCTCGTGAAGGTGATGGCAAGCCCAATCTCACAACCAATGCGGCATGCTTTGGTTGCACTATTGCCTGTGGAAGAATCTCTACCATCGATCGCACCCATTTCACCATTGAAAACAAACCTGAATATTGGGGGAATTCCGGCGGTCTGGAGTTCGAGGCGGCAGGTATGCTTGGTTCGGATTGTGGTGTCAATGATATGGACGCCCTGACCTATGTCCAGTTTCTTTGCAATGAAGATGGTTATGATCCGATAAGCTTTGGCGTCACTGTTGCGGCCGCGATGGAATTATTTGAATTGGGGGCAATTACGACAAAGGAAACAGATGGCATTGAATTCAAATTTGGTTCTGCGGAGGCGCTGGCCAAGGCAGCAGAGTGGGTCGCAACGGGCGAAGGCTTTGGTAAAGACCTTGGCATGGGTTCAAAACGACTGTGTGAGAAATACGGACATCCGGAACTATCCATGACCGTCAAGGGCCAGGAATTCCCGGCTTATGATCCACGTGCTATTCAGGGCATGGGTCTGTCCTATGCCACTTCTAATCGTGGTGCTTGCCATTTAAGGGGTTATACCGTGGCCTCCGAAGTCCTGGGTTTCCCGGTAAAAACTGACCCATTGGTAACCGATGGCAAGGCTGAACTGGTCAAGGTCTTTCAGGACGGGGCCGCCGTGGTTGACTCGGCAGGTCTTTGTGCCTTTACAACTTTTGCCTGGACCATGGAAGACATCGCGCCACAGATTGACGCCGCCTGTGAAGGGGACTGGAGTGTCGATAGATGTATGGAGGTGGGTGAACGTATCTGGAACATGGAACGAGATTTTAATAATGCCGCTGGTATGACTGCGGCGGATGATACCTTGCCCAAACGTCTATTGAAGGACGCTGCAAATATTGGCCCGGCCAAAGGTCGAGTCAACGACCTGGACAAGATGTTGCCGGAATACTACCAGCTTCGTGGCTGGACCACGGACGGTCAACTGACTGATGAAACCCGCGTTCGCTTCGGGCTTTAGTATCTTAGGAGTGTGTTCCTGCGAATGCGTATTGTCATTCCCGCGAAAGCGGGAATCCAGTAATTTGACTAGACTCCCGCTTTCGCGGGAGTGACGATCAATGTCCCTGTTCGCTTGCGGCGGTGTTGTTTATTTAATGATCTATTCGGGAGTTAAACAATGAAGCATGTCATTATCGGTGCAGGGCCTGCGGGTGTGATTGCCGCAGAGCATTTGCGAAAGGTTCAGCCGGATTCAACCGTTACGATCATCAATGATGAGCCGGAACCGCCGTATTCACGTATGGCGATTCCGTATTATCTTATCGGCAGAATTAATGAGGCCGGAACCTACCTTCGTAAGTCAGGCTCACATTTTGCGGATGCCGGTATTGAGATCATGCAAGATCGTGTATCCAGTATCGATGCGAAGAGTAAAAAATTGTCGCTTGAAGATGGTAAGTCGATAGATTATGACAAATTACTCATCGCCACCGGTTCTCATCCAATCCGCCCACCGATACCAGGTATGGATTTACCCGGCGTGCACAGCTGTTGGACACTTGAAGATGGCCGTAATATTGCCGCCAAGGCAACAAAAGGGTCTAACGTTGTACTCATGGGCGCGGGGTTTATTGGTTGTATTATTCTTGAAGCCCTGG
>Ga0209987_10001436_pt1 | contig 13116 bp, 11 predicted proteins | sample N074metaG_FD_182134 | JGI IMG/M metagenome (GOLD analysis project Ga0209987, IMG submission 182134) | Deep subsurface microbial communities from Kermadec Trench to uncover new lineages of life (NeLLi) - N074 metaG (SPAdes) (version 2) | ecosystem: Environmental > Aquatic > Marine > Ocean trench... | reverse complement strand
CCTGTTCGTCAGCCGATGCTGCCAGCAACTTGCTGATTACTTCCTGCATCTTGCTCTCGCTGTCGATCAGGAACTGGCTCGACACCACGATTTCGTCGCCGGGGCGGAGCCCCTCGATGACCTCGAGCCAGCCGTCTCCGGAGTCGAGTCCCAGGGACAGCTCGCGAGGCTCGAAACGCCCTCTTCCCAGGGCCACGAGCGCCAGGCTGCGGCGGCCCGAGCGAATCACAGCTTCGGAAGGAATCGCGACGACGCCGTCACGTGGCGAGCCCTGGAGGATCATGTTTCCAAACATTTCGGGGCGCAGTCGTCCGTCCGGGTTTGGCAGCTCGACACGCACCTGGGCCGTTCGGGTCTTCGGGTCCAAGAAGGGCGAGATGTAGGTCACGGGACCGCTGAACGATTCTCCGGGCAGGTACGACAGCTCGACCCTGCCCGTCTGACCCAGGGCCAGCCAGGGCAGCTCGAACTCGTAGACGTCGGCCACGGCCCAGACCGTCGAGAGGTCGGCGATGGTGTAGAGGTTGTCGTTCGGCTTGACCTCCATGCCCGCGCGCACGCCGAGGTGCGTGACGACGCCAGGACTCGGTGCGTAGAGCGTGAGGGTCTTGTTGATGACCTGGGTTTTCAGGAGCCGCTCGACGTCTCGATCCGGAATGTCCCACAGCTCCAGTCGTCGCCGCGTCGCCTGGTACAGGCTTTCGCCGCCGCGCCGGACGTCTTCGAATGGGCTGTCCTGGGTCGCGCTTCGATAGCGGGAGGCCAGCAGCAGCTCTTCCTGGGTCGCAACCAGCTCGGGCGAATAGATCTCGAGCAGTGCCTGGCCTCGCGTGACTTCCTGTCCGACGAAGTCGACGTGGAGTGTCTCCACCCATCCTTGGACTTTCGTGTGGACGTGCTCGACGCGACGCTCGTCGTAGGCGATGCGCCCCAGCGCTCGGATCGATCGCGAGAGATCGCGTCTTTCGACGCGAGCGGTCCGCACGCCGATGTTCTGGACCGTGGTCGGATCGATGACGATCGCGCCTTCCGGAGCCTCTGCGTTACCGCTCGGACATTGCGGGACGAGGTCCATTCCCATCGGAGACTTGCCCGGTTCGTGACGAACGTAGTTGGGATCCATCGGCGCCACCCAATAGAGGGCCGGGACCCCGCTGGGGCAGGGACCGTCGGCAGCCGTCGACTGCGCCCCACCGTCCGATGTGGGAGCGTCGTCGGACCAAAGCCCCCGCATCCACCAGCCGAGGGCGAGTGCCAGCACGACCGGTGCGAGCAGCGTGAGGATGCTGCGGATCTTCATCGCAGGCGTCCTCCGGCCACGGCTTCGAGACTGGCAAAAGCGCGGCGCTTGTCCGCGTGTGCGCGCACCAGCCGGAGCTCGGCGTTCAACAGCCGGACCTGGCTGTTGAGAACACTGAGGAAGTCGATCCGCCCGACCTCGTAGCCGGACCGGCTGGACTCGAGCGACTGGCGCGCCTGGGGTATGAGGCCCGTTCGCAGCAGGATCTCTTCGGACTCCGCCCTTCGGAGCTCGGAGTGGGAGGTGCGCAGGCCGGCCAGCAGCGAGGCCCGAGCCTGACGATAGGTGCCCTTCGCCTGCCGCAGCAGTGCCCGGCGCTCGGCCACGCGGGCGTTCCACTTCGAGCGGTTCACGGGCAGCCGGACCGTGAAACCGGCCCCGATGAAGTCGTCACCGCGAGCGGGGTCGCCCGGGGCGCGCTGGCGAAGCCGATAGCCGATTCCCAGGTCGAGGTCGGGATAGCCTTCGAGCTCGGCCATGCGGATCTGCCGCTTCGCCGCCTCGACATTCGCATCGAGTGCGAGCAGCTGGGCGTTCCGTTGCTCCAATGCCGCCGTCAGCTCTTCCAGCGCCGGAAGCGCTGAGGCATCTTCGAGTGACGCCGTTCTCGGAAACACGGTCGTGGCAGTGAGATCGAGCAATGCACCGAGGCCGGCACCGGCCCGCTCGATGGCGGCCTCTCGCTCGAGCTTCTCTCCGAGCAGGACCGTCAGCTCGACCTGGGCGCGAAGCACGTCCTGCTGCAGGCCCGATCCGACCCGGTATCGGGCCTCCGCAATGTGAACGAGCTGGCGCAGAAGAGAAATGTTTCTGTCGGTGATGTCGAGCGCGCGCTGGGAGAAGCCGAGCTCGGCCCAGCTGGATTCCACGGCGGAGTCGATCGTGAGCATGCGGTCCGCAACCGCGTGCGCGGCCGCCCGCGCACGGGCTTCGGCGGCGTCGCGGCGACTCGACAGCAGGCCCGGGAAGGGAAAGTTCTGGCGCAGACCGAACTGATGTCCCGACATTGGCGTCGAGTCGAAGTCGAGGTCTCCGATGGGGACGTTGCTCGCTTCGTAACTGAGCCGCGGGTCATCCAGCGCGCCGGCAGGCGTGATCCGATGACGGGCCGCGTCGAGTCCTGCCTTCTCGATTTCGATCGACGGGTTGCGCGCTTGCGCCCGCTCGACGCACCAGGCGAGTGTCAGGGGATCGGGGATCGATTCCGCCACGTCAGTGGCGGCGGCCACTGACGCGTCCGCGGCCCTGGACTCGTCCTGGGCCGTGGCCATGGCCGCGAGGATCAGCGCCGCGGTTGCGAGCCAGGCGGTCTTGATCACAGAAACAGGGGTGTCGTGCTGCATGGGTTCGCCAAGGTTCTTGCTGTTGAGAGTCGAGAGAAGGGCAGGCGCGATTCGAGCGCAAGCCACGCCAATCTGGATCGAGCAGATGGCTCTCTCAGAGCAGGAACGATGACTTCTGGAGCAGCAGATTCCCGACCGGAAGGGGCTGGGAGTCCGGTGGGGTGATGCGAGTCCGGGTCGAGGAGAACCCGTTCGCAGCCGTGAACGACGCGGCGATGGTCGCGGTCGGCAGGTCGAGCGCAGTCGCCGCCTGGGGGCGGCTCGCGGTGGCCAGCGTCAGGGAATCGCAGGCGGGGCAGTCGTGGCCCGGCTGCCGGTCACTGGAACGCTCTTCATGACACGGCACCTCTGCCAGGGCCGCGGCGCTGCCGGCATCGCCGGCCTGGCACAGAACGTCACAAGCCGACCCCTGGGCCAGTAGAAGCAACGCCAAGCTGATGCACAGGGCTGTGGTCCGCATGAACTCGATATCCCGACTCCTATGAGTACCGCATTCGGCGGGGCATTGGGTGCCCAGGATGTTTTCGGTGATTGGATCGCCCCACTTGAGGCTCCCGGCTCACGAGGCTCGAGATGCGCTGGAGGCGGGCTTCCCAGCTCGGCGAAGAGCGCGTGGAGAAAGACCTCGACGAATTCCTCGAAGCCCCGGTCGAAGCCGAACTTGGACGTGATGAAGGGATTCTCCGAGTAACCGTAGGTCCGGTAGCCTGCGGCCGTGGCCCGTTGTCCCAAGGTCTTCAGCGCGAGTGGAATCTCCGTCGTCTGGAGCAGTCCCGACTCGGCCGGGCTCGAGCCAGTCATGAACGCGGCCGTCGACGCGAAGGTCGATGCCGCCTCTGCGACGACGGTTTCGTAGACGACGCCTTCACGGGCGAGAGCGTCGATGTTCGGTGTCGTGTCGCGCTCGTACCCGTAGCAGCCAAAGTGATCGGCGCGCGCCGCGTCCAGCAGGAAGACGAGCAGATTGAGCCGGTTGCTCCTGGGCGGCGGCTCGTCTGGGCCACAACCGACAGCCAGGGCGACGATTGCGCAACACGATCCAGAGGGAGGCGAATCTCGAAGTGTGGGGTCGGGAGACCGGGTGTCGCGCCATGCCTAGAGCTCGAACGGTCCCTTGCCGAGCTGCTCGCGGATGGGGGTGAACTCCGGCTGGAGCATGGCGCGTCGCTGCCAGTTGGCACCGTCGACGACCAGGGTGTGGCCGCTCACGTAGGACGCGAAGGGCGAGGCCAGGAACGTCGCGGCCCAGCCGAGCTCGCGCGGCTGCCCCACGCGTCCGGCGGGGGAGCGTCGATCTTCCTGCTTTCCGCGGTCGGGCACACCCTGGATGTCCTCCGTCTCGTCGGCGTGGGGAAACAGGCCGGGCACCAGACCGTTCACGCGAATGCCGTACGGCCCCCACTCGACGGCCAGCGACTCGGTCATGTTCTTCACGCCGGCCTTGGCCGCAGCGGAGTGGGCAAAGCCGGGCCCGCCGGTCCAGGCATAGGACGCGCCGATGTTGATGATGCAGCCCGGCGTCTTCGCCGCAATGTGACGCCGGGCGAACTCGCGCGAGCAGTTGAAGGTTCCGTTCAGCACGATGTCGACGACGGTGCGCCATGCATTGGGACTCATGTCCTCGGCCGGAACCGGAAAGTTTCCGGCCGCGTTGTTGACCAATGTGGCGGGGAGGCCCAGCTCGGCTTCGAGTGTGTCGAAGGCGGCGGCGACGCTCTCGGGCCGGCGGATGTCGCATTCGGCGTCGACGGCGCGCGCGCCCAGTGCCTCGACAGCGGCAACGCCGGACCGTCGGTGATCCTGCTTGCGGCTCAGGATCCCAACGGCGGCGCCGAGGCGGGCAAACTCCATGGCAATCGCCTTGCCCAGACCGGTTCCGCCACCGGTTACGATCACCGCCTGGCCCTGGAAAGTGCCGTGCGCGAGCGCAGTCGCGCCCAGCTCGGGCGGTTCAGGAAGGCCCATTTCATCGGCTCCTGTCTTCTGAGGCGCAAACCACGCGGAGCCAATGGCTTCGACCCTGGCTGCAGGGCGCCTGTTGTCGGTCGATCAAGCCAGAGGATGATAGTCTATGCCCTCGCTCCGCCAGGAGCCGGAGGAGGACGCCGGTTGGCCGAGAGCCCCGCGCCGCACAACATCGAGACGGGAACCGACCAGCTCCTGTGCCGATGGGAAGACCGGGTGGCGGTCGTGACCTTGAACCGTCCCGATGCGCGCAACGCGCTGACCTGGGAGCTGAAAGCTGCCCTGATCGAGCTGGTTCCGCGTCTCGGCGCCGACCCTGCGGTCGGATGTCTGCTGTTGACCGGGTCCGGTGGCGCCTTCTGCTCCGGTGGCGACACGAAGAGCATGGCTCGAGAAGGCAAGCCCCCCTCTCCGGAGGAGCGCAAACGCATCCTGCGCTGGGAGCATGCGTTGCCCGAGGCGATCCACCGACTCGAGAAGCCCGTCGTTGCGGCTCTGCCCGGCCCGGCGGCCGGTGCCGGCTTCTCGATCGCGCTGTCATGCGACATTCGCATTGCGGCCGAGAGTGCGTTCGTCACCACAGCGTACGCGCGCCTGGGTCTGTCGGGTGACTACGGCGGAAGTTGGTTTCTCACTCAGCTCGTCGGTACGGCCAAGGCCCGCGAACTCTTCTTCACGGGGAGGCGCGTCGACGCCCAGGAGTGCGAACGACTCGGCATCGTCAACCGGGTCGTTCCCGATGCGGACCTCGAGAAGGAATCAATGGCGCTGGCGCGTCAGATTGCAGCGGGCCCGCCCATCGCTCTCCGCTACATGAAAGAGAATCTCAACCGCGCGCTGCGCGAAGACCTTCAATCGTGCCTCGAGGTCGAAGCCGATCGGATGGTGCAGAGCGCACAGACCGAAGACTACGTCGAGGCCGTGAAAGCCTTCCAGGAGAAGCGAGCCCCCGAGTTCAAGGGCCGCTGATCCGTGCGTTCGTTTTCGATTCAACAAAGATCCGACGGAGACCCCGCGTGAGCCAGGAAACGATCACTCTCGAGTTCGATGGCCCCGTGGCCATCATGAGCAACAACCGTCCCGAGAAGCACAACGCAGCCAATGACGCCATGGACCTGCGATTGTGGGAGGTGCTGGGCGAGCTCCACGAGCGCGAAGGCGTCCGTGCCATCATCTGGCGTGGCAACGGCAAGTCGTTCTCATCGGGCCGCGACACCACCGAGCTGGGTGTGCGCACCGAGGACATCAGCGATCTCGAATTCATCGAGCGAGGTCACCGCGGCGCCCAGCAGTTCTTCACGATTCCCGCCCCGATCATCTGTGCGCTCAAGGGCTGGGTGATCGGTGGGTCCTTCGAACGCTCGCTGCTCTGCGACATGCGGATCGCCGGCGAGAGCGCCAAGATGCGCCTTCCCGAGGTATTGCACGGCGTTGTGCCCGACACGGGCGGCACGGCTCGCCTGGTGCAGATGGCGGGTCACGGTCTTGCCGCCGACCTCGCCTTGACGGGACGCGTCATGGACGCTCAGGAGGCGCTGCGCCACGGCATCGTCTCGCGCGTCGTTCCCGATCGGGAGCTCGATCAGCGGGTGCTCGAAATCGCCCACCAGATCGCCGAGGCGCCAGCGTTTACGGTCAAGATGTTCCGTCGCAGCCTCGGCCGCATGACCGATCCGATGGTGAAGGCCTCGATCCAGGACGAGGCGATCACCCAGTCGATGGTGTTTGCCTCCGATGATTACGCCGAGATGAAGGCGGCCCGCGCGGAGCAGCGCGAGCCCAAGTACCGCGGACGCTAGAGCGCCGGGATTCACCGTGAGCCAGCCATGAGCAATCCAATCGGCGGGCTTCTCGCGGGCAAGGGTGTGGTGGTGACCGGGGCCGGCGCTGGCATCGGGGCCGCAATCGCCGAACGCTTCGCGGCCGAGGGCGGCCACGTCCTGGTGGTCGATTCGAACCGCGACGACGCGGGCCGCAGCGTGGATTCCATCAAGCGAAGCGGCGGAGTGGCCCGGTCCTGCGTTGCCGACGTGCGAGAAGTGGCTTCGGTCGAAGCGATCCTCGAGGCGGCCCGAGGTCTCGATCGGTCCATCGATGTGCTCGTCAACAACGTGGGCGACTATCGGCCCGCAGGTCTCTTTGCCGGCAGCAGCGAAGCAGACTGGCAGGCCCTCTATGCCGTGAACCTGCTCCATGTCTTTCGCCTGACTCACGCCTTCCTCCCCGGCATGACCGAGCGGAAGGCGGGCTCGATCGTCAACGTCTCGAGCGTCGAGGCTTTCCGCGGCATTCCGGCGGGCGCCGTCTACAGCGCGTTCAAGGCGGGCGTGAACCAGTTCACACGCAGCCTGGCGGTCGAAGTCGGGGGGCTCGGCGTCCGCGTGAACGCCATTGCGCCCGACGTGACCCAGACGCCCCAGCTTCCCTACGACCGCTGGGTCTCCGAGGAGGAGCGCTCGCTGATTCCGAGCTGGGTCCCCGTCGGCCGCTTCGGCAAGCCGGAGGACGTGGCCGCCGTGGCCCTCTTCCTGGCATCGGACGAAGCACGCTTTGTGACGGGACACACGCTTCCCGTCGACGGTGGCACGCTTGCCGCCAGCGGCTGGTACAAACGCGTGGGCAAGCAAAGTTGGACCAACCGACCGCGCAATCCTTGACAGTCGCCAGCCGTACAGGAGGAAGCCATGGATCGGCAGCCTGGCGCTCCTCGCCCTCGGGCACTACGTCCTGCGCTTCATCGTTTTCGAGCTGGCGCTCTGACCCGATAGACAGACTAAATCTGGTCCGGGTACATGACGGCCTGGGCACCGCCATCGACGAACAGCACTGCCCCGTGGACATAGCGGGCATCGGGGCCGAGCAGGAAGGCCACGGTGCTCGCGACCTCCTCGGCCGGGGCCGAGCGTCCGAGCGGAACCGGCAGCGCGCGGATTGCCGGGGCGTGATCGGGGTCAGCGAGTAGCTTGTCGAGCATCGGCGTTTCCATCGTCCCCGGCGCAACGATGTTCAGGCGTACGCCCCGCTGCCCCCATTTTTCGGCGCGTCTCCGACACGCTTGGGCCAATGCGCGCTTGGCGTTCACGTAGGCGGTGTTGCCGTCCTTTCCGTCCATGATCTGCTGGGCGAGCGACTCGTCACCCGTGTGGCAGGCGTCCAGGAATTCCGGAATGGCGAGCGCCTGCACGGCGCCGCCGACCGACGAGATCGCGACGGCAGCGGGCGCCTCGCCCTTCGCCAGCGCGTCGAGCAGGCCGTCGAGCATCTCGATTGCGCCAAAATAGTTGACCCGCGTGATGTCTTTGGCCTCACCGTAGGGGCCGACACCGGCGCAGGACACGACACCGTCGAGCCTGCCAGCGCTGGCCTCGAGGCTGGCGGAGATGGCGTGCTCGCGACCTTTGGGCGTGCCCAGGTCGGCCTCGATCTCCGCCCCATGGATGTCGATTCCGATGATTCGAACGCCTTCCTTCTCGAGCCGACGCCCGATGGCGGCGCCAAGTCCCGAACCACTTCCCGTGACGACGATGCTGCGCATGGTCGGCTATTCTAGCCGACCGAGGAGCGCCCCATGTCAAAGCTTCGAGCCGACGAAGCGGCCGAGCTGAGCTTTCCCGGCCCCGAGATGCACGCGTGGCTTCATGGACTGCGCGAAAAGGGTCCTGTCGTCGAGGTGCCCTTCGCGGGCGAGACGGCTTGGTTGATCCTGAGTCAAACCGCGCTGGCGACCGCCTTCAAGGACGAAAGGATGTTCCCGGCCGGCGAGCACTACAAACGCGTGCTCGAACCCAGCCAGGGTCCGACCTTCCAGGGCCGTGAGGGTCGCGAACACCATCTGCTCCGCAGCCTGGCGACGCCGGCCTTTCGACCTCGCGCTCTGCGCAGCTGGCAGGACGAGCTCAGCCCCCTCGCACACGAGATGGTGGATCGCTTCGTCGGCGAGGGCCGCGTTGATCTCGTCGAACGCTTCACGAAAATCTATCCCTTCCTGGTGATCTCCCGGATGCTGGGTATTCCGCCCGAACAGGAAGACCAGTTCCACGGGTGGGCAACGGCCATGCTGCGCTTCGATCCCGAGGCGAACCGGGAATTCAGCGAGTACATGCTGCCGGTGATGGCCGAGCGGCGTCGGCAGCCGGGCGACGACGTGATGTCCGGCCTGCTCCACGCGGAGGTCGACGGACGGCGATTCAGCGACGAGGAGGTGCTGGCCCACGTGCGGCTGCTCTTCTCCGCCGGCGCGACCACGACCTTCGACGCCCTGGGGACCCTGCTGTTCGCGTTGCTCACGCACCCGGACGTTCTCGAGCGCGTTCACAGCGAGGAGGACGCGCTCGAGAAGGCGGTGGAAGAGCTGTTTCGCTGGGAGACGCCGGTGGCGAACCTGCCGCGATGGACGCTCGGCGGGGGAGAGCTGGCCGGCGTCGAGATCCCGCCGCGGTCGATGCTGCTCTTCAGCATCACGGGCGCCAACCACGATCCGGAATTCTTCACGGAGCCCGAGGTCTTCGACATCGACCGCGATACCCGCGCGAAGCTCACCTTCGGGCTGGGCAGCCACTCGTGTCCAGGGTTCCACCTGGCCCGGAACGAGCTGGTCGAGGCGACGCGTGTCCTGCTCGAGCGCTTGCCCGAGCTGCAGCTCGAGGACGAAGAAGTCGCCCAGCCTCGAGGCTTCGCCCTGCGCGGAAGCCAGTCGCTGCCGGTGAGCTTCCGTCCAGGATCGTGAGCCCCGCACTCCAGCTCGTCGTCGACGATCCGGCGACCCTCGAAGCTTGCCGTGACGTGTGTCGGCGGGTCCGCGCTGCCGGCGGACGCGCGTTTGCCGTTGGGGGATGCGTTCGTGACAGTGCGCTCGGTCGATCGAGTCGCGAACTGGACATCGAGGTCTTCGGGATCGCTGCGGACCTGCTGCGGCAGCTATTGGGTGAGCGTTTCGGCCTGAGCGAGGTCGGACGTTTCTTCGAAGTCATGAAGCTCCACCGACACCCCATCGATGTCGCGCTGCCGCGCGAGGGAGACGCGAGCCCCGAGCAAGCGGCGTCGCGGCGCGACTTCACCGTCAATTCCATCTATCTCGACCCGCTGACCGACGAGGTCGTCGACCCTTTTGATGGCCGGGGCGATCTCGAGCGGGGCATCCTGCGTCACACCTCGGAGCGTTTCGCCGAGGATCCATTGCGCGTGTTGCGCGGCATGCAGCTCACTGCCCGCTTCGAGCTCGAGGTTGCGCCGGAGACGGTCGCGCTCTGCCGGGGCCTTTCGCCCGATGGAGTTGCCCGCGAACGTGTCTTCGAAGAGTGGCGCAAGCTGGTCTGCGACGGCATCCGACCCTCGATCGGGCTCGCATTCCTCCGGGACTGCGGCTGGTTGCAGTACACGCCCGAGCTCGAAGCGCTCATCGATTGCGAGCAGGACCCCCGCTGGCACCCGGAAGGCGACGTCTGGATCCATACCCTCCACTGCATGGACGCGTTTGCGGAGGAACGGATCGGCGATGCCGAAGAAGACCTGATCGTGGGTCTGGCGGTTCTTTGTCACGACCTGGGGAAGCCCGCCACCACGGCTCACGAAAAGGGGCGCGTCACGTCCAAGGGGCACGAGCCGCTGGGCGCCGAGTTGACCGTCGAATTCTTGAAGCGCATGACCGACGACCGCGAGCTGATCGACGACGTCCCCCCACTCGTTGCCGATCATCTGGCGCCGAGCCATCTCTACAAGCAGAAGTCGAGCCATGCCGCGGTCCGGCGCCTGGCGCGCCGCGTGCGCAGAATCGACCGTCTGGTGCGTGTTGCCCGGGCTGACCATCGTGGGCGCCCGCCCAAGCCCTTCGACGGCTTTCCCGCCGGCGACTGGCTGCTCGCGCAGGCGCGAGAGCTCGAAGTCGCCGACTCCGTCCCGCGCCCCATCATCCTGGGCCGCCACCTGATCGAGCTGGGCCTGTCCCCCGGCGCCGGCTTCCGCCCGATTCTCGATGCCTGTTACACGGCCCAGATCGAGGGCGAGTTTGCCACGGTCGAAGGCGGGCTCGACTTTGCCCGCGCCGTCATCCGGCGCAGCCGTGACTAGCGCCTAGGGGCGCGGCGAGTAGCTGCGGGGACCGGTCAGCAGCCGGAGCTGGGGCTCGACGGCGTCGAGCCAGTCGCACAGGCGCGGGCGTGTGTCGCGCGGGTCGATCAAGTCGTGGACGCCGAAATCCTCGGCGCGCGGGAAGACGGACTGGGCGGCCGCGATCTGGTCTTCGAGCTCGCGGCGCCTTGCAGCCGGGTCATCGGCGGCCTCGATCTCCTTGCGATAGGCGAGCGCGACGCCGCTCTCCACGGGGAGTGCGCCGGCTTCGGCGGACGGCCAGGCGAGCACGGTCGCCTGGGGACCCAGGTGGATGCCGGCGGCGACGCCGAACGCCTTGCGGATCAGGACCGCCATCCACGGCACCTGGGTCTGGAGCACGGCGAACATGGCTTCCATGCCGTAACGGATCGTGGCGGCTTTCTCGGCATCGGGTCCGATCATGAAGCCGGGCTCGTCGACCAGACTCACGATCGGGAGATGGAAGCTGTCGCAGAACTCGGCGAAGCGCCGGATCTTCTGGGCGCCCTCGGCCGTCATGGAGCCGCCAGCCTGGAAGCAGTCGTTGGCCAGGATGCCGACGCTGCGTCCGTCGAGCCGCGCGAGTCCCGTCACTTGGGAGCGCCCGAACATGGGCGTCATCTCGAAGAACGAACCCTCGTCGACGATCCGCTCGATCACGCGTCGGATCTTGTACACTCGGCGTCGGTTGCGCGGCACGATCGAGAGCAGCTCTTCCGCGCGCCGTCCACGCGGATCGCTGCACTCGGTCACGGGCGCGCGCTCCCAGACATTGGCCGGCAGATAGCTCAGAAATGCCCGGATTTGCTGCCAGGCGTCTTCCTCGTCATTCGCCAGGTTGTTGACAACGCCGCTGCGCATATGGACCTGGGCGCCGCCGAGCTCTTCCTTGGTGATCTTGATGCCCAGGGCGCGCTCGACGAGCGCGGGCCCACCGGTCAAGACCTGGGCCGTGTCCCGGGTCATGATCGAGAGGTGCGACGCAACCAATCTCGCCGCCGGGAAGCCGGCGACCGGACCGAGCGCGGCACAGACCACGGGAACCGTCGCCAACGCTTCCATGCAGAGCAGGTTGAGCGGCGACGAGGCCGTCAAGTCATAGCCCGAACGGCCGCTGACGCCCGACGCTCCCGTCACGCTGGCGCCGCCGCCTTCGAGCATGCGGATCAGGGGAACCCGCATGTTCACGGCGAGCTGGTCGGTATAGATGCCCTTGCGCAGCGATCCTTGCGAGTAGGCGCCGCCTCGAATCGTGAAGTCGTCGCTCCCGATCACGACCGGGTGACCCTCGATCGAGGCCATGCCCATCACTACGTTGGTGGGCGTGAAGTCGAGCGTATTGCCCTGCTCGTCGCGCTCGGAGGCGCCGGAAATGCCGCCGATCTCACGGAAGCTGTCCTTGTCGACCAGGCCTGCGACGCGCTCGCGTGCGGTGAGCCGGCCGCGTCCGTGTTGCTTGGCCACCGCCTCGGCACCGCCCTGTTCCAGGGCACGCGCGCGGCGACGTTCGATCTCTTCGACCTCGTCCTTCCAGCTCATGCCGCGAGGATAACCAATGCATCCGTCACCCCGGCGGCTATCTTGGGCCTCCTACCGCTCAGAGGATGTCCAGCATGCCGCTCGATTTCGTCGAGCTCGTTGCCCCTTCGCACACGGCGCTCATCACACAGGAGGTGCAGCGCGGTGTCTGCGGCGACCTCTCCCAGCTGCCTGAGCTGGCCGCAGCGGCCGACAAAGTGATTCCGAACATCGCACGCCTGGTCGAGGCGGCGCGCGCCGCGGAGATTCCCGTAATCCACTGCACCGCAGTGCGGCGCAAAGATGGCCGGGGCGCCAACTCGAACGCTCGCATCTTCAAGTACATGGCCAGGGCGCCGCTCCAGCTGATCCCCGGCTCTCCAGCCGCCGAGATCGTTCCGGAGATCGCAGTCAAGGACGCGGACATCGTGATGGAACGCATTCACGGCGTGTCACCCTTCCAAGGCACCGAGCTCGACTTCATCCTGCGCAACCTGGGCGTCACGACGATCGTGGGCGTCGGCGTCTCCGTGAACGTGGCCATGCAGAATCTGGCCTTCGACGGCGTCAACTCCAGCTACCAGGTCGTGATCCCGCGCGACGGCGTCGCCGGCACGCCCCAGGAATACGTCGAGATGATCTTCGAACACACGCTCTCGATCGTGGCGACGCTTACCACCACCGACACCCTGATCGCCGCCTGGAGCTGACGGAACCGGACGGGGACGTTCTTGAATATTCAACTCCGTCCGGTTTATGATCGTTTCCCGGGGTCGGGGAGTTGAATATTCAAGAACGTCCCCGTCCGGTTCCGTCCAGTTTCTAGAAGGTGATGGGGAAGGTCGCGTAGCCCTGCACGAAGTCCGTGACGAGGCGCTCGGCCTTGTCGAGGTGGATCTCGTA
>Ga0209987_10001434_pt1 | contig 13128 bp, 10 predicted proteins | sample N074metaG_FD_182134 | JGI IMG/M metagenome (GOLD analysis project Ga0209987, IMG submission 182134) | Deep subsurface microbial communities from Kermadec Trench to uncover new lineages of life (NeLLi) - N074 metaG (SPAdes) (version 2) | ecosystem: Environmental > Aquatic > Marine > Ocean trench... | reverse complement strand
CGCGACCGCGAGGCCGAAGCTGATCACGCCCAAAGTCCCGTGGGTCCCGTTCCTCGCCATGTCGGCCTCCATAACTCGCCGCCGGCAAAACGCCGGGCTGGGGCCGGAGTCGCGTTCAGTCTAGTACATTTTCCGACATTTGGGAATTGCGGGGGTTCGCACGCGCGGACGGTGGTCGGAGAAGCACCAACCCGAGGCCGCCGAGCGCCGGAGGTCCGGCCGCGTCAGGCCAGCGAATCGAGTAGGGCTTCCAGGTCCTGAATGCCATCGAGCACGTGGTCGGCGAGCTTGGCCAGGCCGGCGCGGTCGCCGGTGCCGGTCAGCACGCCAACCACCAGCCCGGCCCCGGCTCGCTGGCCCATCTCCAGATCATGCCAATTGTCGCCGACCACGGCGACCTCGGCCGGCTCGAGCCCGGTGCGGACGCAGAAACCGTGCACCATGCCCGGGTCCGGCTTGAAGCCGTGGCCGCTGTCGTAGCCGGCCGCAAAATCGAGCAGATCGAGCACCGCGAAGGGGCCCAGCGTCGCCTCGATGCCGCGCTGGCTGTCGTTGGTGGCGACGCCGAGCTTGAGCCCGCGCCCCTTGAGCCGCGCGAACAGCGGCGCCAGCTCGGTGACCGGCGCGGCCTGGGCCCGGCTCTCCTCCTCGAAGATGCGGTCCAGGAGGTCGGCCAGGTCGCGCGGCGCCCAGCCGTTCACATGGGGCAACCAGATCGCGGCGATTTCGGTGGCGTTGCCGGCGGCCAACGCGGTATTGGCGCCGACCCGGTCGCGATCGGGATCGTAGCCGCCGATAACCAGCAGCCGCGCGCCCAACTCCCGATCGCCGCCGGCGGCCGCCAGGGCGGCAGCCCGGTTGGCGCTCATCCAGGTTGCCGCGTAGTCGAGCAAAGTGCCGTCCTTATCGAACAGCACACCACGGATGGCGCGTGAGGGTCGCGTGGCGTCGGAATCGGGCATCGCGCGTGATTCTTGGGCGGATTGGCGGTTTGTCAAGCGATCGCCGGCCGGGTCAAGATCGACGGCCAAACTCGGGCCGGTTCCTCTATCGCCAATTCCGCGCTAGGTTCGAGACATGGACGCGAGCTTCGACTACGTCATCGTCGGCGCCGGCTCGGCCGGCTGCGTGCTGGCCAACCGCCTGAGCGAGGACGCGGCCACGCGCGTGCTGCTGCTCGAGGCGGGGGGCAGCGACCGCAGCATCTTCATCCAGATGCCGACCGCGCTCTCCATTCCCATGAACATGCCGCGCTACAACTGGGGTTTCGAGACCGAACCCGAGCCGTTCATGAACGGGCGCCGGCTCGACTGCCCGCGTGGCAAGGTCCTGGGCGGCTCGTCTTCGATCAACGGCATGGTCTACGTGCGTGGCCACGCCCGCGACTTCGACGAGTGGGAGGCCCGGGGCGCCACCGGCTGGGGCTACCGCAACTGCCTGCCCTACTTTCGAAAGGCCGAAACCTGGACCGGCGGCGGCGACCAATACCGTGGCGGCGATGGACCGCTCGACACCTGCAACGGCAACGAGATGGCGAACCCGCTGTACCGCGCCTTCATCGAGGCCGGCAGAGAGGCCGGTTACCTGGAGACCGCGGACTACAACGGCTACCAGCAGGAGGGCTTCGGCCCCATGCACATGACGGTCCGGAACGGGGTCCGCGCCTCGGCCGCCAACGCCTACCTGAAACCGGTGCGGGGCCGGGACAACCTGACCGTGGTCACCGGCGCCCTGACCGAACGGATCGTGCTGGAGGGCAAACGCGCGGTCGGCGTCGTCTATGAACGGAACGGCGTGCCCCGGACTGTCCTGGCCGCGCGCGAGGTGATCCTGGCCGCCGGTTCGATCGGCTCGCCCCAATTATTGCAACTTTCCGGCATCGGCCCGGGCGCGGTGCTGCGCGCGGCCGGGGTCGAGGTCGCCCACGATGCGCCCGGGGTCGGCGAGAACCTGCAGGACCATCTCGAGGTCTACTTTCAGTTCCGCTGCCGCCTGCCGATCACCCTCAACGCCAAACTGGGGCCCTTGGCGAAGCTCTCGATCGGAACCCGCTGGATCCTGTTCAAGAATGGCCTCGGCGCCACCAACCATTTCGAATCCTGCGCCTTCATCCGCTCCAAGGCAGGGGTCGAATGGCCGGACATCCAGTACCACTTCCTGCCGGCCGCCATGCGCTACGACGGCAACGCCGCTTTCGACGGCCATGGTTTTCAGGTCCACGTCGGCCCGAACAAACCCAAGAGCCGCGGCCACCTGCGCATCGCCTCGCCGGACCCGCGCGCCAAGCCTAAGGTGCTGTTCAACTACCTGCGGCACGACGACGACCGGGCCGGCTTCCGCGCCTGCATCCGCCTGACCCGGGAGATCATCGGCCAGGCGGCCTTCGACCGCTTCCGCGGCGAGGAAATTCAACCCGGCGCGCCAATCACCTCGGATGACGCTATCGACGCCTGGATCCGCGCCAACGGGGAGAGCGCCTATCACCCCTCCTGCACCTGCAAGATCGGCGCGGCGGACGACCCCATGGCGGTGCTCGACCCCGAATGCCGGGTGCGCGGGATCGAGGCCCTGCGGGTCGTCGATTCCTCGGTGTTCCCGACCATCACCAACGGCAACCTGAACGCGCCGACCATCATGCTGGCGGAGAAGGCGGCGGACACGATCCGCGGCCGTGCCCCGCTGGCGCCCTCCAACGCCCCGGTCTACATCGCCCCCGATTGGGAAACCAAGCAGCGGTAAATCGGCACTCTAGCCCGACCGGGCGCAGCGGCTTGCAGCGGCTTGCAGCGGACCCGGGGCCGCCCTACCGTGGCCCTCGGGCGACGACGACGCGGGCTCGCGCAGTGAACGTCCGGGAGGAACCACACCATGACGTTCCATCTTCTGGTGCTGCCGGGCGACGGCATCGGGCCCGAGGTGATTGCCCAGGCCCGCCGTGTGCTGGACTGGTTCGCGACCCGCCGCGGTTTGGCGATCGAAATCGAGGACGGCCTGATCGGCGGCGCCAGTCACGACCGCCACGGCAGCTTCCTGACCGAGCAGACCAAGGCCCGGGCGCAGGCGGCGGATGCGGTGCTGATCGGCGCCGAGGGCGGCCCCAAATGGGCGCGGATTCGCGCCGGCAGCGGACCGGAATCGCGCAGCGGCCTGATCCGCCTGCGCCGCGAGCTCGACGTCTACGCCAACCTGCGTCCGATCCGGTGCTTCGACGCGCTCGCCGGCGACTCGCCGCTCAAGGCCGAGGTCATCCGCGGCGTCGATTTCACGATCGTGCGCGAACTCACCGGCGGGGTTTATTTCGGCGAACCCCGGGGCATCGAGGAGTTGCCGGACGGCACCCGCCGCGCGGTCGACACCCAGGTCTACACCACGCCGGAGATCGAACGCATCGCGCGCGTTGCCTTCGAACTGGCCCGCGGCCGCGCCGGGCGTCTGCATTCGGTGGAGAAGGCCAACGTCATGAAGACCGGCGTGCTGTGGCGCCAGGAAGTGGAACGCCTGCACCGGGCCGAGTATTCCGACGTCGCGCTCGAGAACGTGCTGGCGGACAACTGCGCCATGCAACTGATCCGGAACCCGCGCCAGTTCGACGTCATCGTCACCGACAACCTGTTCGGCGACCTGCTGTCCGACGGCGCGGCGATGATCGCGGGCTCGCTCGGCATGCTGCCGTCCGCGTCCCTCGGCGCACCCCTTGGGGCGCCCGGGGCGGAAGACCGGCGCAAGGCGATCTACGAACCGGTGCACGGCAGCGCCCCGGACATCGCCGGGCGCGGCCTGGCCAATCCGCTCGGCGCAATTCTGAGCGTCGCCATGATGCTGCGCCACTCGCTGAACCGGGAAGCCGAGGCGGCCCTACTGGAAGGCGCGGTCGAGGCGGCGCTCGGGAACGGCCTGCGCACGGCCGATATCGCGCCCGCCGGCGCGCCCCCCGGGGCGCCCACGGTCGGCACCCAGACCATGGGCGACGGTGTGCTCGCGGCGCTAGAGGCGGCAACCCAGTAAGCGGGAGTCGGGGAAACTCCGCGATTCACCGTTTAAGGTATTCTGTATCCGCTTGCGGGCTTCTTCATAGGGATCGTTGAGCGATGCTTCGGCAACAACACCTAGGACGACGCTTGGTGAGGTCCCGCGGAAATCAGCGATAGAAAGTGATCTCTACTCGCCGGTCCGCCGCGACATCCTCGCCGAGGATTTTACCCAGGAACGAATCTTTCTTGAATACCGCGCCACGGCCGACGACCTGGAACTTCTTGCCGGTCAAGCCGGACTCTTTGAGATAGGCGGCCACGGCCTCGGCTCTTTCCAAGGCCAGCTTCTCGTTGTAGTCCGCGTTACCGGTCCTATCGGCCTGACCGAGTACGCAGATCTCCATGTTCGGATTGCTTTTATAGCGCTCCGCCGCGGCTTTCAGAGTATTCTTATCTTTCTCATCTATCTCGGTGCTGTTAACCGCGAATTTTATGATGTGCCGCTCCGTTCCCTTCAGGCCCGCCGGCGCAATGCAACCGGACGCATAGCTTGTGCCGGCGTAGAAAACCAGCAACGCCGTGAGGCACAAAAAAGCCACCCGCCTGACCAACGACAATCCGAATTTGGCGTTCATTCTTTCCTCCCTGTTGAATTCGTTTGCGGCTGCAAACCTTGGTCCGGCCGGCGAGAACTGTCAAGAGCCCCCAGGTTTCCGCCCGATATCGGATATCGGGTATTCGTGTTTCAGCTATTTTGCGAACCCGGGCCCGCGCGGCCTCACACCCGCTCCAACACCACGGCGATGCCTTGGCCGACGCCGATGCAGGCGGTGCAGAGGGCGTAGCGGCCGCCGGTCTCGTGGAGTTCCTGGGTCGCGGTGGCGATCAGGCGCGCGCCGCTGGCGCCCAAGGGGTGGCCGAGGGCGATGGCGCCGCCGTTGGGATTGACCCGCGGGTCGTCGTCGGCCAAACCCAAGAGGCGCAGCACCGCCAGCACCTGGGCGGCGAAGGCCTCGTTGATCTCGATCACGTCGATGTCTTCGAGCGTGACGGCGGCGCGCGCCAGCACCTTCTCGGTCGCCGGTGCCGGTCCCAGACCCATGACCCGGGGCGCGACCCCGGCCACCGCAGCCGCGACGATGCGGGCGCGGGGTTCGAGCCCCTGTTCCTTGGCCGCGGCTTCCGAGGCGACCAACAGCGCCGCCGCGCCGTCGTTGACGCCCGAAGCGTTACCGGCGGTGACCCGGCCGTCCTTTCGAAACGGCGCCGGCAGCTTGGCGAGGCCTTCGAGCGTGGTCTCGGGGCGCGGGTGCTCGTCGGCCTCGACCACGACGGGATCGCCCTTGCGGCGCGGCACCGCGATCGGCGCGATTTCCTTGGCCAGGCGGCCGCTGGCCTGGGCCGCGGCGACCTTCCCCTGGCTCCACAGCGCGAAGCGGTCCTGGTCCGCGCGCGCGATCTGGTGCTCCTCGGCCACGTTCTCCGCGGTCTCCGCCATGGCGTCGACGCCGTGGACGCGCTCGATGATCGGGTTGACGAAGCGCCAGCCGAGCGTGGTGTCGTGGACCTCGGCCTTGCGCGAGAAGGCGGTCTCCGCCTTGGCCATGACAAAGGGCGCGCGCGACATGGACTCGACCCCGCCGGCGAGCACGAAGCCCGCCTCGCCGCAGCGAATCGCGCGCGCCGCCTGGCTGGTCGCCTCCAACCCCGAGCCGCAGAGCCGGTTCACGGTCGCGCCGGGCACGCTCACCGGCAGCCCGGCAATGAGGCTCGCCATGCGCGCGACATTGCGGTTGTCCTCGCCGGCCTGGTTGGCGCAGCCATAGATCACGTCGTCGAGCGCCGCCCAGTCGACGCCCGGGTTGCGGGCCATCAGCGCCGAGATCGGATGGGCCGCAAGGTCGTCGGTGCGGACCGCCGCCAGCGCCCCGCCAAAGCGCCCGATCGGCGAGCGCACCGCGTCGCAAACGAAAGCCTGGGTCATGGTGGTGTCCTCTCTGTCTTATTCCCCGCGGCCCCCGACTACCGCCCGCCGCGCAGTTTTTCCAGGGTCGTGTAGGCGGAGATAGCTTCCAGGCTGGAACGTACTTCGAGCACGACGCTGCCCTCGGCCGCCAACGTGCGTTCGACCGCGTCCTCGATCTCATCCTCGCGCGCGATCGCGATACCCTCGGCGCCGAAGGATTGGGCCCAGGCGGCGAAGTCCGGATTGGCGAGATCGGTGCCGCTGATGCGGCGCGGGTAGTCGCGCTCCTGATACAGGCGGATGGTGCCGTAGCTTCGATTGTTCGAGACGATCAGCTTGAGCGCCGCGCCGGTTTGAACCGCGGTCGCGAGCTCGCCGCCGGTCATCAGCATACCACCGTCGCCGATGAAGCTCAGCACCTGACGCCCGGGCATCCTGAGCGCGGCGGCGACCGCGCCGGGCACGCCGAAACCCATGGCGCCGCCGACCAGGCCGAGCAGCAGGTTGCCGGGTTGCCAGGGCCAGTGCCGGTGCACCCAGGAGCCGAAATTGCCGGCGTCGGTGATCACCACCGCGTCCGCCGCCGCCCGGCGCCCGAAGGCATCGACCACGGCGCCGAAGTCGACACCGTCGCTCGGCTGCGTGGGTGTATAGGCGGCGAGCGCCCGTGCCCGTTCGTTGAGCGCCGCGCACCAGGCCTTGCGCGCGGGCACCGGCTCGTGGCGCCGGACGGCCAGCGCCTCGAGGAACGCGACCGGATCGACCGCCAGGCCGAGGGTGGTCTGGAACACGGTTCCGATCTGGTCTGGGTCTGGATGAACGTGGATCAGCGGCTGCTCGGGTTCCGGCGCGCGCGGCAGGCGGTAACCCTGGGTCGTGGTGTCGTTGAGCCGGGCACCAACGGCCAGGATCAAGTCCGCCGCTGCCATGGCGTCGACCTGGGCCGGGGGAATCTTGAAGCCCAGGTATCCGGCGAAGTTGGGATGATCGTTGGCGAAGCCGTCCTGGCGTTTGAAGGCCAGCGCGACGGCGAGGCCGTGGGCCTCGGCGGCGGCCTGCAGCGCGGCCCGGCCGGCGGGCTCGGTGGCGCGGCCGCCGGCGATCACCAAAGGCCGTTCGGACTCGGCCAAGAGCGCGACCACGGCATCGATGTCGCCTGCGCTCGGCGCGGCCTGGGCCAGCGGCAGCGGCGCGATCACCTCGGCCGCGACCGCATCGGTGAGCATGTCCTCGGGCAGCGCGATGACGCAGGGGCCCGGAGTTTCGCTCAGCGCCAGGTGGAAGGCGCGCGCCACCACCTCCGGCAACTGCGCCGCGTCGGACACCTCCCAGACTCCCTTGGCGATGTCGCCGAACATAACGCCATAGTCGATCTCCTGGAACGCGCCGCGGCCGCGGTCGGCGCGCCCGACCTGGCCGATCAACAGCACCAACGGCACCGCGTCCTGCTCGGCCACGTGCACCGCAATGGAGGCGTTGGTCGCGCCCGGACCGCGGCTGACCGCGCAGACCCCGGCACGGCCGGTGATCTTGGCGTCGGCCAGCGCCATGAAGCCGGCCCCGCCCTCGTGGCGCGCGGCCACCAAATCGATGTCGGGCGCGTCGTGCAGCGCGTCCAGGAGCGCCAAGTAGCTCTCCCCCGGCACGCAGAAAATGCGCTCGACGCCGTGGGCGCGCAGGCACTCCACCATGACATCGGCGGCGCGGAGGGTATTGCTCCCGGTGGCCATGGTTGGTTCAGCCCTTCAGTTCCGATTTCAGCGTCGGCTTGCGGACCTTGCCCGCCGCGGTCAACGGCGGCGGATCGGGCGCGAGCTCTCCCAATGCGACCCCGGCTTCGATCACCCGTCGAGTTCCTTGAGCATTTCGCGCGCGATGATCAGTTGCTGAATCTGAGAGGTGCCCTCGTAGATGCGGAACAGGCGCGCGTCGCGATAGAAGCGCTCGATACCGACCTCGGTCAAATAGCCGGCGCCGCCGTGAATCTGCACCGCGCGATCGGCGACCCGGCCGACCATCTCGGAAGCGTAGTACTTGCACATGGCCGCCACCTTGGTGATCTTCTCGCCTGCGTCCTTGCGCCGCGCGGCGTCGAGCACCAGCGCCTTGGCGGCGGCGCATTCGGTCTCGCAGTCCGCCAGCATGGCCTGGACCAGTTGAAACTCGCCGATCCGCTTGCCGAATTGCTTGCGCGCGCCGGCGTAACGCAGGGAATCCCGGATCAGCCGCTCGGCCAGACCGACGCAGCCGGCCGAGATGGTCAAACGGCCGCGGTCGAGCACCTTCATCGCGGTCTTGAAGCCCTGGCCCTCGACGCCGCCGATAATCGCCTCGCCGGGCACTCGGCAGTCCTCGAAGATCACGTCGCAGACCTGGGCGCCCTGTTGGCCCATCTTGGCGTCGGGCTTGCCCAAGCCGAGCCCCGGGGTATCGGCCTCGACCAGGAAGGCGGTGACGCCGCGCGCGCCGCTGTCCTTGGCGCCAGTCCGCGCCATGACCGTGAACAGCCCGGCCTGGGGCGCATTGGTGATGAAGCGCTTGGTGCCGTTGAGCACAAAGAAGTTGCCGTCGCGCCGCGCCGAGGTTTGCAGCGAGGCCGCGTCCGAGCCGTAGTCGGGCTCGGTCAGGGCGAAGGAGCCGACCAGTTCGCCGCTGGCCAGGCGCGGCAGATAGCGGCGCTTCTGCGCCTCGGTGCCGTCGATGACGATGCCCTGGCTGCCGATGCCGTTGTTGGTGCCGAAGGTGGAGCGGAACGCCGGCGAGGTTTTGCCCAGTTCGATTGCGACCCGCACCTCCTCCTCGACGTTCAAGCCGATGCCGCCGTATTCCTCGGGGATCGCCAGGCCGAACAGGCCGAGCGCGCGCATCTCCGCGATCAGCTCGGCGGGCATGGCGTCGTTCGCCGCGACCTCCGCCTCGCGCGGCACCAGGCGTTCTCTAACGAAGCGCCGCACGGTATCGAGCAGTTGCCCGAAGGTTTCCGAATCCAGGCTCATACGGCCCATCCCTTAGCCAGTTGCCGCGACGCCGGCCAGGCGCCGCTCGGCCTCGGCGGCCTCGGCCATCAATTGGTCGAGGATCGCCGCGACCGGTTGCACGGCATCGGCGAAGGCAGCCGACTGGCCGACCGAGAGAATACCCTTGTTCCAGTCGCCGGTCTGGTAGGCTTGTTTCTGCAACGCGCCGGCGATGAGCGGTGCGTAATGCTCGTACTCGGTCGTGCCCGTGGCCTCGACATCGGCGACCGCGCGCGCCGTGTCGTTGTCGAGCGCCCGGTAGGTGTTGCGCAGAGTCTGCAGCACCAGCACGGTGTCGGTCTCGTTCGCTTCGATCAGGCGCTCCTTGTAGGCCGCATGGGCCCAGATTTCCTCGGCCACGGTCATGCGCGTGCCCAGGATCACCGCGTCGGCGCCGAAGGCCAGCGCCGCCACGATCTGCGCGCCGTGACCGATGCCGCCGCCGATGGCCAGCGGCAGGCGTAATTTTTGCGCCGCCACCAGGCCCTGGACCATGGTGCCAACCAGCTGGATCCCGGGATGGCCGCCGCATTCGGCGCCGACCACCGAGAGCGCGTCGACGCCCAACTTCTGGGCCGAGAGCGCGTGGCGCACCGTCGAGACCTTGTGGATCACCGTGCAGCCGGCGTCCTTCAGGACCGGCAACACCTCCTTGGGCGGCAGGCCCGAAGTCTCGAGAATGCGCACCCCCTCCCCGAGCAGGATCTCGGTATGGCCGCGCAACACCTCGTTGGCCTCGGGCCGCGGGGAATAGTAAAGATTGACCCCGAAGGGCTTGCCGCCGGTCAGCTCGGCGCAGCGCTGGAGCTCGGCACGGAACGCGCCGGGGTCGGGGAAGGTCTTGGCGGTGATGAAACCCATGGCGCCGGCGTTGACCACCGCGGCCACGTAGGTCGCGTCGGCCAGGTACATCAGCCCGCCGCAGAGGATCGGGTGGCGGATGCCGAGCAACTCGGTCATCCGGGTCCGGTAGCGCGCCGGGGTCATGGCGTCCCGCCGCCTTTCCGCACCACGATGGCGGCATCGAGCGCGACCGCGCCTTGGCCCTCGGGCAGTACCAGGAAGGGGTTCACGTCGATGCTCTCGATACGGGCCGCCTCGGCCGCCGCCAACACCGAAAGCCGGACCAACGCCTCGGCGAGGGCCTCGAGGTCGGCGGGCGGCGCGCCGCGCAGACCTTGCAACACCTTGAAGCCCCGGATTTCGCGGATCATGCGCCGCGCCTCGCCCAAGCCGAAGGGCGCCAGGCGAAACACCACGTCGCCCAGCGCCTCGACGAAAACGCCGCCAAGCCCGAACATTACCGCCGGGCCGAACAGCGGATCGCGCTGGACGCCAAGGATGGTCTCGACCCCGCCCGCCACCATGGGCGCGACCAGCACGCCCTCGGGCGAGATGCCGGCCGCGGCGGCGCGCGCCGACAACGTTTCGAAGCCGGTCCGCGCGGCCACCGGCGTATCCAGGTTCAGCAGCACGCCGCCGATCTCGGTCTTGTGGGCGAGGCCCGGCGCCGACAGCTTGAGCGCCACCGGCCCCCCCAGGTCCCGGGCCGCCGCTTCCGCCGCCTCGGCGCTGTCCACCAGGCGCTCGCCGAGCACCGGAATCCCGGCCGCGGCCAGCAGCGCCTTGGCATCGCGCTCGCTCGGGGGGCCGTCCGGCAATCGCGGCAGCCGCCCCGGCAGCGGAGGTGGCGCCTCGGGCTTGCGGGCGAAGCTCTCGCCGAAGCCGACCAAGGCCGCGGTCGCCGCGATCGCGCGGCAAGGGTCCTCGAATACCAGGTAGCCGGCCGCCTCGTAGCGCGCCACGATGTCCGGCGGGGCGATCAGCGAGAGCACGATCAGGTGCTCGGGGTGCCGCTCGCGCAGCGCGCTGAGGGTGGCCAGCAAGTCGTCGACGATGTAGGGCGACGCGGCGACCATGGTCAAAAAGGCGACGATGGCGTGGTAGTCGCCCTCTTCGATCATAATCTCAAAATTTTTCTCAATAAGGCTGATATCATTGAAAATTTGGGCCGTGACGTCGACCGGATTGCGGGTCGTGGCGAAGGGCAGAATCTGCTTCAGCTTGGCCTGGGCGGCCGCGGGCATGGGCGCCACGTCGAGGCCCAGATCGCTGGCGTCGTCGGCCATCTGCACCCCGACCCCGCCGGAGATGGTGATCAACCCGAGGCGCCGGCCCTTGGGATAGATGCCGCCGCTGCACGCGTAGGCGGCATCGAGCATGTCCTCGGTCGAACGTGCGCGGTAGACGCCGTACTGACGGAACACGGCTTCGTAGATCGCATCCGAGCCGGCCAGCGCCGCGGTATGCGAGACCGCGGCCGCGATCCCAACCGCGCTGCGCCCGACCTTCATGAAGATCACCGGCTTGCCCCGCGCCCGCGCCAACGCCAGGCCGTGGAGCAGCGCGGCGCGGTCGCGCGCGCCCTCGGCGTAGGCCACGATCACGCGCACGTCCTCGGCCAGCGCCGCCCAGGCGATGCACTCGCCGATCTCGACGTCGGCCTCGTTGCCGGTGGTGATCCAGTAACGCACCCCGAGGCCCTTGGCGCGCGCGAGGGCGAAGACGTGACTGCCGTAGGCACCGCTCTGGCTGATGATGGCAACGTGGCCGGGCGGCGGCAGGCCGCCGTCGATGCTCGAGGAGAAGGTCGCATAGAAGTTGGCGGCGGCGTTGAAGACGCCCAGGCAGTTGGGTCCCACGACCCGCAGGCCGCTGCGCCGCGCGACCTCGCTCACCCGCGCCTGCAGGACTTCGCCCTCTGGACCGGCCTCGGCGAAGCCCGAGGAAAACACCACCGCGGCCTTTACGCCCGCATCCGCGCAGGCTTCGAGCGCGTCCGCCACCAGCGCCGCCGGCAGCGCCACGATGGCGCAGTCGACCGGCCCCGGCACCTCGCCGATCGATGGATAGGCCTTGAGGCCCTGCACCGTCTCCCGGTTGGGGTTGATCGGATAGATCGGCCGCGCAAAGCCCGCCTCCAGCATATAGCGCAGCGGCCGGCCGCCGATCCGGGAGGGATCGCTGGAGGCACCCAGGATCGCCACCGCCGACGGATCGAGCAGCGGCCCGAGATCGGGCACAGCCGGCGGCGCGGCGCTCTCCGGGCCAGCGGAATCGGGCGCAGAACTTGGCAGCGGGTCCTCCCTGTGCCAGCGCCCCAACGCGGGCCCGGCGCCCCTTGTTTCTAGCACGATCCCGCCGGTCCGGGTAAAGCTCCCCCGCCCCGGGACACCGCTTTACCCCCGGCACCCTGCGTTGCACACTCGCGCTCCGTGCCGCGGCGCCCGACGCGCCACCACCGCCCCGCCACCACCGCCCCGCCACCACCGCCGATCCCACCGCCGACCCCGAGGAATCGCCATGACCGACCCAGACCTGTTTTCCCTTCACGGCCAAGTCGCGGTGGTGACCGGCGCCTCCAGGGGCATCGGCCGCGCCATCGCCGAGGCCCTGGCCGCCGCCGGCGCCAAGGTGACGATTTCGAGCCGCAAGCTGGAGGCCTGCGAACGAGTCGCCGGCGCCATCAACGAAAGCGGCGGCGCGGCCATCGCGCTCGCTTGCAACATCTCCCACAAGGAAGAGCTGCAAGGCCTGGTCGACCGCACGCTCGAGCACTGGGGGAAGATCGACACGCTGGTCTGCAACGCCGCGGTCAACCCCTACTTCGGCCCGCTCGCCGAAATCCCCGACGAGGCCTACGAAAAGACCATGACCGCCAACCTGCAGAGCGACCTCTGGCTCTGCAACATGGTGATCCCGCAGATGGCCGAACGCAGCGGTAGCGCACCAGGGGGCGCCGTGATCCTGGTGTCCTCGATCGCCGGGCTCAAGGGCCACGGCAACCTGGGGGTCTACGCGCTCTCCAAGGCCGCCGGCATGCAGCTCGCCCGCAGCCTGGCGGTCGAGTGGGGCCGGTCCAACATCCGGGTCAACACCATCGCGCCGGGCCTGGTGCGCACCGACATGGCGCGCGCACTCTGGGAGGACCCGGACCGCCTCGCCCAGGCGCTGGAAAGCTACCCCCTGGGCCGCATCGGCGAACCCCAGGACATCGCCGGCGCCGCCGTGTTCCTGGCGTCACGAGCCGGCAACTTCATGACCGGCCAGACCCTGGTGATCGACGGCGGGACGACGGTGATGGGCGGAAGGTATAGTTGAGGGGGGGGGCCAA
>Ga0209987_10001433_pt1 | contig 13128 bp, 14 predicted proteins | sample N074metaG_FD_182134 | JGI IMG/M metagenome (GOLD analysis project Ga0209987, IMG submission 182134) | Deep subsurface microbial communities from Kermadec Trench to uncover new lineages of life (NeLLi) - N074 metaG (SPAdes) (version 2) | ecosystem: Environmental > Aquatic > Marine > Ocean trench... | reverse complement strand
ACTCGTCGTCGAGCCCGGGACCGAAAGTAGAGGACGAAGGATTTGCCCAACCAACACCGACAGTCCAAATTTCGTCGAAACTTCGTGTGAACTCCATGCCCGCGCTGACTGCATCCTCGGCCGCAACGCCGCCGCCACCGTCTGAATGACCGAAGCGGACAAACGAGAGCACATTGCCACTTAGTTGTGATGCGATGCTCACCGCCCAACCATCACCTTTTGGTGTGCCTGCCCGAACACGTGCGTCTTTTTCCCAGTACGTGAACTGCAGGCGATTCGATCCACGTTCCGCGAAGGACGGTGTGAATCCGATTTCAACGGCTTTGATCCACTCGCCTTCCTCGAGCGTACTTAGATCAAAGTCGCCGTTCACTGCATTCGCGTCGTAGATTTGTGCGCCGAGCCAGATATTGTCGGTTATAAATCCTTTAACGACACCGCCAATTGCACCGAGGCCGGTTGTTGGCAACGTCGGGTTGTAGATCGACGAGCGATTGATAAATCCTTTTGAGAGTGTCTGAAAAGGAAATGCGTCGAGATAAACATCGAATGCAAGACGACCTACCGCATACCCTGCCCTGCCATTCGCGAAATGCTGAATCCAGCTCAAGACAGGAATGTCGAATTCGAATTTCTGGGTATAGGCGAAGCCCGGGGCCAGCGTGCGGATGCCGGTGGCACCGCCTAATGAGGCGGGTGCCTGAAACCCGCCGACGTGTGAACGACTCTCGAGACGCCACGCAAGGCGGCCGCTATTGCCGTTGTCATGCCGGAAAAGGTTCCATGTGCCCTGGTAGCGAAAGATATGGCCGAGGGCATCGTCGTCCTCACCTGGCAACGCGTCACTGGCTTTCTGATAGAGGAGATAGAGGCTGGCGCCAAATGCGACACTGCGATCCTCTTTTACCCGGCGCTTCCAATCGAAATACGGGCCGAGCGTTCTTTGCAGGCCGTCGAACTGGTACCTTGGCTCTCGTGCGGTATCATTTCTTTTCAGTTCGTTACCGACACTGTCCGGTCCACCGAATTCTGCAATGTCTTCGTAACCGGATTGATGACTTTCCGCGCTGGTCGCTTCGCCCTCCTGCGCTTCGCTGTTTTCCGGCGCGCTATCCTGGGCCTGAGCCGGCTGGCAAAAGAAAGTGATCACGCCCAGCGCGAACAGATTCCTAAAAACGTGCCCGGTTGGTCTGGTCATTTTGAGATTTTCTTACCTGGATTCATGCTCTAGTCAACCCAGTCCTGCAAATGGTAGCGTAACGATACTTCGCCTGCCTGCAAATTCAAGTAATTACCATTGATTGTGATTTCGATTGCCGTACTGGCCGTTACGTTCTAATGTTGACCTCGTGACCCTACGTATAGTCGCCGCGATAACGGATCGGCTCGGTGTGCGTCACAGACGCAAGCAGCGTTACGATGGCGCCTGCGATTAGAAAAGTGCTCGCCCGCATCCTTCCAGCTGTCGGTCAGTCATGATGATTGAAACGGTTACCTCGAATTCCTCCCCGCTCATCACGTCGGTACAGCGCTGTCCCCTGATTTCCACGATGATGCCGTAGCCTTCGAGCACGTATTGCGTGCGGCGCTCCCCCTGGTACACAACAGGATCAACGTAAGGATAACTATTGCGGTTCTGACCGTAGTCGGTAACCAGCAGGATATCCGTGCCATTCGTAATCTCGAGCAACCAGCCAGGTTCCTGGCCGATCGCCCGGAAGGCGACGCCGCGCAGCTTGGCCCGGTGCCAGACATTATCAATCGACTTTTCGTCGAATCCCGACTTTCCCGGCTCCGGATTGCTCAGGCCATCGCAGGAGAACGCCGCAAAGGATACCGCCAATATTGATAAGGCTCGTGCACCTATATATGCACATTCCGGGAGACGGACTCGGCGAACAGAGCGGCTGTGGGAATTTCTCGGGTGCTTTAGCAATGAGGACCGGAAACCGGGATAATGTGTATCATCCTTTATTCTACAAGTCTGACATCGTAAGGCATCTCAGTTTATGACACATAGTTTGCGGTGTAGGTCTTTTCTCGTTTTGATTGGCACACTTGTCGTCTGCGAGTCCGCTCCTGCACAAGGCTGGCTAGACTATATCCGCAACTACGATCTGAATGACTACGCGCTGGGCGTCACATTGTCAGGCAGCCAAAGCCCGTATACCGGTGGCGAAAATTCTTTAATCGCTTATCCAGTTCTAACCAGCTTTCGTAATCCTGCGTTCACCGATGACTGGCTCATAATTCGAGACGGCGATTTAGGGATACGTTGGGTGACCAAGAATCGCTGGGAACTGGGCCTGGTCGGACGCGTCCAGACGCTGGGACTTGGGACCAGCGATTCGCCGGCATTGCGCGGCCTCGATGATCGTAAGTGGGGACTAGAGCTTGGTCCGTTTGTTGGCTATCGCGGCTGGCCGGTACACATCAACTTCAAATCCTACACCGAGATAACTGACAATCACGACGGTCTGACCGGCGAGCTCGAATTCTCATTGCCACGTGAGTTCGAATGGGGTTTCCTGATTCCAGGTGTGGGCGTTAATTATCTGACCGCTGACTACGCCAACTACTACTTTGGTGTCACCCCTTTAGAAGCGAATCCCGTTCGACCGCCGTATCAAGCTGGCGACGCGCTGAACACTGCAATCAATGTGCGCTGGGGTTATCGAATAACAGACAAGTGGCTCCTGTACGGCAGTGTTGGCCTGGAAATCCTCGACTCGGAAATTACCGATAGCCCGATCGTCGACAAGGACGAAATTTTTTCTGCATCTATATCTTTGGCGTACAACAGAGATGTTTTTCGGCCGAGAATTTCTTATAGGCCGCCCGCTAAGCAGGCAAAATTCGAGATTCGATTGGGCGCGTTCAACGATTCCATAGACACCAAGATCATTCGGGATTCGTCTTTAGGGATCAACGGCAGTGACATTGACCTTGAAGATGCGCTTGGCCTGCCGGATGAAGAGACCATCTTGCACTTTGACGCATTCTATCGAATCGGCACTTTCCATAGGCTTGAAGTCGGCTACATGGCTATTGACAGAAGCGGACAGACAACATTGCAGAACGATGTCGATTTCGGTGATGAGCATTTTCCAGCCGGAACCACCGTAAACAGTCACTTTGACACCAGGATAATTCGTGTTGGCTACGCCTATTCATTGATCAATGATCCACAAAAGGAACTCGGCGTCATGGGTGGCCTGCATTTTACGAAATTTAGTAGCGAGATATCCGTCACTGCGACAGGTCAGAATGAAAATACGAATGCCACAACGCCTCTGCCGGTCATTGGTTTGCACGGATCCGTGGCACTGGGCGAAAAGTCTTCTCTTCGTGCGAGACTACAGTTCTTCCGCATGGATTATGATCGTTTCGAAGGATTCCTGAATTTCGCAACCCTTAGCTGGCAACGGCGCTTCGGCGAAACATTCAACGTCGGTCTGGCCTTTAACTACTACGAATTGAATCTTGACTCGCACGACAACGATGTCAGAGGCTCACTGGAAGTACGCCACTATGGGCCGGAATTATTTATCAGCGCAGAATTCTGAGATTTTCAGAACAATTGGCGGAGAGGGCGGGATTCGAACCCGCGGTACGGGGTTACCGTACACTTGCTTTCCAAGCAAGCGCCTTAAGCCGCTCGGCCACCTCTCCATATATTCATCATTGTGTCAGTCGATCTTATCGAACACGAAATCGGGACCGGCGCTTGAACAAGCGCGTTGACTCGGCGCATCTTGCGCCTCGCCCTGCGGGCGATTTCGCTATGCTCAATCGTCCAAAATCGCTCGGCCACCCCTCCGTTGTAAGATGTTGTTCGAATTATTCGATTTTCATCGTTGGGGGCAAATCGACGCAACCCGCATCCAGGTCTCGGGGCGGTCTCGGGGATGCTTCGGGTATGACCATTTCCTTGTATTCATCCAGATCATCGAGGTCTTCGGGAACCACGATTCGCTTGCCGCCCTCAGCGGATTCGTAGAATGCAAGCTCGTCGCAGGTTGGCGCACTGCTGCAACCGCTGATTATCAACGCAGCTACCAGCAGCAACAACACCTTTGCCCTGTTCATGGCTGGCCACCGGTCGTTACGCCCGCGATATTCATAGCGTCTTTCATTTGTCCGTGAAATTCATCTGCATAAACTGTTAATGGTAAGCGAATAGCTGAGGAAATCAGGCCCATCTCGTGCAGCGCCCATTTGACGGGTATTGGGTTTGACTCAACAAACAACGCCGTGTTCAGTGGTTGAAGACTATCGTCAATTTCCGCAGCCTTTTCGATTTCGCCATCTGCAACCGCCCGGCACAAATCAGACACTTGCCGCGGAGCAACATTACCACTTACGGTAACGACCCCATGTCCGCCAAGCCTCAGAAATTCCAATGTTGTGAAATCGTCTCCGCTGAAGTACCTGAACCCCTCGGGTAATAACGCCCGGTGCTGCTTCATTCGCTCCATATCTCCCGTCGCGTCCTTGACGCCGATAATGTTCGGATGATCTGCCAGTCTTGCCAGCGTCTCCGGGAGGATGTCTGCGACCGTCCTTCCCGGCACGTTGTAAAGCATTATCGGCTTGTCGACAGCATCCGCGATCGCCAGAAAATGCTGATACAGACCTTCTTGTACCGGCTTGTTGTAATAAGGAACAACCAGCAGGTAGCCATCAATTGCTGCATCCGCCACTTCCAGGGACAGGTTCACCGTCTGCCGGGTCGAATTTGATCCGGTGCCGGCAATTACCGGAATGCGCCCGGCAACCATTGCCGCTGCGCGCCTGATCAGTTCGGCATGCTCTCCTATGTCGAGGGTCGAAGATTCACCGGTCGTGCCGGCAATCACAAGGCCGTTCGTGCCCTCGCCGATATGGAACTCGATCAGCCGCCGCAACGCATCGTAGTCAATCCGGTCGTGCTCATCGAACGGCGTGACCAGGGCCACAATACTGCCTTGAAACACGGTAAATCCTCGCCCAAAACAAAGCACGCGATGTTACTGTTCTGACCGATAACTGGCAAGGTGTTGCGTGGAGCGGCATGATCGTACGATCTCGCCCAGTGCGCGCTCGGGGGCCGGCAATACAGTGACAAGGTGACTTCTAATTAAATGACACAACTTATTGTTTTATCAGCGATTGGTACTGATCGACCCGGCGTTGTCAAGGACTTGAGCAAGGCAATTCTCGACTGCGGCGGTAATATTGAAGAGAGCCGCATGGCAGCGCTGGGCGCTGAGTTTGCGGTCCTCCTGCTGATTTCCGGCAACTGGCACACGCTCACCAAACTCGAGAAGGCGCTCAACGGGCTCACCGAGAAAGACGGCCTCACAATTACTATCAGGAAAACCGGTGAACGCGGCGACCAGGTCAACTGCATCCCCTATGGCGTCGATGTCGTCTGCCTGGATCAACCGGGCATTGTGTTTCACCTGTCCGAGTTCTTTGCGGTCCGCGACATCGAAATCGCTGACCTGGCAACACGGCGCTATGCCGCGGCGCACACAGGCGCGCCGATGTTTTCGGTGCAAATGACGGTCAATATCCCGGGATCAGCGCCTATTGCACAGCTGCGTGACGAGTTCCTGGATCTCTGCGAGCAGCTCAATCTCGATTCGATCCTCGAACCGGTTAAGGCATAAAAACCGCATATATGTATAAGGAGACCGGTGATTGACGGGACCCACAGTCAATCGTGCTGTGGTCGCCGTCAAGAATTGTTAACTCTAAAACTTATTTTTTTCAATCACTTATGTAAAGCAGGTGGCGACAATACGGGAAATATCTGCGTTTGCGCCGGACGACAACAGGTATGATTGGGAACGGACATTAATGGCCCCGGTCGGACAACTTAGGTATCTACAGCGAGCACACCCGTGACAGCAGGAATTATCAGAAAAAGCACGCTGGCACTACTGGCAACAGGACTTGCGCTCGCGGTCTTGTCTCCTGCCGCTGAGATCAATTTGCCCGATATCGGCAGTCCCGCCGATGCCACACTTTCCAAAAATGACGAGGCACGACTTGGTCGTGCAATTATGGCCCAGATCCGCAAGATGGGTCAGGTGGTCGAAGACCCATTGATCACCGAATATGTGAATGAAATAGGGCACCGTATTGCTGCGCAGGCGAACAACGACGGCCTTCACGATTTTTCTTTCTTTGTGATCGAAGATCCGGTGATCAATGCATTCGCGTTACCGGGAGGATTTATTGGGGTACACACAGGACTCCTCGAGGCCACCAGAAATGAAGACGAACTGGCCGGGGTGCTCGCGCATGAAGTCGCTCACGTAACACAGCGGCATATCGCCCGGTCCATACATTCCGGCCAACGTCAAAGCATGATGAGCATGGCGATCATGCTGGGTGCAATCCTGGCCGCTGTCGCCGGCGCCGACGGCGATGCGGTGCAGGGAGCGATTGCGGTTGCGCAAGGCACCGCGGCGCAGCAGCAAATCAATTTCACGCGCTCGAACGAATACGAGGCAGATCGTATCGGAATCGAGGCGCTCGCCAACGCCGGATTTGATCCACAAGGCATGGCATCGTTTTTCGAGGTTATATCCCGCAGTAACACGCCCATGGAATACCGCACACCGGAATTCCTGCGGACGCACCCAGTGAGCAGCGCGAGAATCGCAGAGTCAAGAAACAGGGCTCGAGGCTATCCGCCAGTGCATACCAATGACACCGTAAATTACGGCATTGCTCGGGCGAGAATCCTGGTTGCATCCCAAGATACTCCGGAGGAGGCAGTTAGATATTTCGAGCGGGAGCCGTACGAATATCAGTCAGATGTTGAACGCTACGGCCGCGCCATCGCTTATCTGAATGACGGTCGCAATTCCGACGCAAACAGAATCTTTGAAGAACTCGCAAACCGCGAACCCGAGGTCATCGCCTACCATATCGGTCTTGCAGATGCCCAACTTGCCATGGAGGCGATTGACGAATCGGTGGCAACCTTCGAGCGCGCTCACGAATTATTCCCGCGGAATGTGCCACTGATTATTCACTACGCAGAGGCGCTCTTGAAGCTCGGTCATGCTGATAAGGCACACGAGATTTTACTCGACCTCCTCAATAATGTGCCGCCGACCCCTGAACAAGTACGGCTTATCGCCCGGGCAGCTATTGCTGCCGGCGACATTGCCGAAGCGCACTACTACATGGCCGAGTACCGATTCATTATCGGTGATCTCATCGGCGGAGTAAATTTCCTGCGTCAGGCCTTGCGGGTACCGGAACTCGAAGAGATTCAGCGTATTCGCTTTGAAGCCAGGATCGACTTCATTCGGGAGTTCATGTCCGACGAGCAACTGGCACAGTTGTCCCGATCCCGTTCCATCGGCTAGGACTCAATTGAACGATTCGGGAGGTCGATCCATCTGCTAAGATCGGTCAAACAAATAATAAAATCAGCAGGGCCTGACTATGCCTCCCCACAGAGTTCGTCAGTGTTTTATCGGAATTTGCATTATTGCGATGACCGTGTTGTCCGCCTGCGCCGGCAATATTCCGGCAGCGCCCAAAGATCAACGAGCGGAAACAGATCCCTGGGAACCGCTTAATCGCCGCGTTAGTAACTTCAACAAAGGGTTCGATAGCGTAACCTTCAAACCACTGGCAATGGGCTACTACAAAGTCGTTCCGGGATTTGCTCAAACAGGGGTCAACAATTTCTCGAAGAATCTTCGTGGCCCGTTGCACATTATCAATAACTTTCTGCAGGGCAAACCAGCTCGCGGTTTCGATGAAACCGCACGATTTCTGATCAACAGTATTTTTGGTATAGGCGGATTGTTTGACATTGCGACGATGAACGGAATCGAGTCAAGTCCCGAGACATTCGGAGAAACATTTGCAGTCTGGGGCATTCCGGATGGACCATTTGTTACAGTTCCGATACTCGGCCCGCGGACCCTCAGCGGCGTTTTCGCAATACCACTTACCTTCCTGGTGGACCCGCTCTTTCATGTCGATAACAACACCACGAAGTGGGTCATTTACGGAATCAGGGTGATTGATCTTCGGATGCGATTGTTTGCGGCTGAAAAGTTAATCGAAGGCTCGAATGATCGCTATCTTGCCATTCGTGAGTCATTCCTGCAGAACCGCCGATACCGCATCTATGACGGCGATCCCCCGGAGGATGAAGATTTTTACGAGGACTTTCTCGACGAAGAATAGACGAGCGTAGGAGGCCGGCCCACCGGGCGATTTTTTCTCATTGTGGCACATCGCTCGCTGGGGCGAGCTCCTACAAGAATTCGCAGTATTATGGTTACGCCGTCGGCGCGTCGATAAATCCGGCCCAGCGTTCACCACGCTTCAGCAGATGATCGACCTCGGTCGTCTTGGCAATGGCGTCGATTTTTTCCGGGGTGCCGACGAAACGAATTTCCCGAACGGTGTGATTTGCCCAGGTAATCCATTCCAAAAGCAATGCCAGGCCGGCAGAGTCTGTATCCGTCACCTCAAACAGGTCCACTTCGATTCGCGTGTGTTCTTCGAACATTTCCTCGCTGACGCGAAGAATTTGCCCCACCGTGTCAAACGACATTCGCCCACTGAGGGCGAACCTTCCGCCACCGCTATCGCTGAGTTCAAATTTACTCATTCGGATGCAGATGCCGTGGATTGCGTACCATTAAGCCTGTTAATCACCGCGCGCAGGCCTTTGGTCTGAATCTCCGCGTTGAGCTCCGTTCGGAAATTTCGCACATATGAAATTCCCTCGATCGTAATGTCAAACATCATCCAGCCGGATTCCCGTTTTACCACGCCGTAGTTGACCGGTACTTTGGTCCCATTATCCAATCGCACAATGGTCTTGACGGTTGCCCGAGGCTTGGTGTCGTCGCCACGAAACGGCAGGATTTGCAGGCTATCCTGATTGAATTGCAAAACGCCGTCACCGTATTTGCGCAACAGAGATCCATAAAACGCCTCGACAAAGTCTTCGCGCTCATCATCGCTCGCATTACGCCAGTGTTTGCCCAAGACCAGTTGCGCCGCATAACGCCGATCGAAGATCGGCAGCAGAATGTCATCCACCATCGCATACAGTGCATCCCGATCCCCGGCCAGCTCATCCTTGCGGCCGTCAAGCGCTACCGCCAGCGCATCTGCCGCGGCCTGGACAACGTCATTTGGCGACTCGGCCATGGCACCGCAAGACATGAGTACGATAATCGATGCCAGGATTATTCTTTTCATTATCGGGTCTCCGATATTACTTACTTTGATTCGGAATCAGAGTCCTGGTTAAACAGGTATTTACTAATCAGGTTCTCAATCACAATCGCGGACTGCGTAAACAGTATCTCGCTGCCCTCCTTGAGGTAAAACTCCGATCCACCGGGTTGCAAACCGATGTACTGGCTGCCCAGCAGTCCCGAAGTCAGTATGCTTGCATCGGTGTCATCCGGAATTTCATCGAATCTTCGATCGATCATAAATGTGACCACCGCGTTCAGACCGTGTGGATCAAACTCCACCGAAATCACGCGACCTATGGTCACACCGGACATCGATACTGGCGCCCGGTCTTTCAGGCTTCCCACGTTCTCGAAACGAGCCGTCACTACGAATGCTTCCGAGGCCGAGAAATCGCTCGAGCCCGTGGTCTGCGTCGTCAGGAAAAAAAGTGCCGCCAATCCGAGCAATACAAAAAGTCCTGTACCAAGTTCTACTGATCGAGTCTGTTGCATCAGCTACCTCAAAGGGCAATCGCCGTTATCATGAAATCAAGAATTAAAACCGCGATAGCTGTAATGACCACGGTTCTTGTGGTGGCGCGACTCACGCCTTCCGCGGTTGGAATGGCATTATAGCCCTCCCACACCGCGAGCAGGCTCGCGACGACACCAAAAACAAAGCTTTTTATGACGCCTTCGTACACATCGGACGGCTCAAGGGAAGCTGCCATCTGCTGCCAGAAGGCCCCGGCGTCAACGCCGAGCAGATTGACACCGACGAGATGAGCCCCGAGGAGGCCGGTCACACTGAATATCGCGGCAAGCAGGGGCATCGAAATAACGCCGCCAAGAAACCTCGGCACGAGCACTCGTTGCAAGGGATTGATCGCCATCATTTCCATCGCTGAGAGCTGATCGGTCGCTTTCATCAGACCGATCTCGGACGCCAGTGCGGTTCCAGCGCGCCCGGCAAATAACAGCGCCGTAATCACCGGGCCCAGTTCCTTGAGAAGGGAGAACGCGGCAAACGTACCAATCGCGTCCTCCGCGTTAAATTTGGACAGGCTGGAGTAACCCTGCAAACCGAGAACGCCGCCGACAAAAAATCCACATACCATGATAATGACCAGGGACAACGCGCCCGCGTTATAAACCTGGGTGACAACAAGTCCGAAGCGGTGTACGAAAATCGACGGCGTCGCCGCCAGCAGGCGCAGGAAAAACAGCTGCAGCGCACCGAACGTACGCAAAAAATCGATAAACGAGTACCAGATTTCGCGCAGCATTCCGCTTACTCGGTATCCCGTCCAAGTAGCTGTTCCGCATAATTCGGCGCGGCATAATGAAACGCGACCGGTCCGTCCGCCATGCCGTGCATGAATTGCCGCACGAGTTCAGAACTCGTGTTGCTCAATTCATCGGGACTGCCGGACGCTGCAACCTTGCCGTCCGATATCAGGTAGCTGCAGTCTGCAACCGTCGAAACCTCCTGAACGTCATGAGTCACCAGGATGCTCGAGATACCGAGCGCATCATTCATCTTTCTGACCAGGCGAACGATGACACCCATTGAAATCGGGTCGAGCCCGACGAACGGTTCGTCGTAAATCAGAATGTCGGGATCCATCACCATTGCACGGGCCAACGCTACCCGGCGCGCCATACCACCGGACAACTCCGAGGGAATCATGTCGGCAGCTCCCCGCAGACCCACAGCATGCAATTTGGTCAACACGATATGCCGAATGATGCGATTTGGCAGGCGCGTATGTTCACGTAACGGAAATGCCACGTTTTCGAAGACGTCAATATCTGTCAGCAAAGCTCCGTTCTGAAACAGCATGCCGAAGCGACGCCTTAGATCGTACAGGCCCTTGATGCTGAGCTTCGCAATGTCAATTCCGTCAACCAGAATCGTACCTCGATCGGGAATCAGTTGACGCGTGATCAAACGCAGGAGCGTGGTCTTGCCGGTGCCACTCGGCCCCATGATCGCGGTTATCTTGCCGCGCCCAATCGATATATTCAGGCCCTTGAATATCTGACGATGCCCGCGGCTAAAGTCGAGATCGTGAATCTCGATTACGTTGTCGGATGCGTCGTTCATATGAGGTCCTTCCTTATGGGGCCGACTCCATGGCGACTTCGTATTGTCCGAGATGTGCAAGGCTGTTGAGCCTGGCGCGCTTGAACAACGCTTGCTGACCGGATCCGAAATTGGATTCTGCGCCACGCCAGGCGTCGAGTGCCGGCGCCTGCAATGCACGACCGTAGGAGAATGACAATTCCCAGGGAAAATCGCCCATCTTATTCATCAGGCCCAGGTGTACGGTAGCTTCCTCCGCCGTCTGGCCACCGGACAGAAACGCGATGCCGGGAACCTCCGCCGGAACATGCGCCTTGAGACAGCGCAATGTCGCGTCGGCAACTTCCTGCGGACCGGCACGATTAGCGGCTTCCGTGCCAGAGATCACCATGTTTGGTTTCAGGACGATTCCTTCGAGCGCCACACGATGTGCAGCGAGTTCTGCGAAAACAGCGTCGAGCGCCGCATTGGTCACTTCCTCACATCGTTCGATGCTATGGCCGCCGTCCATGAGTACTTCCGGCTCAACGATGGGCACAATGCCAGCTTCCTGGCACAGTGCCGCGTAGCGGGCCAACGCATGCGCGTTCGCACTCAGGCAATAATCGGACGGGATACCGTCACCGATTGTGATGACGGCTCGCCACTTTGCAAACCTGGCGCCCAGTTCGCGGTATTCGTTGAGCCGATCACGCAGACCGTCGAGTCCTTCAGTCACTTGCTCGCCGGGAAACCCGGCCAGGTCCTTGGCGCCCGTGTCGACCTTGATACCGGCAAGCATGCCGAGATCGTTGAGATATTTCGGAAACGGCACGCCGTCGGTCGTACTCTGGCGAATCGTTTCATCAAACAGAATCACACCACCTACGTAGTCGGCAACGCCTTCTGTCGTGAATAACATTTCACGGTACCTGCGGCGGTTTTCTTCGGTGGACTCGGCGTCGATCGTGTCGAATCGTTTCTTGATGGTGGGCGTGCTTTCATCAGCGGCAAGAATCCCTTTGCCGTTCCCAATCATGCCGTTCGCGACGGCACTTAACTCATTCAAATTCATTCGATTGGTTCTCCAGGACTTTCTTATTTTGCACCGTATTGGCGGGCGCTTTGTCTGGTGTGTGGCGGCTGCAAGCATAGCAAATTTCCGGGATTGCCTGTCACCGGCAATATGTAATGCCGGTCCCGTACCATCACGAACCCCTGCGCACGATCGCCCGCAAATCTGGCTTTGCGACTTAAATAGGACTAAAATGGTCCTCTATTATGAAATATGGGCTCTGACCGTGTTACGTATCAGCCGACTCACCGACTACGGCACCGTCGTATTGGCGCACCTGGCCCGCAACAACGCCGACCTGGTCAGCGCGGCAGAGGTCGCCAGCGCGACCGGTATTGCCCTGCCGACGGTTAGCAAGTTGTTGAAAGCGCTTGCAAAAGTCGAAATCGTAAGCTCGACCCGTGGCTCACACGGCGGCTACGAGCTCGCCAGAGACGCAACCGAGATCAGTGCGACGGACGTTATCGACGCGCTCGAGGGCCCGGTTTCCATCACCGAGTGCAGCGCCCGCGACAGCCACTGCGATTTCGAAGATTCCTGTCAAGTCGGTGGCGCCTGGCAACGCATTAATATCGCGATTCGCCGCACGCTCGACGAAATCAGCCTCGCCGATCTTTTGCGCTCGAATATCCGGGTACCCCGTCAAAAGTTCGCTGGCTTGACGATCAGCGTAGAACTGAAGAGAGAGCATAATGTCCACCGACCCAACTGATATCGAATCCCTGGTCAATCGCCGTTACGAGCACGGCTTTGTTACGGATATTGCCGCAGAC
>Ga0209987_10001431_pt1 | contig 13132 bp, 13 predicted proteins | sample N074metaG_FD_182134 | JGI IMG/M metagenome (GOLD analysis project Ga0209987, IMG submission 182134) | Deep subsurface microbial communities from Kermadec Trench to uncover new lineages of life (NeLLi) - N074 metaG (SPAdes) (version 2) | ecosystem: Environmental > Aquatic > Marine > Ocean trench... | reverse complement strand
ATTGGCACCCGCATGGGCAGCTATTTCTTTTTGCTTGGTCTTGCGTTCCTTTTCGTTGAGATAGCCTTCATTCAAAAGTTTATCCTGTTCCTCAGTCACCCGCTGTACGCCGTTGCCGTGGTGCTCAGCGGCTTCCTGGTATTCGCCGGATTTGGCAGCGCGTATTCTGATCGCCTGGTGCAGCGCGCCAAGCAGAATAAAATATCGCCCGTGAGTATCGTGGTCGCCGGTATATCGGTCTTCACTATTTTGTATGTGGCTCTGCTGCCGACACTTTTTCAACAACTGATGGGACTCGCCGACAGTATCAAGATAGTACTTTCGATTATTCTGATCGCGCCGCTCGCGTTCTGCATGGGCATGCCGTTTCCGATCGGGCTGACTCGGGTCGCGAACAGCGCCCCCGATTTCATTCCATGGGCCTGGGGAATCAACGGTTTCGCCTCGGTGATAAGCGCTTCCCTGGCAACGCTACTTGCAATCGAGTTTGGTTTTACAACGGTCGTGCTGTTCGCACTTGGTTTTTACGCAGGCGCAGCAGCAATCATTCGCAACACGCTGGAATAACTGGTAGCTGTCGTTCCTGAGGATCGTGGCAAGCACTTCGGGCAGTGGCTGCACAAGCTTTTGTTTTACGAGGCCGAGCCATGGGTTTTCACCCTGGTTTACACCTGTTTCGGGATACGGGTCGTCCTCGTCTGGTTCCTCGGCAGACCCGGGAGGGAAGAATAATTTCTGGCGGGCTTCATTATCGCAGTCGCGCTGCCCTGACCTGCTGGCGGATCTTTGCCAATTCGGTTTCCACTTCGGCGACGATTTGCCAAAACTCCGCTTCACCATGGAGGTTGGTCAGGAAAGGATCGCTCTTGAGATAGTTGAATTGTGCCGGATCAAAGCTCTGCCAGCGCCGGAGCGCGGCGATTGCCTCGTCCACTCGCCCCTCGATGGCCAGAAACTCTGCCTCCGGGTAAAGAAGCTGGTGGTTGCCTGTGCCGCCGACCGAGTCGACTTTTTGTCGGAGGTCGGCAATTTCCCGCTCGATCAGGGCGGCTATTTCCTGCGCCATATCATGCTGACCGGTTCGCCGGTATGCCGGTATGCATACAGCAGCGCCATCGACGGCGACGATTTCCTGCTCCAGCTCAGATACGCGGAATAGCTTTTGGACCAGAAAAGCTCTGTATTACCATAGGGCAACATCGGGCGAGCCCGATCGAAGAACTCGATGGCCTGATCGTAGTTGCCGGCGAGAACCTCAAGCTCTCCACGCGTGATGAGATATTCGGTTGAATCGAAGGAGTTGGCAAAAGCTTCCAAAACGATCTGACGAACCCTGTCGTATTCACCCAAGTACGCATACGGACCGGCGGCACGGATTCTCGGCTTGATACTATCCAGGTCCACGTCCTTAAGGCCAAACCAGAGATCGAGGTAATTACCATAGGGTCGGCCCTGGACGCTCAAATACGCCAATCCGTACAAGGCGACGGAGCCTGTGATTCATGAGTTGTCTACTTGGTTGGTGATGGCTACATAGAGATAGGCCGGGAGTGCACATGACAAACCGATGCACAGGTTTAGGGCAACAAATGGCAGCATTCTCGGCCCGCTTTCACGCCGGCTCCACATGTAGCCCCAGAACACAAACGACGAGATAAACAGATCCGCGGCAAATCCACCGGCTGCGCCGTTGACGAACAGTGCCGGTACGAAATCGAGCGCGGCTAACTCGCCGCTGCCAAAGAAAAACTGAGTGAAAAATGCCAGCGGTATGATCGCTCCGACAATTGCGAGCACCAGGTAGAATGATCTCATTTGCTGTCCTCTGCGAGTGCGCCGGTATATCTGGAAAACAGGATACTATATATAATATATAGTATAATAAGCTTGTTTTTCCATGAAAGCAATTACTGACATGTCGTCACGAAATTACGGGCAAGCATGCTCTGTCGCGAGGTTCCTGGATCAGCTCGGTAGCCGCTGGACATTGCTCATTGTCCGGGACTTGTTGGTCGGCCCGCGAAGGTTCAAAGAGTTGCTGGCCAACTCCCCCAGCATGGGGCCAAACCTGTTGACCGATCGGCTTCGAGAGCTGCAAGAACAGGGTATCGTCAGGAAAGTGGCCGCGCCCGGCGCAAGCGCCACGACATACATTCTTACCGAGCAGGGGCTCGAACTTGAGCCCGTCGTACTGGCGATAGCGCGTTGGGGAATGCGCTACGCAACTGTGGATGAATCGAACCCCGGAGCCAGCCGCCCTGACCTGCTGGTTGTTGCCTTTCGCGCAGCGTTCCTGCCGGAGCGCGCCAAAGGCGTCGAGGAAGCCTACGAATTTCGTATAGATGACACAATTTTCTTTGCACAAATCAGCGACACGGTGCTTCACACCGGTCTCGGATCGGCGACTCGCCCGGCATTCGTACTGACGACGGATTCGCAGACGTTTGACAAGATTGCTGCCGGTACTCTCGATGTCATCGACGCACAGGAACGCTGCCTGATCGACCTCTCCGGTGACGAACAGGCGTTCGCTCGATTCCTAGACTTGTTCAAGGGCCGCGGAGGATGAACGTGAAAACTCGCCATATGTATTTTGCGATCGTGTTGCTGGCTGCTTGCGGCGGGCCCGGGCCGCAATCGGCCGGCCCCGTTGCCGACCTCCTGCTCGTCAACGCCGAAGTCGTCACGGTCAGATGGTGATCCGCGGGTTCATCGAAGGTCATGGACACTTCACGAGATTCGGCGGCAAATATCAATTGGCCTCAACGATGCCTCGCCAGACGGCCTCGACGTTGGCACGTTAACGGGTCTGGGCAGCTTTACCGGGTCAACCTCACTCTGCTTCTCGGGGATACTGTGCCCCCTAATCCTGATCACGGCTTTTCTCCTGAGCTACACCAGGCGATCATCAACTCGGGGAAGAAAGGCAGGGCAGAAGCCAGCTTTTGGTTCCATGGCGCCACGACGAATGGCACAGTGCGACTTATTTATGTGCTCAAGTTGTTCGGGAAATTTGAAGACGGCAAGGATTGGCCCGGTGCTCAGACTCTAAAGATGACCACCTGGGAGTTGAAGGTCGAGAACGAAGGCAAGACTATCAAGGAGATGTCTTGTCAAAGCGATGGGGTGAAGGTGGGCTCAGTCACTATTACGGTCGAATAAGAAACCCCGTTTTGTGGCCGGGAACGGCTTCGACGGGGTGTCGGCTGGCCTCGGAACAACCATCGGCGGGATTACGGGCAACAGGCAGATTCTCTGGCATTCCAGTGTCTCGGCAATTGGTGGACGTTCGTTCCGAACGCGATGTACATTGCACTGAAAAGTGAGCCGCCTGTCAGCTCTTAAGTCATAGAAATGATGCCCGTTCAATTCGTATGGACGGGTATTTTTTTGGCTGCAAATACTGGGCCATCCAGCATGCAAATCAACAGGTACTCGTAGCCCAGACGAACATTGGCACGAAGCCGAAGAATGTGCCCTAATACGTTCGCATTTCCTGAAACTATAAATAAGAATACTTAAATCCGGCCAACCGGATTAAGGCAGACGATATGAACCCACCAGGCATCTTGCTGCGTTGTGCTGTGGCCACATTCTTATTGGCGTTGCTGCTGCCACCCTTTGAAAGTGCACTCGCAGAATGGTCCGTCCCGGATGAACTGCAAACGCAAGTGAACACGCTGAATGATGAACAGATTGAGTTCATTACATCCGGCGCTGTACTCAAATTCATTCCAGAGCGGCAGCTCGAACATGAACTCGCCACGCGGGATACAGACAGCCTGCGAACCCTGGTAAACGACCTGATGTCCGTCGCCGACGAGATGCGCTATGACCCGCAACGCGACATGGGGGCGACACCACTTAACCTCGCCTCCAAGCGATTCAACAGAGGCAAGCTGCCTACGCCGGCGCCACTGCGTGAACTCGACCGTGATCCGGGCCCATTCAGCGTGCATCGTTATCTGTTTCCACAATCCGGCATTCCGACGTTTGCCGGAGCAAGCATCGCCATCTGGCCCGAAGACCTTGTTGCGGGCGAAGTGGATGTGGCAATCATCGGCGTACCCAGCAACGCGAGCAGTGGCCGGCGCGATGCCGGCAACGGCCCGAATGCGATGCGTGCCACAAACACAATCGCGATGCCGGACATGCAGTCGCTGATCAAGCCGCATGAAGTGTTGTCGGTGGTCGACTACGGCGATTTCTCCGTCGACTGGCTAAGCACCGAACTTACGATCGACCATGTTACCGACATGGTTGCCGAAACCGCGGCGACCGGCGCCATACCCATGCTGGTCGGCGGCGACACATCCATGCTCTACCCCGGCGTCAAAGGCGTCGCCCGGGCGCGCGGCAATGGTTCTTTTGGACTTTTACAACTCAACGCCCATCCCGATGCGGAACGATTCGACGATCACACGGTATCTGACCGGCAGGCGATTTTCCTGTTGCTGGACGAGGGCATTGTAAACGGCAGCGATACGATCCAGGTCGGGCTACGCGGGCCCGCCGTAGACGTTGAAACACTGCAATGGCTGCGGAGCAAAAACGTGCGCTACCACACGATGGCTGAAATTCAGCAGCGCGGCTTCGACGAAGTCCTGAAGCGTGTGCTGCGGGAAGTCGAGAACGGACCGGACGCATTCTTCGTTTCTGTCGATGTCAGCGTCATGGACCCGTCCGAGATGGTTGCTGCAGGACGCATCGTGCCCAACGGCTTGCGCGTCGAGGAGGTCACCCGGGCCATTCGCCATGTGTGCGCCACGAAAGACATCGTTGGTTTTGAAATCACCGATTTAGCACCAATGCTGGACTTCTCCCGGCTGTCGGTGATCAACGCCAATGCCGTGCTCAATGCCTGCCTGGTCGGTCTTGCAGTGCGCAAGAGTGGTCTCGACCCGGACTATGTGCATCCTTTGGCGCTCGATCATGGCCAGCGATAACGTGCGCCCGCTAAGGAAGTTTGCGATGAGATTCGACGCATTTGACGTTCGTGCCGCCCTGCTGCTCATCGCAACCGCGATGGCGCCGGTTGCCTTTGCCGCCGACGAGGCCGTGGACACACCCGAACACGTGACGGGCGAGCAGCGCTACCCGTTTGATAGCGCGGACCCACGCGAGGAGGACGAGGAGCCTATAGAGTTGCCGGACAGCGTGGCGGCAAAACTCGAATTGCTGAGCCCGGAGGAAGTCGAATTCCTGCAGAGCGGTGATGCACGGGCATTCGCCGGCTCGGATGAAGACACGGTCGAGGCCCTCAACGAACGCACGCCGGAGGAAGTGAAGGCGTGGGTCAATGCCATGCAACAGGTGGTGGACCATAATCATTACAAAGAAGGCCGGGACGCGCCCAACATCCCTCTTAATACAGCGTCACCAAATTTCAATGCCTGGCGATTGCAGCGGCCGCGCAGCATGGACCCGGCGCGCGAACCCGGTCCAGTGCCACTCGGTCGCTACGATGGCTCTGGCGGTCCACCAACATTTGGCGGCTACCCCATGGCGTTGACGAAGGAAGACCTGGTCGCCGGCGAGGTCGATGTCGCGATCCTGGGTGCACCGCTGAACATGGGCTCCGGCTGGCGCGACTCGGGAGCACGCGCCACTGCGGATCTTCGCCTGCTGGGCTGGCCTATGGGTGGCTCGGACCAGTACGTTCAGATCAACGCGTCCGAGGTATTGAACATCGTTGACTACGGTGACGTTGCGATCGACAACAACAGCACCGAGCGGTCCATGCGCCACATACGCGAAATCGTACGTGAGATTGCCAGCACGGGTGCGGTGCCGATGATTGTCGGCGGCGACCACTCGCTCGAGTACCCCAACGTTGCCGGTCTCGCCGACGTTTATGGCAAGGAAAAGATCTCGGTGATCCACTTCGACTCGCACTACGATGCGTGGTGGGGCGGCAATCACCTGATCGGTCATGGCTACCCCGTCTACCGGTTGATTAACGAGGGTCATGTGCGGGCGGCCGACTACATACAGGTCGGGCTGCGCTCAAGCGGGCCCGACAAAGCCGGTTTTGAATGGATGCGAGAACAGGGGATGCGCTATCACAACATGGCCGAGGTGGAAGCGCGGGGCTGGGACGCGGTGATTGATCGTGTCGTCGCCGAAGCCAGTGAAGAGGGGCGCAAGCTGCACATCTCTTTCGATATCGACGTACTCGATCCGGCGTTCGCGGTCGCGACCGGCACGCCTGTTCCCGGCGGACTCACCATGCGCGAAGCGATCCCGATCGTCCGCCGCTTGTGCGCCGAGTCCAACGTGGTTGGCTTCGACCTGGTCGAACTGCATCCGGCGCTCGACCCTACCTACAAGACCACACTCAATAGCGCCCATATCATCAAAGCCTGCCTGACGGGCCTGGCGATGAACAAGGAAGGGCTTGCTGCAGAACACTACCTGAGCCCCTTGTCGTCAGAGCACGCCATAGACGACTACTACGGTGATCAACAGAAATACATCGACGCAACTGCAGCCGAAGAAGAAGCCGAGGAAGAAACAGAGGAATAGAGATTGCGAATCCATGGTCGACAACGGCAAACACAACGCGCTGTCGCCGCAAGACCTGCGTGTACATTGTTCACCCTGACGGCAAGAGAGTGATACCTTTCGACACTTGAAACCTACTCTATCGTAACGGGCTGGAAGCACAAATTCTCGAACCGCTCCGGAAACGAAAATTTCAGCCGCTTGGCGGGCCGATTTCCCTGACCCGTTACGAGAACGCCGTGACCAACGTGAAGTGAACTCCATGGAACAATCATTCGCCGGCTACCTCATGGCCACGACGAGGCGGCCTTGAAATATCTTAAGTATGCGGCAGTAGTTCTGATCGTCTTGGCGATAATCGCCGCCGTTATCCACTCTTATCGGGAATCCATCACCCTCGATTTCGCCAACTCGGCCCTCCGCGAGCAAGGAATCACCGTGACCGAACTCTCCATTGAGACGCTCGGGGCCGATTACATCCGCTTGTCATACGTCGTTCTCGAGCAGGACGACGGTACACGCTACGAAGTTTCCGGCCTGTCGTTTCCCTTGAGCTTTCCGAGCATGCGGCCTGCAACGATCTCGATCGAAAATCTGGCCCTGATGCCTGCACCTGCAGATGGCGCGCCACTGCCGCTTGCCCGCTTGCTGCAAACATTCTTGCAGCTGCCAGTCACCGTGCCGAACACCGAGATCACGGTCACACGTTTTACGATGCCGGATGCCCCGCCTGTCGATAACATTTTATGGCGGTCCGAGGACCAGCGACAACATCTTGCATTCAGCATCCACCAGATCGATGTCGCGATCGATGTCGACAATGCCAAAGATGGCAGTCATCAGGCAACGGTCCACGCTGCGATTGATGGCAATACCGATGCGCTGTCGCTGGCATTGACCCTACGTCGCAACGAAAGTGGTTTCACAATAGACGGGACCCCTGAATTCAATTTTTCGCGATGGCTACCGGTACTCAGATCATTTGGATTAATACCTGCAGACATCGTTTCACTCGACATCGCGATTGATGGCCCGGTTACGCTTGTACTGAATGACGATGCCACGCTGCCCATTGCTGCCACGTTGCGCATATCCCTGGCCATGGGCCCTCTTAAACTCGGAACCATTGCGATCGGCGGATCGAAATTATCAGCGGCTCTGAAAATCGCTGTCGCCGAAACAACACGGGTAGATGTCTCACCCGATTTGCTCATGGAGCTGACCGGGATCGAATCACCCGCTTTCTCGATCGCATCCGTCAACGCGACTCAATTTTCCGGCATGCAGCTCGCCTTCGACAAAGGCGAGTGGAGCGGCGATATTGATCACCTGGAGCTGGCGTTCGACTCGCTGACTGACCGGGAGAGCCTGCTCGCGTCGGTGCCGATACTATTTGCCGGGGTACGCCTGAGCAACAGCGCTGCGACGATTGAAGCGCAAGTTTCAATTTCGCCAAGTGCCGCAGCACTGTCCTGGGACGACACCGGCATCGTAATGCCGGGAGTCGAGGGTCATGTCTCGCTGCAGAACAATCGGGTCACGGCGTCCCTTCTACTAGCCGACAACGACGGTGCTGTGACCGCCAGCATTGATGTTTTGCACAACCTGACGACTGGTGCAGGATCGATTTCTGTAACGGACGCCATGTTGCAATTTGGTCGAAGAAAACTTTCCGGCCATTTATTGGAATGGCCACATGCCTGGGACATCGTTTCCGGTAGCTGGATCACGGCTATCGAAATGGACTGGAACACCGGTGACGATCCAATAACGTACGGCGGCACAATGACGCACCGTGTACGCGCACTCGCAGGCAACTTCGACGATTACGTTTTCTCTGGCCTCAGCGCCGAGCTGGGCGGGGATATGGATTCAGCAACAGGCGTGACGCTATCGCCAGCAAGCATTGAGGTTGAGTTATTCGACGTCGGCCTGCCGCTGGAGCAGATCACCGCGGACTTCGACCTGAACATCGATCAACAGGCTGTGGTAGTACGAAACCTGTCCATGTCTGTTCTTGGCGGGAAGCTGCTGGTGGATCCGTTCCGCTTCAGCATGCAGGAGCAGAAAATCGACCTTATTCTGCGCCCACAATCCATTCAGCTGCAGTTCATGGCCAAGCTTGCAGAATTGGAGAGTATTGAACTGAGTGGCAGTCTTTCAGGCGTGCTGCCTGTAACGATTCTCAACGATAACGTTACGATCGTAGACGGTCGGCTCGAAAACGATCCGCCCGGCGGGGTTATCCGCTACCTTCCAGGTGTTGCCGCGGAGGGGGCAGCGGACGCTGACTCAGGTATCGGCCTGGTATCGCGGGCGCTGGGCAATTTTCAGTTCGATTCGTTGACAGCGGACGTCAACTACACGGAAAACGGTGACTTGATGCTGCAAATGAGACTGACAGGCGTGAATCCGGATATGGATGCCAACCAACCGGTGATATTGAATCTCGGCGTGGAAAATAATATTCCACAATTGTTACGGAGTTTGCGCGCAACCCGGTCGATCGAGGAAATCCTCGAGAGAATGTCCGGGAACCAGGCGAGATGACTTTCACGAGTCAAAGGCATCGGTTAAGCTAAAGCGGAGGTACTAGAAAGGTTGTAGATCACCATGAAAACATTAATTTATTTCCTCGTTTTGCTTGTCTCTCTTGCGGCTTGCACACCAACCGTGCAGCTTGCGGCGCCAAAAGAGCCGATTGAAATCAACCTGAACGTGAAGATCGAACACCACATTCGTATCCAGGTAGACAAGGAGCTTGAAGGCCTGTTTGAAGAAGACAGCGATCTATTTTGAGGGTGAAGGCATGAAACGGATACTTTTAGCTATTTTTCTGACCCTTGCTTTGCAGACGGCATGGGCCATTGATCTCGGAACGGCCAAGAATCAGGGCCTGGTTGGCGAAGCCAATTCCGGTTACCTGGCCGCGGTGCAAGCGCCCGCCAGCGCGGACGTGAAAGCGCTCATTTCCAGCGTGAATGCGAAACGCAAGGCCGAGTTCGAAAGAACCGCTAGCAAGACCAACACGACTGTTGCACAGGTCAGCCGTCGATTTTACGAACTTGCCGTGCAAAGAACCAAGGCCGGCAACTACTACCAGGACGCCGGTGGTCGCTGGAAAAAGAAGTAGCTCGCCAGTATTAGCTACGCCGACTGATCGGGTGCGTCGCCCGCAGTATTAGCCCCCAGTCCAACTCCCTGAAATCGAAGCCACGTTCGATCGTCGGTCGTACGCGTCGCTGTAACTCATGATGTTCCAGGTTCCAAGACGGTCACCGTTCTCGAATTGAGACCCTCGTGCTGAAACCTCGAACATCGCCTGGCCGATTTGTTCAGCTCTCACAGCGGCACCGACGGGCGCAAAGAACCAAAAAAGAAGGTCTTGTCCGATATGCGCTTCTTCGTCCGTCGGCCCGATGTAGTCCGGTCGATACGCAATCACCCGAAGATTGGTTTCTTCGGCCAACGCGAAGAGCGTTTGCTCGGCACGTACTTTTTCGCGTGCCCACATTGCGCTTGAGTCCGCGGAGATATCGCTGGAACTGATGTAGTGAAACGAAATATCGGGCTTGTCACTAACGTTGATCCACTCCGCCACGAAGCGCGCCGGAAAATCGACATGAATCATGCCGTAGGTTTTTTCGTCCATGCCGACAGAGCTGATTCCGATCGCCCAGTAAACGGCATCTGCGTCCGCAATTTGTTCACGAATTGCCGAGTAGTCGAGATAGTCCATGTGCAAAGTCATTTGCACTTTGCCCGAGGCCACCCCTTCCTCGATTCGTGGAGTTGCGCGACGTGTGATGACATGGATCTTTTTGATCTCCGGATTGGCAAGCGCGGCTTTCAATATGCCGTCGCCTGCAGTGCCGCTGGCACCGAAAATCGCGACCGTCTCGTAGCTTGCTGGCGCTTCCTTAAAGACCGCGATCGAGTCATCTCTCAGCGCAAACATGACCGCCCCGGCGATGTACACCAACGCAAACAAAGCCAACGGCGCGAGGAGGATTGTTCTTAGGCGAGGTAGCTTCATCGGTGATCAATCCTAGCACCGTTGCCCGGCACTCAACGCTGATTTTCTTGATACTATCGGTCCGCCAGTGAAGGCTGTGTCGGACAATAATTATAATGAACGGATACTTCGAAGAACTAAAACGCCGTGCCAACTAGCGGCCGACAGAGCGAAATCGGCCGCCAACAACGACGGAGGGCAGGCCTTCGATGTCACTGATTTCAGAACTCCGCCGCCGTAATGTCCTGCGAATGGCAGTCGCCTACCTGGCGGGTTCGTGGTTGTTTCTGCAAGTCGTCGAGACCCTGCAACCAGTCTTCGGCTTTGACGATACCACCCTGCGCTATTTCGTTATCGCCCTGGCTATTGGCTTCATCCCGGCGCTGGCTATTTCCTGGGCGTTCGAGTGGACGCCCGAAGGATTGAGACGCGAACAGGAACCAGCACCAAAAACCGAAGCAGCGAAGGCGCAGGCCAGAACCTGGGATCGCATCATTCTCGTCGTGATGGCGCTTGCTCTCGGTCTTTTTGCGTTCGATCGATTCGTGTTGTCGCCGGAGCGCGAGGCAGCCCTCATTGAAGCCGCAACCGAGGCAGGCGCCGAGATGGAACGCGCCAAAGTATCTGCGATCGCGCATGAATCAGTTGCAGTCCTGCCGTTTGTCAATATGAGTGCAGATCCTGCCAACGAATATTTCTCCGACGGTCTGACCGAGACACTGTTGCACATGTTGGCACAGTTGACCGATCTCAAAGTTGCAGCCCGCACGTCATCGTTTGCATTCAAGAACAAGAACGTCGATATCCGCAGTATTGCAGCTGACCTGGGCGTAGCCCATGTGCTTGAAGGCAGCGTACAAAAGGCGGCTAACCGGGTTCGAATAACGGCGCAGCTCATTCGGGCTGACGATGGATTTCATGTCTGGTCACAGAGCTACGATCGGACGCTTGACGATATATTCGCGATTCAGGACGAGATCGCCGCAGATGTTGCCAGAGCACTGGGCAGTACGCTACTGGCAGGAAATGACAGCGCTGTTGTTGGGCTGTTTACCGACGATGTCGATGCTTACGACATCTACCTCAAGGCGCTGCAACAGCAGGCGGCAGGCACATTCGATGCACTGTCGAAGGCCGAGGCCTTGTTTAACGAAGCGCTTCTCGTGGACCCATCTTTTATCGACGCAAAATTGGCGTTGATGCGAAACTACATTTTGAAGCTTTACTCGGGTGTCGGTGAGTACGACAGCATTTTGGTCGCGTCGACCCGCTTGATTTCAGAAGTGCTTGCCGAGGATCCGGATAACCTCGCCGCCAGGCAATATGACTTGAAGCTGCGTAGCGACGCTGCCGCCGCTGCAATGGATATGTTGACCCGACGTGCACTAATGGACGAGTTGGTGATGTCGTTTCGGGAAGGTTACGGGGATCCATTCCTGCGGTTTTTTTCGGTCAATTATCTGGTTGGACAATCGCGACCGGACGAAGCGCTGCAACTTCTCCAGGAAGCGCTTGCATCGGATCCACTTAACGTCGATTTGCTAAAAGCCCAGGCAACATTGTTATGGGATACCGTTGGACCTGATGCTGCAGAGTTACCCCTTAAGACAGCCCTCAAAGTTCAGCCTGATAATCCAGACGTGCTACGGAGACTCGGCATACTCGAATTCAGCCGCAAAAGAGTCGTTAAGGGTTTGCGCTACATGCGAAGGGTCGAATTAGTTGACCCGCTCGACGCCGCGCCCACGCACGAGATTGCGCTCACGTTAAACGAAGTCGGTCTTTATGAGCATGCCGATCGTTGGTTGGAGGAATTCAGGTCTCGCGCCACTGCTCGTAGTCAAATAATTGAACTGGAAGTGCATATGGCGGCGGAACGGAATGACGAAGCGGCACTGAGTCGAATCGTACCCGGCGCATTCGCCGAGTCACTCGAGGGAGATCCTGATGATGGCATCCCCAATGTTTTGCTGAACGAGTACGCCGTGATCATGCTGGCAGACGGTAATGCTCAGCAGGGCCTCGACTATATTGAGTCCTTTTATCCTGGCATATCCCGGATCGGCGGGGACGCCGTCACGGGTTGGAATGAGTTAAGCATTCAGTCACTCGCTGTGCTCCCGCTGCTTCGATCGCTATCCGATGACGCGACAAACAGGCGCAACGGAGAAGCATTTATGGCTCTACTGCAAAGCAGGGGCGTGGTGATCGCAGAAGATAATCCCGGTTTCGTTCGAATCCAATACAGTCGCCACGGCCTTGATGCTGCGAAAGCTGCGTTTCTCGCAACTTTCACAGACGACATGTATATCCTGTCTTACAACTGGCACCAATTTAAGCGTGCCCCGTGGGCCGCAGCGCTGCGTGCCGACCCTGATGTTATTGCTGTCATGGCCGCTCGCGAGCTCAGGATTGCCGAGCTTCGTGATCAAGTGCTGGAGATGATGCAGGAACCAGAGTGGCAGGAGTGACATTGCCGGTGGGCACATCCGTTCATTACGATTTACAAGATCAGGTCGCCACCATTCGAATTGACGATGGCAAGCGCAATGCACTGTCGCCGCAAGTCCTGCACGAAATCTATGCGGCGCTGGCTCGGGCTGAATCCGATCG
>Ga0209987_10001428_pt1 | contig 13137 bp, 11 predicted proteins | sample N074metaG_FD_182134 | JGI IMG/M metagenome (GOLD analysis project Ga0209987, IMG submission 182134) | Deep subsurface microbial communities from Kermadec Trench to uncover new lineages of life (NeLLi) - N074 metaG (SPAdes) (version 2) | ecosystem: Environmental > Aquatic > Marine > Ocean trench... | reverse complement strand
TCACCTCGGCTTCTTCCGGGCTCAGGCCCGCCTCTTCCAAGGCCGATTTTACCGCGCCGACTTCCTCCCAGGCGGTGGTGATATCCAGGGAACCATCGTCGTGGGCGACCATATCCTCGGCACCGGCCTCCAACGCCACATCCATGACCCGATCCTCATCGACACCGGGGGCAAAGGTAATTTGGCCCTTGCGGGTGAACAAATAAGCCACCGAGCCGTCTGTGCCCAGATTGCCACCGCGCTTACTGAAGGCGTGGCGAACCTCCGCCACCGTGCGGTTGCGATTATCGGTCATCACTTCGATCAAAATGGCAATGCCGCCGGGCGCGTAGCCTTCGTAGGTCAGCTCCTCCACATTGTCCGCGTCGTTGGTGCCGGCACCCCTGGCCACCGCTCTATCGATGGTATCGCGGGTCATATTGGAGCCCAGGGCCTTATCGATGGCGGTGCGCAGGCGCGGATTATCTTCCGGGTTGGGGCCCCCCTGCTTGGTGGCAATGACCAGTTCGCGAATCAGCTTGGTAAAGATTTTGCCACGCTTGGCATCCTGCGCCGCCTTGCGGTGCTTGATGTTCGCCCACTTACTGTGACCGGCCATGGTGCTGCCTACTCAGCCTTGGAAGGCTGGTCCACCTGCCTGAGCCGAATATTCAGCTCCCGCAATTGCTCAGAGCTCACTTCACTTGGGGCATCGGTCATGATGCAGGCGGCGCTCTGGGTTTTGGGGAAGGCGATAACGTCGCGAATAGACGATGCACCGGTCATCAGCATAACCAGACGATCCAGGCCGAAGGCCAGGCCACCGTGGGGCGGCGCGCCGTATTGCAGGGCCTTGAGCAGGAAGCCAAATTTTTCTTCTGCCTCTTCGTCGTCTATACCCAACAAACCGAACACCACTTTTTGCATGCTGGCATCGTGGATACGAATACTGCCGCCGCCCAGCTCAGTGCCGTTAAGTACCATGTCATAGGCACGGGACAGGGCGGTGCCGGGACTGGCCGCCAGCTCTTCAGCGCTGCCCACAGGCGAGGTGAAGGGGTGGTGCAGCGCGGCCCAGCCGCCCTTGCCGTCCTCTTCAAACATGGGGAAGTCCACTACCCACAGGGGCGCCCACTCATCGGAGACCAGACCCTGGTCCTGGGCAACTTTAACGCGCAGCGCGCCCAGTGCCTCGTTGACCACCTTGGTGGTATCGGCGCCGAAGAAGATTATGTCGCCATTCTCCGCCGCCACACGCTGCATAAGCTGGGCCACGATTTCATCGGGCATAAACTTCAGGATGGGGGATTGCAGGCCGTCTACGCCGGCATCGATATCATTGACCTTGATCCAGGCCAGGCCCCTGGCACCATAGATGGATACATACTTGGTATAGCCGTCTATTACCTTGCGGCTGATGCTGGCACCACCGGGTACTTTCAGGGCGGCCACGCGGCCGTTGTCATCATCAGCGGGACCCCGGAACACCTTGAACTCCACCTGTTGCATGAGGTCATCCACGCTGACCAGTTCCAGGGCTATGCGCAAATCGGGCTTATCGGAACCAAAGCGCTGCATGGCCTCCACATAAGTCATGTGGGGAAACGCCGGCAATTCAACATTCAGCACCGACTGGAACAGCTGCCGAATCATGCGCTCGGCAATGGCCATGATTTCTTCTTCGTTGAGAAAAGCTGTCTCTATGTCGATCTGGGTGAACTCTGGCTGGCGGTCAGCACGCAGATCTTCATCGCGAAAACAGCGGGCAATTTGATAATATCGATCAAAACCCGACACCATTAGCAGCTGCTTGAACAATTGGGGAGACTGCGGCAGGGCAAAAAACTGGCCCGGATGGGTGCGACTGGGCACCAGGTAGTCGCGCGCGCCCTCGGGAGTTGCGCGGGTGAGTATGGGTGTCTCAATATCTACAAAGCCCTCCCCGTCCAGGAAGTTGCGCACCTGATTGCTTATTTTGGAACGCAGAATCAAGCGTTGCTGCATCTCCGGGCGACGCAGGTCCATGTATCGGTAGTGCAGGCGAACATCTTCGCCCACTTCGGTGTGCTCATCCAGTTGAAAAGGTGGCGTCTCGGCTTTGTTGAGAATCTCCAACTGCTTGCCCAACACCTCAATCTCACCGGTTGCCATGGCGGGATTGATAGAACCTTCACCCCGGGCGCGCACCCGGCCGGTAACCCGCAGCACGTATTCACTGCGCACGCGGTCGGCACGCTGGAAGTGTTCCTGCGTATCCGGGTCAAAAACCACCTGAACAATACCCTCACGGTCGCGAAGATCCAGGAAAATGACACCGCCGTGGTCGCGACGCCGGTCAACCCAGCCACACAGAGTGACGGTTTCATCGATATTTGTTGTTCCCAGAGCGCCACAATAATGACTGCGCATAGTTTTATTTCCGTTGTAAACGTCTAGTGTAGTGCCCGCAGGGGCGTTTTAGGCTGTACTGCTCTTCGCGCTGTCAGCTTTCTTCGTGCTCTCGGCTTGCTTTGGCTTGTCTTTCTTGTCCGAGTTGGGTTTATCGCTCTTGGCATCACCCGCGAGATTCCTTTTGTTGCCCGTTTTGAAGTCGGTCTCATACCAACCGCTGCCTTTCAGGCGAAAGGCCACGGCCGATACCACCTTTCTCAACGAGGGTTTGTCACAGGCAGGGCAGTCCACCCTCGGTGCATCGGCGATTTTCTGCAGGACTTCCACTCGATGGTCGCAGTCCTGACACTGATATTCATAAATTGGCATAGTGTGGCTCAATGTATCCGGAGAAAAAATGAAGGCGCGGATTTTACCCTATGCGGGCAATGAGGCCAAGCGTGGAAATAGTAAGAAATTGACGGGGCAGCAAACCCCGGCACCGCACCCTGGGTACGATGGAGACTGTCACCCGCGCTGAGCTAGCTCAGCGCGGGTGGTGAGAGTGCCAGCTTTCGCTGCACTCTACCGGTTTCGACCCTTAGTTAGCGGCGAATTCCTTCAACTTCTTCAAGGGACGAACCTTGACAGCAATGCTGGCAGGCTTGGCCTTGAACATGGTCTCTTCACCGGTGAAGGGGTTGATACCCTTGCGCGCTTTTTTAGCGGGCTTCTTCACTGTAGTGACCTTCAGCAGGCCAGGCAGTGTGAACTCACCAACAGAGCGTTTCTTGATGCTGCGCTCTATCAGTATTTCCAGCTCTGTCAGTACCGAGGCCACTTGCTTCTTGGTCAGCTCAGTGCTTTCGGAGATACTCGCCAAAATGTGACTCTTGGTGAGCTTCGCCTTCAGCGCAGTTGCCTTCTTGACCGGAGCCGCTGCTTTCTTGGCTGGTGCCTTCTTCTTCGCTACAGCTTTTTTAGCTGCCACTTTTTTAGCTGGCGCTTTTTTGGCGGCAACTTTTTTGGCGGGAGCCTTTTTTACTGCTTTCTTTTTTGCTGGAGCCTTCTTTTTAGCTGCTTTTTTGGTAGCCATTTTTATAATACCTTCTTTGTTTGTGACAAAAAACACCGTTTCAACCCGGACGGCGAGCATCCCCCAAAACCACAAAAGACAGCGCCATCGCAAGTGTCAAACGAATATATAAAACATGAAACGCTACAATACAAGTGTTTTTCGACCTACAGCGAAAAAAAGCCTGTTTTCAAGGCATATTTGGCATAATTTGTAAAATTCCGTCGAATTCGGCGGTGTAATTGCTGGCCTCACGCCGGGAGCAATTAGCGTCATTATTCACTCGGCAGGCCGGCAACGCTGTACCGACCCGACGTTCAGACGTAAACTAGGCAGCCTGCTGTTACCCAACCCGGAAAGATTCATGCGAACCAGTAATTTTCTCATTGCCACCCAAAAAGAGACCCCCGCGGACGCCGAGGTTATCAGTCACCAACTGATGTTGCGCGCGGGGCTTATTCGAAAACTGGCATCGGGTTTATACACATGGCTACCCCTGGGCCTGCGGGTACTGAGAAAGGTAGAGGGCATTGTTCGCGAGGAGATGAACAATGCCGGCTGCCAGGAAATCAGTATGCCAATTATCCAACCGGCGGAGCTGTGGCAGGAGTCGGGCAGATGGGAGCAATACGGCGCCGAGTTGCTGCGCATAAAAGACCGCCACAACCGTGATTTCTGCCTGGGGCCCACCCACGAGGAAGTGGTGACCGACCTGGTGCGCAATGAAATCAAAAGCTATAAGCAGCTACCGCTCACGCTGTACCAGATTCAAACCAAGGTAAGAGACGAAATCAGGCCGCGCTTCGGCATCATGCGCTCCCGTGAATTTCTGATGAAAGATGCCTATTCCTTTCACGCCGACGAAGCCTGCCTGAATGAAACCTACCAGGTCATGCACAGGGCCTACACCAATATTTTTACCCGCCTGGGGCTGACCTTTCGCCCGGTGATCGCCGATAGCGGCGCCATAGGGGGCAGTACGTCCCACGAATTTCATGTATTGGCCGAGTCCGGAGAGGACGCTATCGCCTTCAGCGACACCGGCGACTACGCCGCCAACGTCGAGACCGCCGTCGCCCTGGCACCAACAGGTGACAGAGGCACCCCCACTGCCGCCATGGCAGAGCTTGCCACGCCCGATGTAAAAACCATTGAACAACTGGCTGAATTTCTCCGCGTAGAGCCCCAGCACACGGTCAAAACACTGTTTGTACGCGGTGCAGGGGGGGCGGAAGATGAAGCCCCGGTGGTGGCACTGGTATTGCGCGGTGACCACAAGCTGAACGAGACCAAAGTCGAAAAACTCGCGGGGATAGCCTCCCCACTGGAGATGGCCGATGAGGCGTCGGTGCGCGCCGCCTGTGGTGCCGACTTCGGCTCCCTGGGCCCGGTGGGCCTGGACATCCCCGTCATTGTCGACCACAGCGCCGCCCAGCTGGCCGATTTTATCTGTGGAGCCAACCGCGATGGCTTCCACCTCACGGGGGTTAACTGGGAGCGGGACTGCCCACTGCCACGCGTAGAAGATTTGCGCGAGGTGGTGGCCGGTGACCTCAGCCCCGATGGCAAAGGCAAGCTGCAAATCAAACGCGGCATCGAAGTGGGCCATATATTCCAATTGGGCACCAAGTACAGCGAGGCCATGCAGGCCAAGGTGCTCAATGAAAACGGCAAAAACATCACCATGACCATGGGCTGCTACGGCATCGGAGTGAGTCGGATTGTGGCCGCCGCCATCGAACAAAACCACGATGACCGGGGCATTATCTGGCCCGACAACATGGCGCCCTTTCAACTGGCCATTATCCCCCTGAATATGCAGCGCTCCGAGGTGGTGGCGGAGCACGCCCAGGCATTGTACGAGCAGCTGCGCAGCGCCGGCATCGACGTGCTGATGGACGACCGCAACGAGCGCCCCGGCGTGAAGTTTGCCGACATGGAGCTAATGGGCATTCCCCACCGCCTGGTCGTTGCCGAGCGCGCGCTGGCCGATGGCCAGGTTGAATACAAGGGGCGCTGCGATGAGAACTTTGAGCTTATCCCCCTGGATGAAGCGCTAGCCTATGTACAGACAAAGCTTAAATCCTGAGCACTGGCCAACAGCGGTAATCAATATGTTCGCCAGCCCAACCCCAGGACGCATTCTCACGCCGGTGGCCGTACTGGCCCTGATGCTGGGCATGGCAAGCGCGTGGGCGCAGCCGCAGGACCGGCAAGAACTGGCGGCGCTGCGCAGTTTTCTGGAACAAACCATTAGCAATGCAGACAGCTTCGAAGATCGCTACGATGCCGAAGTGTGGCTGGTGGACATGTCGAACCGGCTCAGCCGTTTTATCAAAGACCCGGAGCGGCGCTTGAGCCTGCTGCGGGACATCCACTACGCCAGTGCCCGGGCAGACCTGCCCCCGGAACTGGTACTGGCGGTGATAGAAGTCGAGAGCCACTTTGACCGCTTTGCCGTCTCCTCAGCGGGTGCCCAGGGCATGATGCAAGTGATGCCCTTCTGGAAAAATGAAATCGGGCGGCCGGATGACAACCTCACCCTGACCAAACAAAACCTGGAATACGGCTGCCGCATTCTACAGTTTTATCTACAGCGCGAGGGCAACGCGCTACACCGCGCGCTGGCCGCCTACAATGGCAGCACCGGCAGTCGTAAGTATAGCGACAAGGTCTACCGGGCCTGGCACAATCACTGGCGTACCCAGGCGCTGGACTGGACCTCCTGATGCACCACTCACCCAAAACCGCGCAGCTGCGATTCGACAACAGTTTCCAGCGGCTGCACAAGGACTTCTATACGAAGGTGCAACCACAGGGGCTGGAAAACCCCCGTTTGGTATCGAGCAATAAGGCCCTGGCCGGTTTGCTGGGGCTGAATTCGAGTGAGAATTTCAGCGACTCCCTACTACAGGCCTTTTCCGGGAACTCGCAGCTGCCGGGCTCACAGCCCCTGGCAATGGCCTATTCGGGCCATCAGTTTGGCGCCTACAACCCGCAGCTGGGTGATGGTCGGGGTCTGCTGTTAGGGGAGGTCGAGGCACTAGACACCGCTGGCCAGTCGCAGCGCTGGGACCTGCACCTTAAAGGTGCGGGAAAGACTCCCTACTCCCGCATGGGTGATGGCCGCGCAGTTTTGCGCTCCAGCATACGCGAGTACCTGGGCAGTGAGGCCGTATTCGGCCTGGGCATTCCCTCTACCCGCGCCGCGTGCGTAATCACCAGCGACACCCCCGTGTTTCGCGAGACCGAAGAGCGCGGCGCCACCCTGTTGCGGGTGGCGCGCAGCCATGTTCGCTTTGGCTCCTTCGAATTATTTCACTACACCGGGCGGCCCCAGCGGGTGAGGGAGTTGGCTGACTACGTGATAGAGCGGCACTTCCGGGATTTCACCGGCGAGGCCGACAAGCATGAACTTCTGTTGCGCGAAGTGGTACGCCGCACGGCAACACTGGTGGCCGGCTGGCAGGCCCAGGGGTTTGCCCACGGCGTACTCAACAGCGACAATATGTCCATTGTCGGTGACACTTTCGACTTTGGTCCCTTCGCATTTCTGGATGACTATCAGCCCGGTTTAATCTGCAATCACTCCGACCACGGCGGGCGCTATGCCTTCGATCAACAACCCAGCATCGGTCTGTGGAATTGCCACGCCCTGGCCCAGGCCCTCACCAGCCTTATCCCAGAAGACCGGATTGAGGCAGCGCTGGAGCTGTACCGCCCCGCACTGGTGAGCCACTACAGTGCATTGATGCGCCGAAAACTGGGGCTGGCGACGGAATTGGACGAAGACCAGGCCCTGGTGCAACAACTGCTGCACCTGTTGGCTGCCGAAGGCCGAGACTACAGTACTTTCTTCCGCCGCCTGGCCGAGATCCAAAAAGATGAAACCACGCCCCCGCTGCGCGATGATTTTGTCGACCGCCAGGCCTTCGACAACTGGTTCACCTTGTATCGGCAGCGACTACACAAAGAACAGCAATCCGACGAGCAGCGCCTTCGGGCCATGCACGCCATTAACCCCAAATACATTCTGCGTAATTACCTGGCCCAGCAGGCCATCGATGCGGCGGTGAATGACGACGATTTTAGCAAAGTGGACAAACTTCTGACGCTGGTGCAGAGCCCCTTTGATGACCACCCGGGCATGGAAGACTATGCCAAGCCGGCGCCGGATTGGGGTAAGAGTCTTGAGATTAGCTGTTCTTCTTAGTCGAAATTCAGCGAACGAACCCGAGAATAGGGCTGTGGATACCTATGCAGGACTCGCCGTGAATCCATCCATGGAGGCTCGTATCGCGCGTCCATGCGCTCCACGGTCCTGCATAGGTATCCACAGCCCTATTCTCTGATTCCGTTGTAATTTTCGGTAAAACGAACAACCAGACATGACCCGGTGTCCTCAATGCCCGCTTGAAGCAGCCGTTTAAAGTAATTTTGTCGCAGCTTTCCAGGAGCTTGGGGGCTGGTATCGCCTCGCAAGACCGTCTGCAGCCAGGGATGGCTGCAGCGAGCCTCCATGGAAGGATTCACGGCGTGTCTTGCGAGGCGATACCAGTGCCCAAGCTCCGGCCCAAACTCAAAAAAGCCCACATTCAAGACCTGACAGCTTACCGATATGACCCCGGCGATTGCCCCGTCCACTTCTTAAACGAGCGGTGAAACGCACTGGGGTCGCTAAAACCTACTTGCTCCGCCACTTCACTGACCGTGAGCCCCTCGCGACTCAGCAGCGTTATGGCCACGTCGCGGCGGGCGTTGTCCTTGATACGCTGGTAGGAGGTGCCCTCTTTATCGAGACGCCGTCGCAGGGTACGCGCCGACATGCACAGTAAATCGGTAAGCTCCTCAAAACTGGGCAGCTCCGCGTGGAAATCATCACCCAGAATTTCCCGAATCTGATAGCTGACACTCCCGGTGCTGGCCTGGGGTTCAATGACCATGTAATAGGGCGCCAGGGCCAAAAAGTCGTTCAGCTGTGCTTCACTGCGTATCAACCGGGCATCCATGTGGCGCGAGCTGAAGGTAACCGTGTTAGACGATTGGTCATAGCTTATCGGGCAGGGGAAAAAATGCCTGATTCCCGCCATGAAGTCTGGCCTTGGGCCCGCCGAGCCAGCGCGGCTGATATCAATGTGCTGGCCAATCAACCAGCCACAAAACCGCAGCCACATCGCCATACTGCACAGCACGTTGTGCTGCGCTTCCGGGCTGTCCTCGCTGGACAGGTAAGACAAGGTCACCTCTTTGCGCTGCCGGTCTACCTGTATTTCATTACGAATATTCGCACCCGAGGGAACGCGGCAGCAGGCATTAAATTCTATCGCTCTGCGCATTGCGGCCAGCAGCGAGGCACTGCTCAACATGCTCAGAGCCATCATACGAGTGGTTCCCGGTGGCGTCCTTGCACCGGGCATAACCCCGCCCGACTCGTCGCCCAACTCCCTGAATAACTCCAAACAGAGTCGACTGTATTGCTCGCGGGAGACAAACACGGTTGGTGAATGACCTGTTATCGGGTCGAAGGGGAAGCGCGCGGCGCGCAGGATAGCGTCCACATCCAATTGGTGGGCCCGGGCCTGTACCAGCAGCGCCCGGGTAAATTCCATGGGTACTGTCTCGTTGTACGCTTCGATATTGGCAGCTAGTCTGTGCAACGCTAAACCCCAGGTTTGATAGAGTTCGAGTATAGCGCGTCTTCTTACCCAAACTGAAACCAAGTAGATTTCCCTCAGGAATTGACAAGCGTCTACGCCCTGCCCAATATGGGGCACATATGAAAGCGTGGAGTTTTGTGGCACCGAATGAGCGAACGAGACCAACTTAGTAAATGGAACCGGGATATCTCCCAGGTTATCGCGGCCCTGGGAACCGATGAGTTTTTCTCTACCCTGGTACAGGCCATCAACGGCCAGGTAAAAATAGACTATCCGCAATTCTGGCTATACCACAATGATTTACCCCCCCGGGTGCTATATCACGAGATTCCCCAGGAAGCTGTTGCGTCTCAAATAGACAGCTACCTGGATGGCCCCTTCCGGGAAGACCCATTTTTCCAAACGTCTATGGACAGACCCAGGGCCAAAATTTATCGCCTGTCCCGGGTCACTGCCGGTAAACTGCAACAATCTGATTATTACCGTGACTATTACGCTGACACGGGCACCGTGGATGAGGCCATTTACCTGGCCAAACTGCACGCGGGCAATGTCATCAATTTTAGTATGATGCGCCTGCCCAAACACGGCCCCTTCTCCGATGCGGAGTACGAGCGCCTGTACCTGCTGGCGGAACCGGTCTCAGAACTGTTGAAATCTCACAGCGAGCACGGTAATTTCTCCACCACTTACCTCATCCAACCCGGCATAGATCACCAGATAGACCTCGCCTTTCACACCTTTGGCTCTTCCTTGCTGTCTCCCCGGGAAAAGGACGTGCTGGAACTGATGCTGCGTGGCTATGGCACCGACGTGTCAGCCGAGCGACTGGGCATCGCACTGGAAACCGTGCGCCGCCACCGCAAGGGCATCTATCGCAAGCTTGATGTCAGTTCGCAGACCGATTTGTTTTCCCTGTTTATCAACGCCATGTCCTGCGTAAGCGAAGCGGCCGGTGCCGACCCACTGACCATTTATATGGGACCACAATAGCCACCAAGGCCCTTGTATCAGGGGCTGCCCCACTTGGGGCATTGAGCTCACCAGTGAAAGTCTGGATAGTGCTGCTTTACGGGTATAGGGTACGGTGACAAGCATGTCAGTCGAAGCCGATTGGTTCCTACGGGCCCATCCAGAAATTACTACCATCGAAGCACTCCTACCCGATTGCAACGGCGTCATGCGCGGCAAATGGCTACCCCGTCATAAGCTGGGTAAAATATTCGATGGCGAACTCAAACTCCCGAAAACAGCCCTGAGCCTGGATATCTGGGGCCGCGATGTTGAAGAACTGGTTTTTGCTTCCGGTGATGCCGATGGTATTTGCCGGCCCGTGGAAGGTTCTCTGTTGCCCACACCCTGGGCCGCCAATGGCCAACACGGCCAGATCATGCTCTCCATGTTTAACGCCGATGGCTCTCCCTACATGGGCGACCCGCGCCATGTTCTCAAACAGGTCGTTGCGCGCTTCCAGGAAGCCGGCTGGAAACCCGTGGTGGCAGCCGAGCTGGAGTTCAGCCTGGTGACCTGGGATCAAAGTACACCGATACACACTTGCCCGTCGCCGGCCGGGGGCACACCCGTGGGGGGTAACACCTACGGCCTGGATGTGCTGAACGATCATTTTCAAATGATTGAAGATATTCGCATCGCCTGCGAACTGCAGGACCTGCCATTTGACGGCATTGTCAAGGAGTCCGCACCCTCCCAGTACGAAATCAATATGCAACATGTGGACAGCCCGGTACTGGCCGCCAAACAAATTCTCCAGATGAAGCGCCTGATTAAGGGTGTGGCCGCCAAACACGGCCTGATCGCCAGCTTTATGGCCAAGCCTTTTGAGGATGAGGCAGGCAACGGCATGCACGTGCACTGCAGCTTACTGGACGAACAGGGCAATAATATTTTCAACGACGGCAGTGAACTGGGTACTGACCTTCTACGCCATGCCATAGGCGGCTGTCTGCGCTACATGCCCGACTCGGTGGCGATTTTTGCGCCCACCTATAACGCCTACCGACGCTTTCAGCCCGGCTGCCACGCTCCCACCTTTCCCAGCTGGGGCTATGAAAACCGTACGGTTGCCATTCGCGTGCCCGCGGGCAACAACGCCGCCAGGCGCCTGGAACACCGTGTCGCAGGAGCCGACGCCAATCCCTATCTGCTGTTTGCTGTGCTATTATCGGCCATGCTGGAAGGTATCAAGCAAAACCTGGACCCCGGGGAGCCCATCACCGGTGACGGCTACTCTCAGGAGAGAGATTTGTTACCCGTTTATATTCAGGATGCCGTCAAAATATTCAGTGAGTCAGAGTTTATCAAGACCAATCTCGGCAGTGAGGTCCAACGCATCTACGCTCTGACCAAGGAGCAGGAAATTGCCGAATTTCGCAAGCGCATTACGACTTTTGAGTACCAGAGCTACCTGGAAAAGTTGTAGGCCTGCGCCTGTTGTCACACTGGCACGGTGCGCCGTCTTTGTTGCACTGACATTTGCCAACCCCTTACCCGCCATGGCCAACGTCGAGGCCCAGGCCTGTAGCGAGGCCCTGGCCCGCCCACTGACAGACTCTAAAGCTGGCCTGAACAACACACTGCAAATCCTTATATGGAACATCGAAAAGGCGGGAAATGCCGGCTGGAGCGCCGATTTGGGTGTCCTGGGCGCCAACAGTGACCTGCTATTAATCCAGGAGGCATCGGTGGCAGCGATGATTGCCAGCGCCCTGCCCCAACCCCTGTTCCAGGCGTTTGCCGCCGGTTATATCAACAGTACGACAGAAACCGGGGTGCTCACCCTGAGCACCGTAGAACCGAGTTTGCATTGTAATCTCACCGCCTGGGAGCCCTGGCTGGGCACCCCCAAAGCCACCAATATCACTGAGTATCCCCTGGCCGGGCTGAGCCGCAGGCTGCTGGTGATCAATCTTCACGCGGTTAACTTCTCGGTGGGCCTGGAAGACTTCGAAGCCCAGGTGCACGCCCTGGAACCCCTACTGAGTCAACATATTGGCCCCATCATTATAGCCGGCGATTTCAACACCTGGAGTAACAGGCGTTATCAGGCACTGGGGGCGTTTATGGCAAAGCACCAGTTGACCCCTGTGGACTTCGCGCCAGACCACCGCACCCGGTTTTGGGACATGCCCCTGGATCACGTGTTTTTAAGAGATTTAAACCTGGTCGAATCCCGTGTCATAGAGGTGCAGTCCTCAGACCACAACCCCCTGTTAATCACTGTAGAGGTACCGCAATGCGTAGCCTGCACGGCACTGTCGCCGGAGCAATCCTGTGCGGCCTGTTAAGCGCTGATAGCCTGGCAGACATGCCACCCACTGCGCAGGGCGAAGTGCAGTACCTGCTGGAATTTGTAGCGAGCAGTGGTTGTACTTTTGTTCGCAATGGCTCCGAGAGCAGTGCCCGTGATGCGGCAGACCACCTGCGCCTCAAATACAGCCGGGGCAAACGCTATGTCAGCTCGTCCGAGCAGTTTATCGACAGGCTGGCCAGTGAAAGTTCCTGGACGGGCAAGAAGTACACGATCAATTGTGCGGGCGACATTACCGAGTCCGGCCTGTGGTTACACCAAGCCCTCAACGAATACCGCCGCAGGCAAGAATAACAAGGGGTGAAGCCCGCCCCTGTCACCGACAGCACTGACACACCCCGCCCGCTTAATACCCCCGCTTGGGGTCTACCACAGACAGCAGCGCCTCGCCCGCCATGTAGCGACGCATATTTTCCTGTACCAACAACCACAGGCGCGCCAGACTGCGGTCGGAGCGGCCGCCAGTATGGGGCGTGATAATAACCCGGGGCATGGTCCACAGGGGGTGGTCGGCGGGCAGCGGCTCCGGGTCCAGTACATCCAGTCCAACACCGGCAATCTCACCGGCGCGCAGCGCCGCTACCAGGTCATCGGTCACCGTGGAGGCACCGCGCCCCACACTAATAAAATAAGCCGATTTTTTCATGCGCTTGAAAAATGCCGCATCGAACATGCCCCGCGTGCGCTGGGTCAGCGGCACGGTATTGATCACCACATCGGCACGGTGT
>Ga0209987_10001426_pt1 | contig 13144 bp, 10 predicted proteins | sample N074metaG_FD_182134 | JGI IMG/M metagenome (GOLD analysis project Ga0209987, IMG submission 182134) | Deep subsurface microbial communities from Kermadec Trench to uncover new lineages of life (NeLLi) - N074 metaG (SPAdes) (version 2) | ecosystem: Environmental > Aquatic > Marine > Ocean trench... | reverse complement strand
ATTCGCTTCCATGCGATTGAGAGAGAATGCCGGGTCTAGCGCTGGTTGATCATTTGGGCAAATTCGATCCACCCGATTCCGGCGGTATGTAAAGGACCGCTTCGGGCACTAAGCAGACTCCCAGAATTCCTTCTTGAATGTCTGCTTTTCCATGAATACTTTACAAGTGCGTTCAAATTGTGAAATTTTTCGAGAGGTGGGTACTTCTATAGGTTAAAGATAGATTATTTTAAAAAGTGGGGGTGGGGGTCAAATAAGGCATAAGAATGTTGAATTCGCATCCTAGCTTACTAAATACGATGATCGCTCCAACGATTTAATATGTTGGTATATTTGTTGGTATTAATTAATACTAACTCTTATTAAAGTTAGTTAAATCAACAAGATAGATAAAAAAATTGGCTCCCCGGCCCGGGCTCGAACCAGGGACCCATTGATTAACAGAAAGACGAGCTGGAGCCTATTGCACTCGTAAGTTGAAGAATGTTAAAGGTTTTCTTTTTGTGCTTCCCTGATCGAGGCGTGATCCGAACGTATCCCGAGCGTCTTCGGCCTTGGATTATCGATAACAACTGTTATTTTTCGTCCGATTATTCGAAAAAGTCCACGCGGTCATCGACTTAGGCCTGCCCGAAATTGACCCGAACCCGATCCACACCCGAACCGACGCCGACCTATCCCGAGACGCGGGAAACGAAATGAATTCTCCCGGGGCCCGGCTCATGGGTAGCCCGGAATTGGCTCGGTGTGTTCACACGGGAAATCACTTTCGCATCCCCCGAAAACCGAAAAACTGAAAATCCGAGATTCCGCCCCGCGATCGACGTGCTCGAGATCGGCCCGGAGTGGCGCCATTGGTCGGCGGTGACCAGCAGAATATTGGGAGAGTTTTTCATAATCCGGGGCTCCTGTCCGGGTTGAGCCGTACCGTCAGGACAGGCTAATGGATAGACTAACTAGTCTCGGGCACCATGTTCGAGTGCACCCTTTAGACTCAGCTTCTCACTGTGATGACAGGCGGCCTGGTGCCCTTCGAGAATCACACGCAGCGGCGGCATCTCGCTGCGACAAATGTCGGTCGCATACTGGCAGCGATTATGAAATCGGCAACCGGAGGGCGGTTTCGACGGGCTCGGCCTTTCGCCGGTAAGAAAAACCGGCTGCATCACCTGCGCCGGGTCGGCTTCGGGAATCGCCGACATCAAGGCTTCGGTGTAAGGGTGTTGAGGCGAATAGTACAATTTTACAGTGGGTGCGATTTCAACGATCTGGCCCAGGTACATGACGGCTACCGAATCACAGGCATAAGCGACTACGGCAAGGTCGTGCGCGATGAATAGATAGGTCAGCTTAAGTTCAATCTGCAAATCTTTAAGCAGGTTGAGAATTTGCGCCTGGATTGACACATCGAGCGCAGAGACTGCTTCATCGCAAACAATGAACTCCGGATGCAGGATCAAGGCACGGGCTATCGCAATACGCTGCCTCTGGCCACCGCTGAACGCGTGCGGGAAGCGACTGAGGTGATCAGTATTCAGACCGCACAGCTTCGCCATATCGATCACCTGAGCGTCCAGGTCTGCCCCTTTGGCCAGGCGGTTGGCGAGTAAAGGCTCGCTGATGATATCGCGGACTGTCATGCGCGGGTTGAGCGAGGCATAGGGGTCCTGGAAGATCATTTGCATGTTGCGCCAGATATTCCGCAGTCCTCTGCGATCGAGCGCCATGATATCAACACTGTTGCCATCCTGTTCGTAGGTAATTTCACCAGCGGTTGGCTCAAGCACTCGCAATATGGCGCGTCCGAGGGTAGTCTTGCCCGAACCGCTCTCGCCGACGAGGCCCAGCGTCTCACCCCGCTCGATATCAAAACTCACTCCGTCCACGGCTTTGACATATCCCGCCGGCCGGCCGAAGAAACCCTGTTTGCCAATGGGGAAATGTACCTTCACATCACTGACTCTGAGTAGACGGCTCATGCTGCAGGTTCCGCTTCTACCGCTTCATGCAGGAAGCAATGAACTTCGTGCTGGGCTGAGGTTAAACTTTTCGCAGGGATGTGAGTATCGCAACGTGTGGCAATGAAAGAGTCGCAGCGGGGGTGGAATGCACATCCTGCCGGGCGCTCAAACAGGCTTGGCACCGAGCCTTGAATGGAAGTCAGCTTGCGTCGATTGCTCAATTTACCCAGCCGCGGTATGGCACTCAACAAGGCGATTGTGTAAGGGTGCTGGGGCGATTTAAAAATTTCCATAACGGGACCCTTCTCGACGATTTTTCCCATGTACATGATGGCAACCTCGTCGGCGATCTGGGCGACGACCCCGAGATCATGCGTGATGAAGATCATCGACATGCCGAATTCATCTTTGAGGTTACGCATAATCTCAAGAATTTGAGCCTGGATGGTGACGTCGAGTGCGGTAGTCGGTTCATCGGCAATGAGGACGGCAGGATCGCAGGCCAGTGATTTTGCAATCATTGCCCGTTGACGCATTCCGCCAGAGAACGAATGCGGGTACTGGTCCACGGCCCGTTCCGGGTCCGGAATGCCAACCTTGCCGAGCAGTTCGATTACGCGTGTGCGCGTCTCGGCTTTTGACAGCTTCAGGTGCAGTTCGATCACTTCCCCGATCTGATCACCGATCCTATGAATTGGGGAAAAGGAGCTCATCGGCTCCTGAAAGATCATCGACATCTGATTGCCACGGATAGCCCGAATTTCCTTGCCATCCTTACCCAGGGAGACAATATCAACCGGTGCTTGATCTTCGTCCGGGCGAAAGTTGATTGCTCCGCAACTAATACGCAATTCCCGGGACAACAGCCGCAACAGCGCCTGCGCGGTGATGCTTTTACCACAACCGGATTCGCCAACCAGGGCCAGAACTTTTCCGGCGGGAAGTTCAAAATCAATTCCCTGCACAACGGGAATGTCATCGCCGTCAAAATCGAGGGTAATATGGAGGTCGCGCACTTCGAGTAATACGCCGCTTTTCATTATAGAGCCTTATTTAGAGTAGGGATCAGCAGCATCACGCATGCCGTCACCGACGAAATTAAAGGCCAGGACAGCAACAACGATAAACAGTCCAGGAATGAGCAACCAGGGCATATGTGAAATAGAGCGAACATTCTGCGCCGCAAATAACAGGACCCCCCAACTCTCTGCCGGTTCGCGAAGCCCGAGGCCGAGAAAACTGAGCGATGTTTCGGCGAGCAGGATCTCGGGAAATGCGATGGTAACGTCGACGATCATGTAACTCATAAAGGCGGGCAACAGGTGGCGCAGAATGATTCTCATATCGGTGCAACCCGAGAGCCGTGCCGCAACGGTAAAGTCTTCCTCGCGCAAGGCGAGGAGCTTGCTGCGAACGGTTCGCGCGAGGTGAGTCCATCCCACCAGGGCAAGAATTACCGTGATAGCGAGATAAACCTGCAATGAACTCCATTCTCTTGGCAAGGCAGCGCTTAAAGCGAGCCACAGGGGCAGGGTAGGAATTGAGCGAATAAATTCGATCAAGCGCATGATCAGGTTATCGACCATCCCACCAAAGTATCCCGCAATACCACCGATAATCGCCCCGAGAATAAAGGCAAAGGTAACACCAACGAGGCCAACGGAAAGCGAAACTCGGGTTGCATAGAGGGTCCGCGTAAACACGTCACGTCCAAGCGAGTCGGTTCCGAAAAGATGAACGAAGCCATCCTTCACGCCAAATAAATGGATATCGGTTTCAACCAGCCCCCAGAATTTATACGGGCTGCCGCTTACAAAAAACTCAACCGGCCAACGCGTTGATTCATCGACAATTGAAAGCTTGCGCAGCGTGACTGGATTACGTTTCGTGGTCCGCGCGTAGACGAAGGGGCGGAGGTGGAAGTTCCAGTCTGCATCAATAAAGTGAATGCCCATGGGCGCACTCGCCAGGTACTTATTATTGCGTCCACTGGGAACTTCCGGACTCAGGATTTCTGCAAATACCGCTGAAAAAACCAGCAGCGAAAGCATGATTATGCCAACCAGGGCCATGTGGTGTTTTTTGAATTTCCACCACATCAATTGCCACTGAGTGGCCATTTCAGGACGACGATTACGTTTTTTGGATTTTGCTAAAGCGGGTGCAGGTGTTGCCATTCTACGAAGCCCCCTGCATTCGAATACGCGGGTCGACGAGGATCAACAAAAGATCTGAAACGAAAGTTCCGATGATGGTAAAGGCACAGTAAATGAGCACCATGCCCCCTGCCAGATACATGTCCTGATTTAGCAGGGCATGCAAAAATAACGGGCCAGTGTCCGGCAGTGACATCACCACCCCGACAATGGGTGCGCCGGAAATAACATAGGTCAACCGCCAGCCGAGCGTTGCAACAATCGGGTTAAGTGCCATGCGAACTGGATATTTAAGGAGTAAACGCATGGGCGAAAGACCACCAGCGCGGGCCGCCATCACATACATTTTATCGAGCTCGTCCAGGGTTGAGGCGCGCACGGTACGGATCAGGTAAGCAGTGCCAGCCGTGCCCAGAACAATTACGGGTACCCACAGATGCTCAATCAGATTGCCGACCCTGCCCCAGCTCCAGGGTGCATCCTGGTATTCAGGTGAGAATAACCCACCGACGCTTTGGCCAAACCATTTTTGCCCGAGGTACATGAGAATTAATGCGAGCAGGAAATTAGGAGTCGCCAGCCCCACGTAGCCTATAGTGGAAAATAAGTGGTCGGTGAAAGAATATTGCCGCACCGCTGAGTAGATGCCGATGGGAATCGCAATCAGATACATAAAAAATAAGGTTGAAAACGCAAGGGCCAGAGTGAGCGGAAGCCGTTCGCCAATGACATCGGCTACTGGACGTCGCCATTCCCATGAATATCCCATGTCCCCTTCGAGAACGATCTTGGATGCCCAGGAGCCATATTGAACATACCAGGGTCGGTCGAGGCCGAGCTGGCGACGCATATTGTCAAGCTCTTCGACCGTGATTGGTGCGCCGGCCTGTTGGCGCTTATTCGCATAGGAATCGGCGAAATCGCCCGGCGGCAGCTGGATTAAAACGAAGGCAACAACCGAAACAGCGGCCATCGTTACTATCATGTACACAAAGCGACTCACGACGAATCGTATCATTAATTTTCCCAAGCCTTCCTGACCCAGACCTGCACATACCAGACCTGGGATGTTTTATTTTTCGATCGCGCCCCAGTCCGGCGGACGTGGGTCAAATAGATGTGTCGAGATTTCCAGATGATATCGCAGAGGCGGAACAAGCCCGCCTCCCACGATATTTGAAACTACTTATTTAAAGGACCACTGATCTGCACGGTAGGGATAGTCATAACCGTAGTTGAAATTACTGACGTTCCATCCTGCGGGGACGTTGGTCAGTTTATCGATCACTACAAGTGGCTTTGGAAGGCTGCCCATGGTTCCGATAATCACCAGGTTTTCAAGGTTGATCTTCACCATTTCAGTACCGATTTCCATATAGCGCTTGCTTCCGGGAAGAACGGTCTTCCAGACTTCAGCAAGCTCAAACAGGCGCTTGGCCCATGCGGGCGGCTCTTCACCTGAAGCGCCATTTGAGTTAACCCAATCCCGCCACGGCACACCAACCAATGGACCAATGTCGCTGTACGGTGGGATATAAACATCGATTTGACTAATCAAGGTCGGCTCGTAGGGAACGTCCCATTCCATATTAATGTCACTGGTGCTGGCAGTGGCTTTCTCACGCATCAACTGGGTGGTAACTTCCTTAACGGTGACGTTAATGCCAACCTTTTTCCAGTAGTCAGAGACAAGGATCCCAAATTCGGAAGAGCTGTGCTGCGCCGTATATTCCCAAAGCAGGGTGAAAGGCTTACCGTCCGGCCCTGTACGAACGCCATCAGAACCCATCTTCATGCCCATTTCGTCGAGCAGGGTACCCGCAGCTGCAGGGTCGTAAGCAATCATATAATTGCGATCAGCATCGGTAACGAACGGCACCCCGATCGGCACGGCTTGCTCAGGCTTACCAAGGTCAAACCAGAGAACCTCATTCAGTTCATTGCGGTCGATCGCCAATGACATGGCTTTCCTAAAGCGTAGATCGCTGTAAACAGCTCGTAAGCCCGGGTCCTTGATCGTCTGGTTGAAAACAATATAAGGACCGAAAGATCCCGATGGACGATGAATTTTATAACCACCCTTAGCTTCACCCTCTTTGAGGACGGGGAAATTGTTAATAGTCATGGTTTGAGTCTTAACATCCACTTCACCGTTTAGAATCGAAAGAACGAACAATTCCTGGTCGAGGAAACGTTCGTGATGGCGGTCGATGTAAGGCAGTTGGTGGCCCGCACTATCCACTTTAAAGTAATACGGATTAGCGATGAATTGACGGCGCTGTGTATTAGTTTCAAATTCGACAAGGTGACTTTCGAGCGTAGGACGGGTCAGGGCATGTGCGGTAATATTTTCAGCGTCTTTCCACTTGTGCCAGATCAAACCAAATCGTTGTACCCAACCTTCGGAGCCAGCCGCTTTGGCTTCTTCCTCAGCCTTGGGGTTGTATTTGGGCAGATAAGGCATGTAGTGATGCTTCGGCGCGTATGCAGCAAAGTATGAACCTCCCGTTGCGAGGAAGTGCAAAAGGCCTGGATAAGGAGCGGCAAAGTCAAACCTGAACGTTTCAGTATCAATCTTGGTTACATCCACCGGTTTGCCGCCAACCTTCCACACGGAAGGAATGACGTTGTGTAGGTCTTTATTCTTGATGATGTCATTAATATAAAAAACAACATCGTCGGCGGTGAAAGGTTGCCCATCGGACCACTTGTGTCCCTTACGCAGGGAAATGGTGAGCGAAGTGAAATCATCGTTCCATTTCCAGGACTTTGCAACGTTAGGAACCAATGTTTGTAGATCATCACTGATGCGCACCAGGTTGACTTGACGCCAGCTCAGAATTTCAGACGTTCCAGACTCGAGAGCCTTCGATATTCCGCGCAACATGCCACCGTATTTGCCACACACCTTGTAGGGTAAAGAGACGAGGGCCTCTTCTGGAACGCGCATATTAACCTTTGGCAATTTACCAGATTTGACTTGGGCGGCGAACAATGGATTGCCCAAGAGAACTAGCTTATGACCGATTTGTTTTTCGTAGTCCGGCAAATCCAGCTGCTGCGGAACCGAGGTTTTAATGCCCTGAGGGCTGCTGACGGTGGGACAACTAGCTGCAGACGCGGGGCCGGATAGCAATGCTGAGGTAAATATTATCGCGCCGAATAATGCGGTGCATCTGACTCTGCCTGTCGGCAGGCCTGGTTGATGTTTCATTTGATTCTCCGTATTAGTTATTGATCTGGTTGTATCCCAGATTTATTGGTTATTGATCTGGTTGTATCCCAGATTTATTGGTTATTGATCTGGTTGTATCCCAGATTTATTGGTTATTGATCTGGTTGTATCCCAGATTTATTAAATAGGTAACGAGAAAGCTTATGAATCCAATCTAAAATCGAGTTTAACATGATCGTTAACGATCGTATACAGATCATTCAACGCTTATAATTTGTTATTAATTCAGTTTTTTGATCATTACTATGATCGTTTAATGATTACATTCGCTTGCATTGCACAATCGAGAAGTGCATTGTGTGCAGACCGTTTCCCGCAATAATTTCCCCAGTGGCGCCAGCTGTAAAAACAACAAGGAGATATACGGGAATCAAGTTATTGCCTGGTCATCGCATGAATTTGCCTTAGATTTGCCATCCCGGTGCCCCCGTATTAGAAAGATGCGGCACACGATCACCAGACAAAAAACCAGAATGAGAATGAGAATGAGCCCGACTAAACGAAACCCAATCGCCCGCCGCCGCGCCCTGCGCAGCAAGATTGCCCAGTATGGGGAAGTCTCGGTCGACGAATTATGCGAGCTATTGGATGCATCACCGGCTACCATCCGCCGTGACCTGGCGGTACTGGCGCAGGAAGGCAAGGTCAACCGTGGTTATGGTGGCGCTTCGGTGCCATCGATGCGCACTGCCGAAAAAATCCTTGCTGTTCGCGCGCAGAAATTCGTCAGTGAGAAACAGGCGATTGCTCACGTCGCGCTTGGGCTCATCAAACCGGGTAATACGCTTTTTCTGGGTGACGGGTCTACCATACTGGCGCTGGCCCATTTTATTGCCCTGACCGAAATTGAACTCTTCATAGCGACGTCCGCTACCTATATTTCGGAAATCCTGGTCAGCAACCCGAAAATCACGGTCTGCCTGCTGGGGGGCCTGGTGCGCCAGACGTCGCATGCCACCGGCGGCCATTTTGCCGAGGGCATGGTCGATCAAATCAATGCCGACCTGGCCATCATTTCCTGCGATGCGCTGAGCCTGAAAGATGGCATGTGCTACAACCATTCGATTGACGCCGCACTGACGAAAAAAATGTCCGACAAGGCCACTCGGACCATGGCCCTGGTCAATCATGCCAAGATTGATGTAAAAGCCCGGATTTGCGGTACTCCCATGAATAACATCGATATTTTTGTCACAGAGAAACGAAACCCTGAGTTGGAACAAATGCTCGCCAAGACGCATGTCCGTATTGTCTACGCCGACTAGAACGCCAAAACCAGATATTACCGCGCAAGTGTTGATCCCCGTGTCTCTGCAGAAAAGCTCGCGGACCCACAGTATTGGCTGGCAGCGACTAATTGAACAACAAATGAAAGTCGATGCAGGACTATTCCGATAGCGGCAAGTTACCTGACGGGCTATTCGACATTGTCGTTGTTGGAAGCGGCGTGGTAGGTTGTGCGATGGCACGCCGCTTCACCCTGGAAGGTGCCAGGGTATTAGTGCTGGAGAAAGCCTGTGTGTGGCGAATTCCAATTTATGCAGCAATGGGTGTCAGAAAATGATCTTTGCAATGAGATTGCCACGAATAGTTTCTGAGATTTGCGCATAACGGTTTAGGGTCACCACTTACAACCGCTGGCGTATTCCCGCCTAGCGACTGATGAGTTCGGTACCGATTGTAGTATTGTCTGTAATCACTTTGTTTCCGTTCAAGATCCTGAGCATTCCAAAAGAAAACGTGGTCAAGGTATTCACGACGAATCGTTCCGATCAGTCGTTCATTGAAAGGATGCGATAACGGTGTATACGGGATACTTTTAATTTCTACTACATCGAGAATCCTTAAGTTGGCTCGCCATCGGTGATACTGAAATAGTGGGTCATTATCAGAACTGAGGTAGAGCGGAACACTCTGAGTAGAAATAGCTGTATTGAACATGCGGCACAAAGCGATGCCATCAACATTACCGGAATGTACACCAAAACCTATGATGCGCCGGGTGAATTGATCAAAGACGACCAGCACCCAGTGGCTCTTCAATAGAATCGATTCACACCGAAACAGATCAATGCTCCAGAGGCTATCCTTGGTGTGGCCAATAAAGGTTAACCAAGATGGTCCGCCGTCACCGGGCATTGGGTGAAGGTGTTTGACTAGAACCCGCCTGACCAGATCCTTGTCGATATATACCTCGAACGTCTTCGTGATTTGCTGGGCGATTCGGCGGCAACCAAAACGCGGGTTGCGCTGCTTCATTTCTACAATGGCTTTTATGAGTTCCCCAGACGGTCCTTTAGGCCCGGGCTTACCACGACGAATTGATGAAAATAAAAGATGGTATTTGCGTCTTACAAGCGTTTTATGAAATTTCAGTAGGGTAGACGGCCGGATAATAATCGCAGTCCGAAGAATTCGACGTGGGGTAAGAAACAGTGACCAGAGACCGAGCAGGAAGCGGTCATGTGTCATAAGGTTTGGTGAGCGTCGCTGAGATCGATCGATGATGAGTAGTTGCTGTTTCATAAGAAGGCTATCGGCGACAACGGCCCTGGCGCCACCGGGGCCGAGTAGTTTGGCGATTGTAGTCAACAGATGTACGAGCAGTAGCAGCATGTCCTTCATGGCAGGAAAGCGTAGACGCGATTATCGTCAAAAACAAGATTGTCTAAATGATGGCTAACAAGTAATAGTTACGAATTCGCCACACACAGGGAGTTTCGGGCGCCGATCCCGCCCAGGATTTATTTATGGCCTTGACTGAAATCCTTTCATCAATGTTATAATGCGGCGTGCCTCTCATCGCACAGCTGAGCCTCTGGATGGTGGGGTGAAAATAGAGGCTGCCCGGTGTAGTAACGAGGTGCCGTTCCGATAACCAAATTTATTGAGCAACTTGAGCGCTTCAATGAACATACTTTTCATAACTGCGGATCAGTGGCGAGGTGATTGCCTGTCTGCCCTGGGCCACCCTCATGTCAAGACGCCTAACCTCGATGCTCTCGTTGCTGATGGTGTTACTTTCAAACAGCATTATGCCCAGGCGACACCTTGCGGGCCCTCTCGCGCCTGCCTGTACACCGGCATGTACATGCATAACCATCGCTCGATCCTCAACGGCATCCCACTGGACAGGCGCCATACCAACGTGGCACTCGAGACTCGCAAAGCCGGTTATAAACCGGCTCTGTTTGGTTACACGGATTTCAGCCACGATCCACGCGAATACGCGCCTGGAGACTATGTACTTAAAGATTATGAAGGCGTGCTGCCGGGCATGGTACCTGTCTGTCATGTAAACAGCACGGCAAAACCCTGGCTCGCCGATCTCAAGGCAAAGGGGTATCAGGTACCGGATCATGGAAGGGAAATGCTAAGGCCCCAAGTTGATTATCCGGGGTTGAAGAACAAGGGTAAAACCTTCGCACCAGCAGGATTTAAGGCTGAGGACAGTAGTGCAGCATTCCTCGTCGGTGAAGCGATCAAATACCTTTCGGTGCGACAGGCCAAACCCTGGTTTGTACACCTGTCGTTCCTCTCGCCGCATCCCCCGTACATTGTGCCGGAGCCCTTTCATGATCTATATGACGCGAAAGATATGTCGCTTCCTGTACGCCAGGATACGCCAGAAAAAGAAGCCTCCCAGCACCCCTGGCTCGGCCTCTATATATTCAACCAGGCTGGAGATAGCTATACTTTCGGAGCCGACTCGCGCAAGAATGTTTCTCTTTCAGAAGTTGAACTGCGTCAGATTAAAGCAACCTATTATGGCATGATGTCAGAAATTGATTCGCAGATCGGCCAGCTCATCGATTATCTCAAGCAGATTGGAGCCTATGACAATACCCTGATTATCTTCACCTCTGATCATGGTGACATGCAGGGCGATCACTGGATGCTATCCAAATCCTGTTACTTCGATCAGGCATTTCACGTTCCCCTGATAGTACGTGATCCCACGACTGTGGCAGATCAGTCGAGGGGTACCCGGGTCGAGGCATTCACCGAAAGCATCGACATCATGCCGACCATTCTCGATTGGATTGACCAGGATATTCCAGCCCAATGTAACGGTTTTTCTCTGTTACCTTTCTGTTGCGGTCAGCAACCAGATGACTGGCGTCAGGAATACCATGCCGAGTTTGATTTAAGGAGTCCCCAGGGATATGCAATCAATCCGCCTCTGGGATTAGACAAGAGTAAATGCATGGTTAGCATCACTCGTGGTGAAGGATACAAATATGTTCATTTCGCCGGGCTTCCCCCGCTATTTTTCGATCTTAAAGACGATCCTGATGAGTTTATCGATCGATCTAACGATGCGGATTACCAGCACAGGGTGCTAGAGTACACCAGGAAGATGTTGACCTGGCGCATGGAGAATGCCGAAGTAGCTCTTACCGATTTTCGCCTGGGAGAAAACACCGATTATCGACTAATTTAGGTGTAGGGTTCGGAGCACACACTTTAGATAGTGATTGTTTGGTGGAGCGTGAGTCTGATCGATGATCAGGAATAGAAAACCCGGGTTATGCAACACTCTCGACCTAACGGATTAATTTTACCGGTTTTAGCATGCCGCTTGCAGGAAACCCGTTTTCACTGCTAGGCCCCGGGGACTTGAAAATCTGTAAGCGCTGAGCCCACAGCAGGGGTTTGACGAGACCACGAGGTACCAAATTTAGTCCACCAAGGGGCGGCAAGAAACGAAATAGGGGTGCATAGGTAGTACTAACACCCAAATTTCACTATTCCACCAGATATCGAGCAGAAACTAGCGTCGCCGGTCGCCCCTGAAGCAATTCAGGTGGCTTTTAACCAAAACACGGATGTCCGCTGTGTGCCGGAAACCGAAGTTAATCTAGGAATTTTGAACGTCGGCTATTGGGAAAGCTGCCGTTCAGAATCGAAACGACAGAGGCTGCAAAGTGCCCTAAGCAGTCATTTTGATCCGACTGCATGCGCTTGTATGTGAATTTGTGTTACCCACTCGCTTTCATGAATATTATTAATGCTAATGAATAAACGATAAGAGCATAATAAATTTTGTTGTATTTTCTTCTGAGTGAGTTACCCCTTTCATTGAAATCACATTCGTTCCAGTATGGAAGAAAACTATTCCAATAAAATGTTCTTCCACCTTTTACTTCTTTTTCCATTTGAAGCCTCACTAGAATTGCACCCAGAAATAGCGCAACCCCAACCAGCAAGAAAAAAAACCCGATAATTACTCTTGATATCTCCATTTCTATCAGTCTAGATAATCACATAACGCCCCGCATCAGCGGCAAAGTGAACGCGCAGCGGGCACTTTGTCCGACTGCATACGTTTAGGCGTCAACATGAATATAATTCCTATGCTCCAATGCTTCATAGTGAGAAGCATGTTTATCCCATCGTTTGAGTACTTTTTGGGCTGCATCTGGAACATAACATCGCGAGTAATCTTCTCCCTGAAATTCAATTACATTCTGTAATGACTCGAACGTTATAATGGTGACAAATTCGACTTCATTTTCGTGGTTTCTACGAAGAATTTCGAAGCCCAAATAACCAGTTATATTTTTTTCCTCTATGCTGGGGATCACATGATCATTCAGTAGTTGATGATAAACGTCAGCATTTTCCAGTGTTGTCCATCCATACCATATTCGTTTTATTGCCATTTTGTCTCCAGCTATCATTGACGCCTAACAGCCGTTTTTAACAGGTCTTTGACCTAATAACAATACAGTAGTCTTAAAATAATGGGAATGTCGGCAATGTGCTGCGATCTCAACTGGTCAACGCAA
>Ga0209987_10001425_pt1 | contig 13145 bp, 10 predicted proteins | sample N074metaG_FD_182134 | JGI IMG/M metagenome (GOLD analysis project Ga0209987, IMG submission 182134) | Deep subsurface microbial communities from Kermadec Trench to uncover new lineages of life (NeLLi) - N074 metaG (SPAdes) (version 2) | ecosystem: Environmental > Aquatic > Marine > Ocean trench... | reverse complement strand
AACTGGGTCGCCTACGAGGGAATCCAGGCCGATATTTTCGATCACTTGCTGGCTATTATTTCCGAGTTCGGCCTGCGCATTTACCAGAAGCCCTCCGGGATGGATCTCAGAGCCCTCGAACCGGCGAAAACAGGTTGATGCCCTGAATGGCCAGGAATTGACAGCCAGCGACCTCCGCTGGCCTCTGCCCGGACTATTCATGAATAGTCCGAGCTATAGACGATCCTTGAGTTGATAGAAAAGCATTCCCAGTGCCACCATGTGCCGGCCGAAAATGTGTGCTCCTGGAATAGTCATCGATTTACTGTTCGCGAACAGGTCAAACCGTTCAAGCGTTCCGCCAACAGCATCAGCCATGATCTGTCCCGCCAGGTGAGTAACGTTCACACCGTGCCCAGAGTAACCCTGGCAGTAAAAAATATTGGTGGCGACCCTGCCTATTTGCGGTACTCGATTGATGGGGACCCCGATCGTGCCTCCCCAGGCGAACTCGAGCTTGACGTCCGCCAACTGCGGATAAATCTTCAACATTCTTGGCCGCAGATTTTGCTTGATAACTGCGGGATCGCTGCCAAAGTAATTACACCGCCCACCGAACAATAATCTCTTGTCCGCGCTTAGCCGGAAATATTCAAGTATGTAATTTGGATCACAAACAGCAAGGTCCTGAGGGTTGATACTTGCGACCGTTTCTGCGGAAAGTGGCTCCGTCGCTGTTATGAAACTGTTAACCGGAAACATGATCCCACGGAGCTTCCGCTCGAGTTCGTGATACGCATTTCCGGCCAGTACAACGAAGTCGGCCGATACGGAACCGGTTTCTGTTACGACCTTGGCACGGCTGCCTCTTTCGATCTTAAGTACGGGCGAATTCTCGTAAATCGTCGCGCCCTGGGAAACCGCTGCCCTCGCCTCGCCAACGCACAGATTCAATGGGTGGAGATGCCCATTACCCATGTTCTTAAGGGCGCCAATATAGGCTTTCGTGCCAATAGTTTCCTGGGTTTCCTCCCGGGTCAGCATCCGGACCGGGTAAGGAAAGTCGTGCTTTTCGAGCCGCTCATGCTCGGCTTCCAGATCGCGCATATGTCTTTTCTTGATCGCAACATCCATGTATCCGAATTTCAGATCGCACTCGATATCATATTTCTGCACGCGGTCACGAATAATTTTGTGGCCAGCCCAGCGCATGTCCCAAATCATTTCCTGCATACGCGGGCTGTTTTTCCTGGCTAGTGTTTCTTCGCCGGAAATACCCCCGATTATCTGGCCGCCGTTCCGTCCCGATGCACCCCAGCCCGTTTTGTTCGCCTCTACAACGTGCACGTTGTAGCCGCGTTCGGCCAGATGCAGGGCTGTCGAAATTCCAGTAAAGCCCGCACCGATGACACACACATCCGCACTCTGCGCTCCTCGAAGTTGCGGATAATGGGTATCGGAATTGACCGTTGCGGCGTAGTACGATCCAGTGTGTGGTTGTGGTTGCACTTCGTTCCCTCGCCGTCCAGCGGTCGGCTGCTGCATGTGACCCGTCATTGCACGCACAACAGCCGTCATTTACTGCGTCCGAGAGGCTGTTACAGCCATTTGGCCCATGTGCGGCGACAAGACATCCCGCCCTATAGGCGTGTCCCTAAGGTCTATGGCCGAGACGAATTTCAGTGATGTTCGCGAGACTGCGCCCGTCGGTATTGGGCAGGGGTTTGCCCGATACATTTCTTAAAGGCTGCATAAAATGCGGAATTGGAATTAAAGCCAGCGGCAAACGCAACATTCAAGATTGCGCTGTTGGGACTGTCATATTCACGCAGCTGTTTCCTGGCGTATTCGATTCGGTGCTTATTCAAATAGTCAAAAAAACTCATGCCGAATCCCGCATTGATAACCTGTGACAAATGATTGACCGAACAATTGACGGCCGCGGCGAGTTTGGGCAACGTAAGATCAGACTGCAAAAAAACCTGCTTCGATCGCATTATTGTGTCGAGACGACACTTGAATTCTTCCAATTGATCGGGATTCAGCCCTGATTTGGCGTATTTGTTTGCCAGTGAGCGATCAGCAGCAATACTCACGATGCTTTCGGATTGCATCATGTCTGGAATATCGTAGTAATCCGTAATGCTCATAGCGGCATCGCCGCTCAGGGTCATGAATTCAGCACCTCTGTATGTGCCTGTATATCCGTTATCACGCGTGTTGTCGGACCGAGATACGCGATATTGAAACGCGATGGACTCCCCACACGTCAGGATATCCCCGATCAGCTCGTACTCATGATGGTCATAGGCAAAGAAGTCGCTGAGACTTCGAATCAGTTCATCATGGGAGCTTTCCAGCTTCTGTGGAATATCACGGTAAATGCCGTCAGCGGCGAGATGATCGGCTACACCCTTGGGATCACGATGATTCCAGGCGTCAAAATAACTTGCCACGAATCTTGTTGCTTGCACTACAGGCCCCCAGCGGCGGCAATTCGAAGTAACATCGTATCTCAGTGCATTGCCGATGTCATGCCAAGTTGACAAGAGCGACCCTCCGCAGGCAGATTATGTAAGCAGTTTTTTACACTATCGGACAAGCATGTGAAAAAAATCACCGCGAAGGTAATATCCGTGCATAGCGGATCGAATGACGACCTCAGCAAAGAACAGCGGCCATCCATACAGCTCGAGTTGGACGGCGTCGTCGGCGATCGCCACCGTTCGTATTCGCGCCGAGCCTTCTCGGGTGACAAGCAACCGAAAGGTACTGTCAGACGCAACGAGCGTCAGTGGTCGGCCGTGTCCGTCGAGGAGTTGATCGACATCCAGCGAAGTATGGAAATGAAGGGGGCGTTGAGTGCCGCAAGCCTGGGCGCCAACCTTTGCCTTGAAGGTATTCCTGAATTGTCGCGCCTGCCAAAAGGCACGTTATTAAAGTTTCCGTCAGGCGCGGAGCTAATCGTTGAAGAATTCAACCCGCCCTGTAAAGAGATGGGAAAGAAGTTAGCGTCAATGCACGAGACCGTTTCGGGCGAACCCTTGTCCATCACCGCATTCTCCAAGGCAGCGAAACTGACTCGCGGCATCGTCGGCATCGTCGAGGTGACAGGCACCATAACGGCAGGGGATGAGGTTGTGGTTACATTGTATGAGCCGCCGCAATGGCTCGCTCGCACAATGAACGAATAGCGAATCAGTAATTCGGCGGCGGCGTCGCCTTGGCACGCGCTGGCGTCCAAAAAGGCTTTTTCTTGACGGTGCACTTGGCAATCTTGCTGTATTGCCGCAATTCTTTCTCGTAGTAGATTTCTGCCCACATATCGCCTTGCAGATGCTCGGTCCTGATCATCGCGAGGGCGATATTGGCTTTGACGGCGGGTGACCACATCGCCGAAGTAACGTAACCAATGTCCCGGGTGCAAGCTTTGTTTTTGTATATATAGGATCCCTCTGCCGGCTTGTTGCCCTCGATATCGAGCTTGGTCAATGTATACCGCGGACCACGCGCCTTTTCCTTCAACAGTGCGCTTCGGCCGCTAAAATGTGGCTTCTTGAAATCGACGAGCCAACCCAGGCTCAACTCGAACGGTGTCTGGTCGTGCTCGAAGTGAATGGTTCTGAGGGCTTCGTTGAATTCCATAGCCGGCATGATGAAGCCGGCCTCCAGTCGTGCCATGTTGGTTGCCGCTTCGCCAAAAGGATGTATTCCGTAATTCTCGCCAGCCGCATACAGCGCATCCCATAATTCCAATGCCAGCTCCGGATTGATCCAGAGTTCGTAACCGAGGTCGCCCGTAAAACCGGTGCGCGAGACCATGAGCGTGTCACCACGAAACGGGAATCGCATGATGTCGAATGGCTTTGCGGTATCGATGCCATCGAGGCCCAAATTCTTCAATACGGCGCACGACGTCGGCCCCTGGAGAGCTAGCGCGGCGATCTCATCGCTAACGTCGGTAACGGTAACGTCATCGAAGCCGAAAGCGCTCATTTCAAGCCAGGCATTGCACGGGCTGCCACACGTCAACATGAACTTGTCGCTGGCCAATTTGAAAATTGTGCCATCGTCGATCATGCGACCTTCGTCGGTACACCAAACGACGTAGGCCACGCGGTTGATCGCTTGCTTGGCAACATCCCGGGTCACCATCCTGTTCAGCATGGCCTCTGCATCGCGACCGGTGATTCGGTACTTCTGCATCGGGCAGATATTGTAGGTACCGCAAGTATTGCGTATGCAGAAATACTCGTACTCCGCATCATAATAGTAATCAGCGAATTTGTAGCCATTCCATGCAGACCAGGCATTGCGGATATTGAGCACCTCCTCCCGCGGATAAAAGGGAGACTCCTTCAAGCGCTCTCCGGCAAAGGGGTCGCTCATGTTCATAATCTATTCGTCATAACAATCGTCTTCCGGAACGGTATTCGGGCGCCTCAGATCGATCAGTATCTCGCGCGCGGCATTTGCACCACAAGTGGCGGAAACTCCGCCGCCAGGATGGGTGGAAGAACCACACATGTACAGGTTTTTCACCGGCATTCGATATTGCGCGTATCCGGGGAATGGCCGGTTGAACAGCAGTTGATCGATCGTCAATTCTCCCTGGAATATGTTGCCCTCCGTCAAGCCAATTTCCTGCTCAATATCATGCGGAGTCCGGACTTCCATGTGGACGATAAGATCTTTGAAGCCGGGGCTGTATCGTTCGATCTTGTCAATCACGGTTTGTCCAAACTGGTCGCGCTTTTCTGGTGTCCATGGCCCGTCAGCCAGTTCCGACGGGCAATATTGCACGAAATTCGACATCCAGTGTTTTCCCGGCGGGGCAACAGTCGGGTCCCAGGCCGATGGTATGACCGACTCGATATACGGGTCATCGGACCAGCGGCCGCGCTTCCAGCAGTCATACGCCCTTTCCATCGTCTCCAGAGAACCGCAAAACCCCTGGCCACCGCGATTGATGTATCTATTGTCGGGTAAGCCACTAAACTTCGGTAGTCCTGACAAGGCGATGTTGACTTTGCCGGACGAGCCTCGAATCTTGAAATTCATGGCCTTTTCGTAAATGCCTGGCGGCAAGTCCTTCTTGTCCATGATGCGCGTGAAGGTCCGCTTCGCATCCAGATTTGAAACCACAATTCGCGATCGAATCTCTTCGCCGTTTTCGAGCACAACACCCACCGCTTTTCGATTCTTCACCAGAACCTGCTGGACGCCTGCATTCGTTCTTATTTCACCGCCATGTTCCTGCAACGCACCGGCAATTGCATTTGAGATCGCGCCCATGCCGCCTCGCGCAAGCCCCCAGGCACCGATGCTGCCATCTACGTCACCCATGACGTGATGGAGCAGGATGTAGGATGACCCCGGAGAGTAAACGCCTAATGCGGTACCGATGATGCCGGGACTGGCCATCGTTGCTTTGATCAGGTCGTTCTCAAAATAGTCGTCCAGGTATTCAGCCGCGCTCATCGTGAAAAACCGAATGTACTCGTAAACTTCTTTTTCGCCCAGAGCCCAGAACTCCTTGGCCAGGAATAACAATTCGCGAATATCTCGCGGGCGAAACGAGGTCGGATCCGGCGGTGTCCGCAACAGGGTTTTGCGTATTAGCTGCGCATACCTTGCCAGGTCGGTTTGAAATCGATGCATCGCATCGGCGTCGTGTGGCGAGTGTCTCTTATATTCAAGGTGCGCAGCCTCTTCATTGTGGTAGGAAACGAGTGTTTGGCCGTCGTCACTAAAATTGACGGTGCCGAGGTAAGGCACCAGCAACAGACCATGCCGGCTAAGATCCAGGTCACGGTGTAGCGCCTGGCGCATCATGCTGCAGACATAGGAACAACTTGAATAGAGCCAGCCTTCATGCATTTCGCGCGATACGGCAGCGCCACCGATGTAGTCGTTCTTCTCGACAACAACGACATCCAGGCCCGCTTTTGCCAGGTAGGCTGCGTTGGTCAGGCCGTTGTGGCCCGCGCCGATAATGATGGCATCGTAGGCCTTCACCGCAGAATCTCGCGCGCCGCATTGTGACCCGCGCCGCCCATGATATCGCCGCCCGGATGGCAGCCGGCGCCGCAAAGATACAAGCCGGGTATCGGTGTTTTGTATTGCGCAGCTTCATAGGTTGGCCGCATCATCAATATCTGATCCATCGCCAGTTCGGTGTGATGCCAGTGGCCACCCGTGACACGGTACTCTTTCTCCAGATCAGCAGGCGTCAGCAATTCTTTGTGGACAATGTGCTCGCGCAATCCCGGTGCGTAATGCTCAATCGTGTCAATGACTCGTTCGCAAAGTGCATCGCGTGCCTTGCTGTTCCATCCCCCTTTCAACCGATACGGTACGTACATGACATGGGCCGACAATACATGTTGTCCTGCGGGTGCCAGGGATGCGTCGTGGAGACTGGGGACGAGCAGTTCAATAACCGGTTGAGACGGCCACTCACCGTACTTGGCATCATCAAATGCAAACTCGATGGCGTCCATATCCGGCGCAATAATCATTCTCCCATCCGGGTTCTTCAACCCGGAAAACACCGGCAAATCGTCTAGCGCAAGATGCAACTTCGCGACAAATCCGTCACAACGCAACCGCCGAATCCTGTTCGTAAATCCAATATCAAGATTTTCTACGCCGACGAGGCCGAGAAATGTTTTTTGTGGATCCGCTGCGGAGACAATTCTATCGGCCTCGATCTTCTCACCATTGGCCAGCTGAACGCCGTTGGCAACAAGTCCGTCTGCGCTCTTGTCAACCAGTATGCGATCGACTTTTGCATGGGTTCGAATCTCAGCGCCCGACGAGGTCGCCGACGAACATAGGGCATTGACCAGGCCGGCAACGCCGCCGGATGGGATTGTGTGGCGACCATGGCCGTCACCAGCCCGGCGATAAAGCATCGTCAGCACCGAACCGTTCGGCGAGCGCGGCGCCATTCTCGACCCGATGAGACCATCCCAGCTCAGCACAGCTTTAAGAATGTCATTACTGAAAAATTCGTCCATAAGATCGCGAGTTGGCAATGAGACGATCCGGAGAAACTCGCGCATATCTTTCTTGCCAATCCTGCGCAGATTGAGCCCGATATGCGCAAAGGTCATTATCTCGCCGACACTGTTTTTTCCGATTCGTGGCATTGTCTTGAGCCAGAATGGGTTCAACACGCTGGCAAAACGCTTCATCAGACGTGTGTATTCCCGATAAGCCCCGGCATCATCTTGCTCCGTGCCACTCACCGAATCCTTATGTACGATTACATGTTGCCCATGGATATCAAGGCCTATAGTGGGCAGTGGTTTCGATGCGTCCTCAAAACCATGTGACTGCAAGCTCAGGTCGTTGATGATTTTCTGAGGGAAACTCCGAACGGAATGAGCGACGGATACCTGGAACCCCGGATGGAATTCGCGAGCGGCTCCCAGGCCTCCGACCACACCGGCGGCTTCGAGCACCAGCACACGCTGACCGCGCTGCGCCAGGTAGGCAGCACACACCAGTCCGTTGTGCCCGGCTCCAACGACAATCGTGTCGAAACGATCAGGGTTCACTATGCGAGTCTTTTCATTGCGCAGGTCAGGTCAGTCTAATCTTTGAAATCGGGCACGATGCGTAACCACGCAATGTACAGCAGGAAAATCCAGCAATCTTCCTGCGGAACAGGCAAGACAACGTGACCGGCCCACCGTCACTGCACGCATTGCATTTCGTGAAACGAACGTGGCAATCTGGCCGATTAGTTGATAACTTCCTTGCGCGATCAGCTCGGAAGTATCGAGATTTGGGATATCAGCGGTTGATGAATAATTACGATGCCATTGTCATAGGTGCGGGCCATAACGGCTTGACCAATGCGGCGTTTCTCGTCAAAGCCGGCTTGCGAGTACTCGTCGTCGAGCGCAATTCATACATCGGCGGCGCAACGGTCAGTCGTGAATTGCACCAGGGATGGAAATATTCAAATTGCTCCTACGTGTGCAGCCTCTTCCGACCTGAAATATACAATGCGCTCGACCTAGGCCGCCATGGCCTGAAACTTATCCCGTTGATCAGCAGCATGACTTTCAAGCAGAACGGTGACTTCTTTGGCAGTTATTCCCAGCCGAATGTCCGCCGCCGGGAGTTAATGCGACACAGCCTGCGCGACGCGGATGCGGCAGTGCGGTTCGACGCCGATATTCTTAGATGGTGCAAGCTCATACGCGGCTTCCTGCTCAGGACACCTCCGGACCCCGGCTCTTTCAAGCCGCGGGATTTGTTCGAATTCGCGTATTTGATGAAGAAATACTACGAGCTCAGCGAGTCGCAACTTTATGAGTTTATACGCTTTTTCACCATGTCCATTGCTGAATACCTGGAAAATTATTTCGAGAATGAGACGATCCTCGCGCATTACTCCGGGGGCAGCATTATTGGTACGGGGCTTGGCGTTTATTCGCCAGGCACTGCGTACGTGCTGTTGCACCATGCCATGGGCGATGTCGATGGCAACATAGGATCCTGGGGTTTTGCCCGTGGCGGCATGGGCGCGGTGGCAGATGCCCTCGCCTCGTCGTTTCAGTCCTGCGGTGGCGAGATTCGCACAGACGCAGAGGTTAAGAGAATATGTGTCAGCGGCAACAAGGTTACCGGCGTTGAACTCGCTACCGGTGAAGAAATCAGGGCGAAGACTGTCGTATCGAACCTGGATGCGAAACGCACATTCCTGCAAATAATGGATGAGGCGGACCTGCCACCCAAACTGGTTCACCGCGCCAAGCATTTCAAAATTCGCGGTTCGTCGGGAAAACTGAATATCGCGCTGGACGGAATGCCGAGTTTCCCATCGCTTCCGGAAGGATCACCACTGACGCTTGGGCATATGCATTTTACCGACACATTGCTGCGCCTTGAAAAAGCCTATGACGACTGGAAGGACGACCGTTGGTCTGCCGATCCGTATTGCGATGCCCTGGTTCCATCGCAATACGATCCCAGTCTTGCGCCACCGGGCAAGCACATGATGACGGTCTTCGTACAGTATTGCCCGGTCGAGCCCGAGGGCGGCTGGACGGATGACAAACGCGACCAGTTCGGCCAGACGGTCATTAACCAGATCGCACAGTACAGTCCGGACTTCAAAGATCTGTTGCTGCACGTTGAGGTGCGCACACCCCGTGAAATCGAAGCTGAAACAGGGCTCACGGAAGGCAATATTTTCCAGGGTGAACTTACCTTCGACCAACTCCTGTTCAATCGACCGTTTCCGGGCTACGCGCAGTATCGCGGCCCGGTGAAAGGCATGTATATGTGCGGCTCCTCCACGCACCCAGGGGGCGGCGTCATGGGTGCGCCCGGTGCCAATGCGGCACGCGAAATTCTCCGTGACCTGCGCAGACCGGACACGACACCGGCTGAATTCAGCGATGATTGAGCGAATCGATGCAATCATCATTGGTGCCGGGCACAACGGCCTGGTCTGCGGTACCTATCTCGCTCGCGCCGGGCTAAAGGTATTGTTCCTTGAGGCGAGAGACGCAATCGGCGGCATGACCTCTGAGAGCACCATTGAGGAGGGTTATTACTCTCCCGGCCTCGCGCACACTGCACATCCATTGTGCCCGAAGATCCGCAAGGATCTCAGTCTCGACAAGTTTGGCTACTCCCCGGGCGCGGCGATAGAGACAATTGCACTTGATGGCGACGGCATGCATTTACGCATTGGGCCGAGTAGCGTATCGGGGGCTGGACTTGACGTTCAGGATGTAAATGCGTACGCCGAATTCAAAAAGGAGTTTCTCGGCTACGCAAGGGCGCTGCGCCCGTTGTTCGAAAACAGGCCGCCCCGCCTGAAAAACATGGATTTTGCGGACAAATCGACACTGGCGAAGCTGGGCTGGAATATTCGCATGGGCCTCGGTCGAGAATCCATGTATGAATTCCTGCGTGTTGCTGCGATCAACATTTACGATGTCCTCGAAGAAGTTTTCGATGACAAGCGGCTGAAAGGCGCATTGGCCGCAGACGCGGTATTCGGCCATCACATGGGACCACGGTCGCCGGGAACGGTGCTCACATGGCTGACCCGTTTGTACGGAGAACTGAACGGGCCGATGTCTATTGTATGCGGCGGACAATCGCAACCCGGAAACGCACTGCTGCAAGCCGCTGAAGCTGCAGGCGCATCGTTTAGAACAGGCACCAAAGTGAAACGCATCCTCGTGGAAAAAGGCAAGGCGTTCGGTGTCGAGCTTGAAGGGGATGAATTGGTGAAGGCGAACATGATCGTCTCAAACGCAGACCCTCGGTCCACATTTCTCGACCTGGTCGGCGCAGCGGACCTTGATGCCCGGTTTACACAGCGCGTATCGCAAATACGGGGCGCGGGCGATGTCGCCAAACTGCACCTTGCATTGTCCGGCGTACCGGAGTTTTCAGGTTTGTCAGAATCGGACATCGGTAACCGGCTGCTGATTGCGCCGACGGCAAAATACGTCGAGCACGCTTTCAACGATGCAAAATACGCGAAATGCTCAGCGAAACCGATCCTCGAGATCACTATTCCGAGTCTCCACAACGATGCATTGGCACCTGCAGGCCACCATGTCATGTCGATTAACATCATGTACGTCCCCTACGACATGACGGGCAACGGGCACGAGCAAAAAGCGGCCTTCGCCTATGGCGTTATCTCCCAAATCGGTCAATATTCACCCAATCTGAAATCCCTGGTCGTCAACCATGAGTTTTTGACACCGCGCGACATTGAGAGCCGCTATCACGTTCGCCAGGGACACTGGCATCATGGAGAAATGACCATCCACCAGTCATTCATGATGCGGCCCTTATACGGAGCCGCCCAATACAACTCGCCCATCGACGGCCTGTTCCTGTGTGGCGCAGGCACCCATCCAGGCGGAGGCCTGACCGGACTTCCCGGTCGAAACGCGGCCAAGCGAATCCTTGCAATGGGATCCGGATCATGACAGTTACCCAAGAACACTTTCGCCAGGCGATGCAACACACCCCTTTTCATGCGCGGCTTGCTGCCTTGTCACAAACCGAAGAATGGACCAGCTGGAACGGATACATGGCACCTCGTGTGCTGGATAAATTGTCCACAGAATATTTTGCGGTTCGCAGTTCCTGCTCCGTGATGGATATGTCACCCATGGAGAAATACCGCATCACCGGTGCTGACGCGTATCAGTTTCTCGACCGGCTGGTAATACGTGACCTGTCGGCCCTGAAGCCAGGCCGCGTCACCTATCTTGCCTGGTGCAATGATGAGGGCAAGTTGATAGACGATGGCACCTTGTTCCAGTTTGGCGAGAACGATTACCGACTATGTTCCCAACATCATCAACTGGACTGGTTGATGACGTCGTCGATGGGATTCGATGTGAATATTGAGGTGGAAACGCACCAGGTGGCTGCCCTGGCCGTGCAGGGCCCGACGTCGTATTCCGTACTGACCGAAGCGGGTATCGATGGGCTGGATGAATTAAGACCCTTCGGAACGCTCGACCTTAATTGCCGGGGCATTCCGGTGATGGTTTCGCGTACCGGCTATACCGGTGATCTCGGCTACGAACTTTGGGTCAGTCCGGACAATGCGCTGGAATTATGGGACGCGCTTTTTGCTGTCAAAACCCGTTACGATGTTCATGCGATAGGCTTGTCCACACTCGAAATGGTGCGCATTGAGGCCGGCTTCGTTATGCCGGGATTCGATTTCAATACTGCTGAGTCCACCGTACGCGCAAACTATGATCGTTCACCTTATGAAGTGGGTCTTGGTTGGCTGGTCAACATCGACAAGGGACCGTTTACAGGGCGCAAAGCCCTATTGGCGGAGAAACGTCGTCCCACAAGACGTCAACTTTCAAAAATCATCGTTGATGGCAACAAACCGGTCGGAGAAGCGTTTATTTTCGATCGAAAAAACGGCAACGTGGTCGGCGAGATCAAATGCGCAACCTGGTCGCCAATACTCAAGGCCAATATAGCGTTGGCGGACATCGAATACACGCGCGGTAAATTGCCGAAAAACCTTTGGGCCAGGATTGATTATCAGCGTGAACTAAAGTGGCGGTCTACCTGGGCTAAATGCAAGACAACAGACAAACCGTTCTACAGCCCGGAGAACCGGTCTGCGACACCACCGAAGCGTTTTTAGACACCAGGCGACATTGGCGGCGAGATCGTCGTCCTCGCAGTGCCCTGGCCTGCTATGGAAATCGTGGCGCAAAATCTGGGCTCGCTGGACGGCAAAATCGTCATCGATATCTCGATGCCTGTCGAACAGGCAGAAGACGGTTACTATATTTCCGTTGTTGAGACCTCCAGTGCGGAGATGATCCAGTTGTGGAATCCCGGTGCCCGGGTGGTAAAAGCATTCGCGACCCAGGCCAGTTATGTGATCGACGATCCGGGAGTGGTGGGCGGACCCGTTACGGTACCCATAGCATCGGATGACCGCGAGGCAAAGGAGAAGGTGGCGAGAATCGTCGCTGCGATGGGCCTCGATCCGGTCGATGCCGGACCATTGCGGCTGTCACGCGAAATAGAGGCTTTGCAGCGTCTTTACATGGTACCGTTGATTCAGCGTCGTGCCGCGGCGTGGGAACCCTATTTCCGCCGCAGTTATTTTTGGGAGTGCATCTGGATTGACGAATACAGCGAACCGGTGGGCGATGCCGACGATCTGGCTGAATTTCCGGAGACCCAGGGCCCGGCGAAAGACTGCCCGGGCACCTGAATAGCGCCTGGCCACGCCGATACGATAGACTCTCCTCTCATTCTCCGGGCCGAGACCGGCTCAATGGCACGCATGAAGGGCGCCGTCCGATCGCAACATCCGACACTCCCGGGCAAACAAAAATTAGAGAATTGATGGCTGCAGCCGGCCGTGCTGTTAGCGAACAGACAGGTATGAAATGAGCAACTCCAATATCGCCAACCTGATGACGACACTCGACGTGACACGCAAGGGTGCCGAGCGAATCGCCGACATCGTTAATGCAGGCGCCGCTCTTCTGCTGGAGGAAGGGTTTTCGTCATTGACCAAAAGACGCATTGCCAAACGTCTGGGCATCAGCCACGGCAACGTTAGCTATTATTTTCCCACACGCGAATCACTTTGGCACGCCGTCATTGATTGCGAATTAGGC
>Ga0209987_10001422_pt1 | contig 13155 bp, 12 predicted proteins | sample N074metaG_FD_182134 | JGI IMG/M metagenome (GOLD analysis project Ga0209987, IMG submission 182134) | Deep subsurface microbial communities from Kermadec Trench to uncover new lineages of life (NeLLi) - N074 metaG (SPAdes) (version 2) | ecosystem: Environmental > Aquatic > Marine > Ocean trench... | reverse complement strand
CAGATTTGAGCGGCATCTGGACTGCGACCCAGGAACTGGACTTCCGCAAGTACACCATGGCATTGACGCCGGACGGTGAGAAATGGCTTGAATCGTATCTTCCTTTCTACGACCAGCCCGACGTGCGTTGCACCTCGATCGGCTTACCGGCGCTGACAACGTATTCTTTTCCTTTCGAAATCATCGCATCGGAAAATCGCCTGACGATGATTTATGAATATCAATCCAAGGTGCGCCGCATCTGGATGGATGGCCGGGCAGCGGGTGAATACATGCCGCCTTCCCGCATGGGTCACTCCAACGGACACTGGGACGGCAGCACCTTGGTCATCGAAACGAAATTGCTCGAGAAGACCGTCAGGGATTTTCGTGGCGAACTCATCTCGGAAAACGCGCGCATCGAAGAGCGTTATGAGTTGAGCGAGGATGGCAACACGCTGACGCTCGTGGTCACGGTGCATGACCCCGAGAACTATTCCCGGCCACCCGTCCGGCGCCGGAAATGGATACGCGATGATACGGCCGAGATTTTCCCGTATACCTGCGACCCGGACTCGTTCTATTTGCCGATGTACGAAGACGGCGAAATGGACATGTATATCGAGCGCACCGACAAGCGCTTTTAGGCGTCGCGCAATCAATATCCCGTAGGAGCCCGCCCTGGCGGGCGATCGCGAGTGAGCGTGTGTCGCAAATTTTAATCGCTCGCTGGGGCGAGCTCCTACAGGCGGGCTCCTACGCGCGTGGTACGGTCACGCCCGCTGACGTCAATTCAATCCCAATCGTTCCAGCAACGGCTCGATCGACGGCTCGGCCCCGCGAAACTCACGGAACAACTCCATGGCATCACGGCTGCCGCCCTTTGAGAGTAGTGTGTTGCGGAAGTGATCGCCGTTCTCGCGCTTCATGCCGCCGTTTTCCTCGAACCATTTCACGCTGTCGGCGTCGAGTACCTCGCTCCAGATGTAGGAATAATAGCCGGCCGAGTAACCGCCCATGATGTGACTGAAGTAGGGCGTGCTGTAGCGTGGCGGCACGGGCGCGAAATCCATGCCGTGATCAAGCAGTATCTGCGCCTGGTATTCCATCAGTGCTTCAGCTGGCGGAATCTGCCCGGCGCTCAGCTGATGCCAGGCCTGGTCCAGGATGGCGGCGGCCAGGTATTCGGTTTGCTCAAAGCCCTGGTTGAACTGTTCGGCCTCGCGCACGCGGTCCAGCAAATCCTGCGGGATCGGTTCACCGGTCTCGTAGTGCACCGCGTAGTTGGCGAGCACCTCGGGCCAGGTTGCCCACATCTCGTGCACCTGGGAGGGATATTCCACGAAGTCCCGCGGCACGCTGGGTCCGGAAAAGCGTGGGTAGGTCACGCTGGAAAAGAGACCGTGCAGCGCGTGACCGAATTCATGGAACATCGTGGTCACCTCGTTCATCGTCAGCAGTGTCGCCTCGCCCTCGGGTGGTTTAACGAAATTCAGGTGATTGGCCACGACGGCCTGCTCATCCATGAGCGTTGACTGCAATACGTATTGATTCATCCAGGCGCCGCCGCGCTTCGACTCGCGGGCATAAGGATCAAACAGGAAAAGCCCCAACGGCGCCCCGTCGAGGAACGCTTCATAGATGCTCACATCCTCCTGGTAAACCGGCAGTTCCGGCCGCGCCTCGAACGTGACACCGTAAACCTGCTCGGCCATGAAAAACACGCCGTCGTTGAGTACCCGGTGCATTTCGAAATACGGCTTTAACTGCGTTTCATCGAGGTTGTATCGCTTGAGCCTGAGCTTCTCGGTGTAATACAGCCAGTCCCACGCGGCGAGTTCGAATGGCTCGGCCTCGGTTTCATTAATGAGCGCCTGCAGATCGGCTGCCTCGCGCCGCGCGTTGGCGACTGCCCTTGGGCCCAGCAGACCAAGCATGTCATTGACAGCATCCACGGTGAGCGCGGTCTGGTCCTCGAGGATGAACGCAGCGTGATTGTCGTATCCAAGCAGTGTCGAGCGTTCGGCGCGCAGGGTAAGCACGCGGTTGACGATGCTCCGGTTATCGTACTCGTTGCCCCTGCTGCCGCGTGCTGCGGAGATTTCCTGGATTCTCTGCCGCAATGCCCGGTTCTCGAGCGACGTCAATGGCGGCTGTTGTGTCGCGTTTTGCAAGGTCAGCACGTACTTTCCCGCAAGCTCACGTGATTCTGCTTCTTGCGCCGCGCTTTCGATCTGGCTTTCGGAAAGCCCGGCAAGCTCATCGCGCGATTCCACGACGACCGCCGATTCGTTCACCTCGTTCAGCACGTTCTGGCTAAATGCCGTTCCAAGCTCGGCAAGCTCTGCGTTGATCTCGCGCAGGCGGTCTTTCTGCTCTGCCGAGAGTTCTGCGCCCGCGCGCACGAAATCCATGTGATAGCGCTCGAGCAGGCGCAGTGCTTCCGGATCGAGGCCCAGCGAGTCGCGGGCCTCGTAAAGGCTCGCCACGCGCGCGAACAACTCTGCGTTAAGTAGAATATTGTCATTGTGGGCCGAGAACCTCGGCGCCATCTCAGTCTGGATCTCCTGCATGCTGTCATTGGTATGTGCACTGGTCAGGTTGCTGAACACCCGCCGCGACCGGCCAAGCAACTGCCCGGAGAGCTCCATCTCGACAATTGTGTTCTCGAACGTAGCAGCCTGCGCATTTTCTGCAATAGCCGCAATCTCAGCCGACTGTTCCGCCATGCCACGCTCGAAAGCCGGCACAAAGTGCTCATTCCTGATCAGGTCGAATGGCGGCATGCCGTAGGGCAGTGTGCTCTCGGCGAAAAAGGGGTTGGTAGTTCCGGGAGACTCGATCACGGGCTGCACCGCCGAGTCACGGTCAGAACAAGCCACAACAAAAAGAACAAAGGCAAGGCCAAAAACCTGGCTTGAATGACGCATGTTCGGTTCTCCGGCATTCGTTGAGGCGGCGCATCATACCAACATTCAACGCGACCGTAGGAGCCCGCCCCAGCGGGCGATGACCTTGCTGCAAGTACAAAAAAGGGCGGGACCCGAAGGTCCCGCCCCACTATATTCTCAGGCAGATTGCCGCAATCAGATGGCGACGATATTTTCAGCCTGCGGGCCTTTCTGGCCCTGGGTCACGGTGAATTCCACTTTCTGGCCTTCAGTCAGGGACTTGAAGCCGTCGCCAGCGATATTGCTGAAGTGGGCAAATACATCGGGACCTGATTCCTGCTCGATAAAGCCAAAGCCTTTGGAATCGTTAAACCATTTTACAGTGCCGGTGGTCGTTTCAGACATGATCTTTTCCTATTTAAACAAAAGTAAAAATGCCCTGGTGAGAGGGCGGCTGTGCTGAAAGTGCTTAGTACTTATGAAAAACAGGTCGAGGAACTACGAATGAGACTTCGGCTTGGTGCCATAAATATGAGCTTTAACTTACAAGCAGAGCGGACTATATAGGCTAAAAGCCGATAGTCAAGGAATTATCCTTGTCATTTCAGGGATTTGTCGGGGCCCGCTCCGCTGTCTTTGCCAATTATGGGCGTTCCTGCCATTTACTGGCGCAGCTCCGCAGGAGGCGCGCAGGCTTCTTGAGGGAAACACCCGCAAATTCACAAATTACGCTTCATAATAAATGAAAAATAGACTAATATCTCTATATTACATCAGAGGTGAAGTAAAATGATTGAGAGTCTGTTGACAGATGCGGCTTTACTGGAAGAAATGGGCCAGCGACTGGCCCAGCGCCGCATTGATGCAGGCCTGACACAAAGTGCGTTGGCGCGCCAGGCAGGAGTTGGCCGCAGTACGGTTGAGCGCATGGAGGCCGGGCGTTCCACCCAGATGGTGAGCTTTGTCCGGATTTTACGGGTGTTGGGCCTGTTGCCGGAGTTCGCTGAACTGGTCCCGGGAAAAAGGCCGGGCCCTATGGATCTCCTGAAGAGCATGCCAAAGGAACGCAAACGGGCTTTCTCGCGCAGAGGCGCCGTCCGCGAAGACGCTCCTGAATGGACCTGGGGCGACGATTCATGACGACGGTTGCCGAGGTCAGGTTATGGGGCAGGACCATTGCCGCCGTCGCGATCGAGGAGGGTGGTGAGGCCGCTGAATTCGAATACGCACGCGAATTTATCAACAGCGACATCCAGGTTGCGCCGCTGATGATGCCATTGTCCTCGCAGGTGTACCGTTTCCCTGATTTGTCGCGCCAGACCTTTCATGGTTTGCCCGGACTACTGTCCGACTCTTTGCCCGACGCCTTTGGCAATACCCTGATCGAGGCATGGCTTGCGACACAAGGCAGATCGCCGCATTCGCTGAACGCTGTCGAGCGACTTTGTTACACCGGCGCTCGCGGCATGGGGGCACTGGAGTTTGCGCCGGTCATCGGCCCGAAATCAAAACAGGCAACTCGCATTTACGTCGATAAACTCGTTGCGCTGGCATCGGACGTGCTGACAAATCGCAACGACCTGCGTGGCTCATTCAGCGACATAGAGAAAGAAGAAGCGTTTCGAGACATCCTCCGCGTGGGGACCTCGGCAGGTGGCGCAAGAGCAAAGGCCATTATTGCCTGGAACCCTGCCACCAATGAAGTAAGGTCCGGGCAGGTCAGGACGGGCCAGGGTTTCTCATACTGGGTGTTGAAGTTCGACGGCGTGAGCGGCAATCGCGACAAGGAACTTGACGATCCGCAAGGCTATGGGGTCATCGAGTACGCGTATCACAAGATGGCCATTGATGCCGGCATCACGATGAGCGAATGTCGGTTGCTTGAAGAAAACGGCCGGCGTCATTTCATGACTCGTCGTTTTGACCGGCTTGATAGTGGCGAGAAACTCCACATGCAATCGCTTGGTGCGCTGGCACATTACGATTTCAATGAACCGGGCGCCTACAGTTATGAGCAGGCGCTGTTCACTATCAGAAAGCTGGACTTAGGCATGGAGGCTGTGGAGGAACAGTTCCGCCGAATGGTGTTCAACATTGTCGGCCGCAACCAGGACGACCACGTCAAGAACATTGCATTTCTGATGAACCAACGCGGTGAATGGTCACTCTCACCGGCGTTTGACGTGACCTACAGCTTTAATCCGATCGGCCTGTTTACATCCAGTCACCAAATGACACTGAACTTCAAGCAGGATGGTTTCGTGCTCGATGATTTCAAGACCTGCGCAAAGACCGTGTCGATGAAACGGGGCCGGGTCGAAACAATCATTGAAGAAGTCACAACGGTTGTCGCACGCTGGCGGGACTACGCGGACGAGGTGGGTGTCTCGCCTGACCAGCGAGACAAGATCCAGAACGCGCTTCGCCTGACCGGGATAGCTAAGGCGCGACCACGCAGACAGTGACAGATTTAATGTCGCCTGGATGGCGGCCCTGACCCGGGACACGGTCAGCCAGGCGCTATGCTGGCGACAGGCGGCAAACAAGCCATAGCCGAGATTGCAAATGCCATATAATCTACGCTCAATTATAAGAAAGTGTTGACATCCTGAAGCGGCCCGATTGATGGCCGCTTGCAGGAACAGGGGGAGGAAGGCATGCCGGAAACAAATGAGACAGAAGTCGCACGCATGCCCTGGCACCTGTGGGTCATTGGCGTTGTCGCGCTCTTATGGAATGCCATGGGCGCGTTGGACTATGTCATGACGCAGACCAGGAACGAAGAATATATGAGTAACTTCACACTCGAGCAACTTTCCTTTTTCTACGGCTTTCCGGCCTGGGTAGATGCGGCCTGGGCCATTGCGGTTTGGGGTGGGGTACTTGGCGCGCTTTTGCTGCTATTCAGGCGGCGTTATGCGGTATGGGTGTTTCTTGCCTCGCTAATCGCGATGGCGCTCACAGCGTTTCAAAACTACGTTTTATCCAATGGTATGGAGGTTATTGGAGACGCCTTTACGCTCGGATTTACCGCCGCGATATTCATTGCCGCGCTGGCACTTTTTCTCTACGCTCGCGCAATGCATAAGCGGAAGATTCTCGTCTAGCCCCAAAGTGTCGCGACCCGGAAGCCGGTCGCCGTGTTGAAAGCGCCGCCCGACAAATCGCTGCACTGGCCGCTTTGGTATCGAATCTTTTTGTAATGGAGCGGAACATGCTGTGTCGATCGAGGGGTTTCGAAGCTGTACTCTACGTCTTGGCCACATCGATCCTGTGGTCGGCGGGAGCGAACAGTGTACAAAGGCACGCGTCGTCGCCGGTCGATTCGCCGCCAATCAGCGAACCCTTAGTCGATCTCATAACCGTCAGTTGGATGCATGGGGCCGAAGACTGCGATGCCAGGCGACGAGAATCTGATTACGTAGAATGGCAACAAGTGCGCTACCAGGTAAACACGGTCATTTTCCGCCAGAACAAGTGCTCAAATTACGAGGCACCGTTCGTCTACCTCTTTATCGGCACCGAAATGGCGCTTCTGATCGATACAGGCGCGACGCTTGATGCTGGTGCGGCATTGGTCGACTCGATCCGGGCTGTCACAGACCTTGCGGTTATTGTTGCTCACTCGCACGGGCATGGAGACCACCGTCTCGGCGATGATGCTTTTCGTAATAGCGAAGGTATGACCGTCGTCGACACCGGCGCCGGCGCGGTGCGCGAATTCTTCGGTTTCGAAAACTGGCCGGAAGATCCTGTCGCCCTTGAGTTAGGTGCGCGGAAAATCGAGCTATTGCCGATACCCGGTCATGCCGAAGATGACCTGGCGTTCTACGATCCGATCTCAAAATTCGTAGTTACAGGGGATACTCTTTATCCAGGACGGTTATATATCGGCGAATGGCAGGAATATCGTGCGAGCATATCGAGGTTGGCCACTTGGGTAGAGAACAAATCCGTTCTTTATGTCATGGGAACCCATATTGAGATGAGCAAGACAGCGAACGTTGACTACCCCATCGGCACGACTTACCAGCCTGATGAGCATCAATTACCACTTTCGGTCTCCGACGTGACGATATTGCAGGAAGCAATTGCCATCATGGGGATTCCGCGGAAAACCCGATTAGGCAGTTTCATTCTATGGCCAAGGTAATAATGTTTGCCGTTGACATTGTGGAACCGCCATCCAACAATGATGATTGCTTCAACCGCGACTTCCATAACAACAAACACCAACAGGCCTGGGTTCAATAAATCACATCGAATAGTTGCAAAGTAGCTGCAACGGCCAGTCATTCCGGATCCCGGGCAGGCTAAAGGGGAGTACCAATGGTCATACGGCTTCTAAAGATCGTTTTCGTTGCATTCATTTCTCTTCTGTGTCTGATCTACGCGGCCCAGAACGTCGCCAACCTGGACGCTTGTTACCAGTCCTTTGCCTACGTGCTGGGAAGGGTGGATCACCAGGTTTATCCGGGCTCCATCATTCCAGCCATTCAGAGCCCTGCCGTCATATGGCTCACGCTGGTCCTTGTTGTCACCCTCGAATTTGCAGCAGGATTGCTTGCCGCAAAGGGTGCCTGGGACCTGTGGGGCGCAAGAAAGGCGCCTGCCGCAGAGTTCAATGGTGCCAAGATTTATGCGCTCCTTGGCTGCGGTATGGGTATCGTGGTGTGGCTGGGTTTTTTCGCCGTGTTCGGTGGAGCCCTGTTTCAGATGTGGCAAACGGAAATCGGTGGCATGTCGATGAACGGTGCCTTCCAGTTATTCGCGGCATGCGCTCTTATCTTCCTGGTCGTGAACAGTAACGACAACTAGACGACTGATGATTAACGAGGTGGCGCTGCCACTTCGACGAGCGTAGTAAGTTTTCTGAGACCTGGGACCCGATGCTTACGAATCGGCTGGGGCCGCCCCGGCCTGCGATTTATTCGCGGCTAAAGGTTTACCTCTAAATACCGGTCATGGCCCTTTGGGTTTCGGTCAGCTGTAGGAGCGGCTTTAGCCGCGAATACATCATATGGCATGGTTGCATACAATAAGATACGTCATTATCTTAAAGTAATTTCTAATATGCGTTTCCGCGGAAACGCCAAATAATCTACAGGATTGCCGCAGCGGGGCTCAGCCAGCCGCACACCCTGCAAATGACCTTGCCGGTGACACAAAAAAGGGCAGGGCCTCAATCAAGGCCCCGCCCTTTAGCTCACATGGCTTTTCGACGCAATCAGACCGCGACGATGTTCTCCGCCTGCGGGCCTTTGTCGCCCTGCGTGATGGTGAACTCTACCTTCTGGCCTTCAGACAGCGATTTGAAGCCGTCGCCAGCGATATTGCTGTGGTGGGCAAATACGTCCGGACCCGATTCCTGCTCGATGAAGCCATAGCCTTTGGCATCGTTAAACCATTTAACAGTGCCGGTTACCGTAGTGGACATGGTGATTCCCTGTTTAATCAAGAGTAATTGAAACCTTCGCGAGAAGGCGATTTTGCTGAAAGTGTTGCTGTTACTTATGAAAAACAGGTCGAGGCACTTCTAAAGAAACTTCGGCTTGGCGACATAAATACGCGACTTAACTTACAAGCACCGCAAACTATAGACGGTGAGGTCCTTTAGTCAAGGCATAATCCCTGTCATTTCCAGTACCTGCGGGAGCGGCCGCGAACGAATCAGCCAATGACGTCCGTATACAATCGATGAATATTCAAGCCAAACAGTTTCTCCAGTTGCCCTTCACTCATGCCACGCTTCGCCAACCCGTCCCAGATGGTCTCCATACGGCGAGGACCATTCAGCTCCTCGAAATACAAAGGCCACTGCGAGCGATCGAAGTTCTCGCCTTCTTCACGTTTTAATTCGGCCAGGTATTCCTCGGTCAGCACCAGTCGCCGGTGATCACGGTCTGAGCCGATACATACGTGATCACTGCCAGCCACGTTCAATGCGTGTTCGATGTGCCGGTAATAGAAATGCACCGCATCATCGATCTGCTGGGTCATGAATGGCCGCATCTGTGTCACACCAAAAATGCCGCCGTTGTCCGCCAGCACTTTCAAGTTCTCATCGGTTGTATTGCGGTTGTGCTCGAACAGCGCCTTGCAGCAGGAATGCGACACGATGACCGGTGCAGATGAGGCCTCGATCGTGTCCGCCATCGTCTGCATGCTGGCATGCGACAGATCGATCAGCATGCCGATGTCATTCATCTTCTCGACCAGTTGCTGCCCGAACACGGTCAGCCCCGAGCCATTGCGCTCATTGCAGCCGGCGCCGGCCCAGTTCTGGTAGTTGTAGGTGATCTGGCTGGAGCGCACGCCCAGGCCGTAGAACACATCGACGTTATCGAGGTCTTTGCCGAACTGGGTGGAGTTCTGGAACAGATAGAAGAGGGCGATCTTGCCCTGCTCGCGGGCAGTTTGGATATCGGCAACGGAAGTTGCCTTCATCCAGAACTCTGACTCCTTATTAATAAGCCGGTCATATTCCAGCACCCCGTCGATCGCCCATGCATAGGCTTGTGCCTCGAAGGACTTGGGATCACACAAGGTCACGGTCACCGAATTCATGCCTGCATCGATCATTTCCCGGCACAGCGAATCCGTATACACCTCGCGGATCTCGCCCATGGCATCCATGATCAGGGCGTCCTGGGTGGGGGTGCCCGCTGCCAGAGCACTAACGCCGCTGGTCCCGGCATAAACGGCGCCGGCGGCGGCACCCAAGGTGAACTGGCGTCTGTTAATCATTTTGCTTCCCCCGGTGAAGCTCGATCTTGAGTAATGATAGCCAAACTGGAAATTGCCCGACACCCTATCCGGGGTCAATCGCGAATAATTGCCGCGGCGGCGGCGTAAAAGCCGAGGGCGAGTACGACGACCAACGTAAAGCCGAACTCTATGGCGAGCAACGTTGCCAATGAGGCACTGATTACCGAGGCAAAGCCGTTGATGCCCCAGGCCCATGGAATGAAGTCCGGTGCGCTGTCTGCGAGCCGCTTCAGCCCGATCGGGAACGGCATGCCCATGCAGAACGCGAGCGGTGCGATAAGCAGCACCGACACCGCCACCTTGATGCCGTCTGCGAAGCCGATCAACTGGTGAAAAAGCAGGGGCAGCAGCGCCACGTACAAAAGGGCGATGACTAAAATGCCCGCGACCGCAATACTCACGGGGGAGCGTCCGCTTTGCTGCATGCGCTGGGCCAGGCGAACGGAGTATGCGCTGCCGAGCCCGGCGAATATCAGGAAACCGCTGAGCACCACGGCAACGGCATACAGCGGATGACTTAGGAACAGGATGAACTTCTGAATAAACGCCATCTCAACAAAGAGAAACGCGAGGCCCAGCGCAAAGAAATAGCTACCCATCCTGGTGCCGGTACCCGGGGGCCAGCTGCGTTTGCTGCGAACCAAGGGCAGCAGGATAAGGACAGCGCCCGCAACCGCACCCTGGACGACGGTGGCGATGAGAATCAGGTAACCCCATTCGATCAGACCCGCGCCACCGCGCTTGCGCAGAGCCATGACCTCGGGCAATGCACTCCATTTAAAGAAATGAAAGAAATAGGGTTTATTGTCGGTTGCCGGTGCGATGTGAAACTTGTAACGGTCGACGAAATCGTTCGCATCGTTACCAAGCAGTGCGGTGATGCCGTCGAACAGGAAGGGTTGATCGAGGAGATTAAAGCGATTGGCGGCGCTTGCCGGCATCGAGGGATAGTAAGCCGTATCGAAAGAGTTTGAGCGGGCAAACTCCCGAATCGCTGCAACGTCATCGCCTGAGAACTCACCGTTCCTCACCAGCAGCGTGCTCGTGTTCCAGCTGCGGATCATCGCCATTTGCCGCCCGGGTTCGGCCACACCCATCTGTCGCAATGCCTGAAGGACGGTGGCCACGAGCTTCAGATTATCCCGCGGCGGCAGTTTCAGCCAGCGCGTGATGGCCAGCATGCCACCCGGTGCAGTGTGCTGCAGGTAGTCCTGGATGGCCTCAACCGTGTAAAGATAGCTTTCGTTGAGCGCCTGTACGCCCGAACCCGAGGCCGCGAAGGAATCCAGCAACGCAACCTGGATGAGATCGTACTGATCCTTGCTGCGGCCGACGAAACCGCGTGCTTCCGCAGTAAAGACCGTGATCCGCTCATCGTCATACAGGTGCCCGGCAAAATCGGCATAGCTATTGGTCACCAAGTTGGTCATTTGCGGGTTGAGTTCCACCGCATCGATCCTGGCAGCGCCGTTGACTAACGCCAGCAGTACATCGGCGCCGCCACCGGCGCCCAGGATCAGCACCTGCGGTGCATCGAGCAATGCATAGGGCAATGCCGCCGTGACGTCGCCGAGGTAGGCAAGTGCATCGAGATCCCCGTCGAAACGCGTGATGACACTCATGCTGTCGCCATCGGTAAAGACGGCGAGCTGCTCCGACGGTTCGAACCTGGTGTTGATACTCAGTCCCGGTGCGTAACGAAACGGTATCCGCGGACTCTCGACCACACTCAGGAGTCCCAGGGGACTCGATGACACCGATAATGTGCGGCTGCCGACAACCTGCATCGCCTGGTTCAGTGCTTTGTACTCCGAGATGCGCAGGCCGAGCCAGTCCTGGGGCAGGCCGAACAGGAGCACCAGCAGACAGACGACCTGCATCGTGGCAAGTGGCTTCGGTGCCGTTGAGCGAATACCCATCAATGCAGACGCGATCAGCGCAAGCACCGCCAGCATGATCAGGGCGTTTTGCGGCGCAAGAAAAAACAGCGCTCCTATGATCAACATGGCGCCAATTCCTGCGCCAAACAGATCAAAGAAGTAAATACGGCTGATGTATGCGCGTCGACAGGTGAAAGCGAGACCGATGCAACAGGCCGCAAAAAAGAAGGGCACGAAGTAAATGAGATAGATGGCGGCGAGGTTCCAGAATTGCCGCGGATTCCAGACGATTTCCAATGCGTTGAATGGCACCCGCTGTCCGAGCACAAAACACGCGACCATCGTGACACTGAATAATAGTGCGCTGCTACTGAAAACCAGCTCAAATCGCGGCTGCAGCCAGCGTTTGCTGAGTGCGATGAAGGTGCCGCTGACGCCATAGCCCAGGAGCGCCAGGCTGATAATCATGTAAGCAAAGTGATGCCATTGCACGATCGACAGCATGCGCATCAGCAGAATCTCGTATCCGATGGCGGCTGCGGAAATGAGTAGCGTTGCGAGAAACAAGAGGCGCAAGGGCGTGTCGCTTAGTGTTCACCTGTCAGGGGAACAAAACGAACGCTGGCGATTTGCCGGGTGATGACCTCGTCGTCAGCCGTTTTCTCAATCAACAGCAATTGCTGGGTCATGAAGCGGCCGCCGACCGGGATGAGCATCCGGCCACCAGGCTTAAGCTGCTGCACCAGCGGGGGAGGTACGTGACTCGCGGCCGCCGTTACCACGATCGCGTCGAATGGTGCGTGCTCTTCCCAGCCGTAGTAGCCGTCAGCGAGTCTCGTCGTGACATTATCATAGCCGAGGCGCTTGAGGCGTGCTGCCGATTCATCGGCCAACGCTTCGATGATTTCAATGCTGAATACGTGTTTCACCAGTTTCGCGAGAATTGCTGCCTGGTAACCCGAACCGGTACCGATCTCCAACACAACATCGTCGCGGCCGGGCTGGATGAGATCCGTCATCAGCGCGACGATGTAGGGCTGCGAAATCGTCTGTCCGTGACCGATCGGCAACGGGCGATTTTCGTAGGCGAAAGATTTCTGGCGTGCCGGGACAAACTCGTGCCGTTCGACGGTGCCCAGGGAGCGCATGACATTTTCATCCAGCGCGTCTACCCCGGTGTCGCGTGCAAGCCTCGTAAAAAAACGAACTTCATCCACCATGGCAGCTCTCGCTATCGCATAATCGGCATCGTCAGCATGGCCCGCGAACGCCAGCAGCAGGACACAATAAACCGCGTTTCTCATGTTCTGTGATTTCTTTGCAACGATGGCATCGAATCGTATTTCTTGATCAATCACGCTAAAAGAAACCTGGGCAGGCAAAACAAATCAATTGCCAGGCGCCGCTTCGGTCACGCTCGACAACAGCGATGCTTCCGGGCCTGAACTCTACCAGTTGCTGATCGGGTGTGCCGGTTATGGCCTGCGACAAAACGCGCGCCACGAACGGCAGGTGGCTGGCAATGAGTGTGTCTTCATTAACATTCTGCAACCGCTTCAGAAACACCTCCGGCGGGTCATTGGGCCCAAGGCCGTCAGCGGAACTTATTTCGCCGCCGTTCTCAAGTACTGACCCGA
>Ga0209987_10001420_pt1 | contig 13173 bp, 10 predicted proteins | sample N074metaG_FD_182134 | JGI IMG/M metagenome (GOLD analysis project Ga0209987, IMG submission 182134) | Deep subsurface microbial communities from Kermadec Trench to uncover new lineages of life (NeLLi) - N074 metaG (SPAdes) (version 2) | ecosystem: Environmental > Aquatic > Marine > Ocean trench... | reverse complement strand
AAGACACACCGGGCATCCGTCACATCCGCTCTCCGCACTTCATGCACACGTTCATCTTCGACCACGCGGAGCTCGAATTCGAAAATGTACGGGTCCCCGGATCCGCCCGTCTCGGCGAAATCGGAGAGGGATTGACGCTCACGAAGGATTGGTTCGTCGAGGCGCGCCTGCAAATCGCGGCACACTGCGTGGGCGCGGCGACGCGTGCTGCTGAGGTCGCGAACGACTATGCGGCGGGCCGAATTCAGTTCGACCAGCCAATCCGCGACTTCCAGGCGATCGAATTTTCAATCGCGGACATGGCAACCGAGATCATGGCCGGCAAGTCACTGCTCTACCGCGTGGCTGCGGAGATCAACCCGGAGGTCGATCGCAAGCGGATCCACGCGCGGGTCAGCGCGTTGAAGCTCTTCTGTTCGGAGATGGCCGGACGCGTGGTCGATCGCGCGCTGCAAATTCTCGGGGGCCGCGGTTACATGTGCGAGAATCCGGTAGAGCGTCTCTACCGGGACCTGCGCGTCGATCGCATCTGGGAAGGCACTTCCGAGATTCAACGCGCCATCATTGGCGCCCAGATCAAGAAGCGCGGTCTCGGCGTGTACACCGACTGGTAGCTGTCCCGTAACCCGCGAGAACTAGCGACAACGACACAGCGAGAATTAGCGACAACGACAGTCGACCTCGACCGGGTGCGGGCTGCTCAGGTCTCGTCGTCGTCCGCTTCGATCCAACTCGGCGGCCGCTTCTGCGCAAACGCCGCCAGCCCCTCGGCAGCCTCGTCCGAAGCGAAGAGCTTTGCGATCTTTTCCGCCGCGGCCGCATAGGCATCATCGGGAGCGAGCTGCGGGATTTCACGCACGAGCCGCTTCGCCGCAGCAACGGCGTTCGGAGCCCCTTTTGCAATCGCGTCGATCTCCGCTTGAACAGCGCTCTCGAGGTCGCAATCCTCGACCACGCGGTGAACGAGCCCGTACCCCAGGGCTTCGGCGGCGGAAAATCGCTCCCCCGTGAGGAACAGGCGCATCGCGTGGTGCTCGCCGAGCTTCGGCAAGACGACAACCGAGATGATCGCTGGAATCACACCAAGGCGAACTTCACTGAATGCGAATTTTGCGCCGCTCACTGCAATCGCAATATCGGCCGCGGCGACCAGGCCGATGCCTCCACCAAATGCGTGACCATTGACCGCGCAGATCACCGGCTTCGGCCCTTCTCGCATCCGCTTCAGGATCTCGACGAACGCGTTACCGCTCGCTCCCTCGACGACACCCGCTCCTCGACTCTTGAGATCTGCTCCAGCGCAAAAAGCGCTGCCCCTGCCCGCGAGAACGACGACGCGAATGTCCGGATCGTCCATCGCGGTCTGAAGGTGCCTCGAGAGTTCTCCAAGCAGCTCCGTGGAAAGCGCATTTCGGCTTTCGGGGCGATCCATCCAGATCCAGGCAGCCCGATTGCGAATCTCGTATTCGCTGACTTCGCCTTTGCTCATCCTCGGCCTCGGTCCTCCATCACGATCGGCATCGCGGCAAGTAACAACGAGATCAACGCACTGCGAGAGGGCCCCATCATGTTTCCCGTGATCAGCCCTGTCAAGCGCATTGAAACCCGGCCTCGCGCTTTGGGATTGATCGATCCGCCGCCAGCCGTCAGAATGATGCTCGTGCGACTGCGCCGGATCCACCCCGTGGATTCGGTAGGCGGTGGTCGGCCTTCGACCACACGATCGATCCGAGGAATCTTCTATGAACAACGAAGTGATCATCACGTGTGCGGTAACCGGTGCGGGCGATTCGGTGGGTGTGCATCCCGAGATCCCCGTCACGCCCGAGCAGATCGCCGACGCCGCGATCGAAGCCGCCAAGGCGGGCGCGGCGATCGCCCACATTCACGTTCGCGATGTCGACACGGGAAAAGGCAATCGCGACCGAGCCCTGTTTCGAGAAGCCGTGGAACGCATTCGCGACAGCAATACCGATGTGATCATCAATCTCACCACGGGAATGGGTGGCGACTATATCCCGAGTGAAGAAGATCCCGCCGTGGGGGCGCCAGAATCCGACTATGCAACCCCGGAGGAGCGCGTGCTCCACGTCGAAGAACTGCGCCCGGAACTCTGCAGCCTCGACTGCGGATCGATGAACTTCGGCCCAGCGCTGTCGCTCAACACCGCGGACCACCTGCGTGTGATGGCCGAGCACATCAAGGGCTGCGGCGTGAAGCCCGAGATCGAGGCGTTCGAACTCGGACACATCTGGCTCGCAAAGCAACTCATCGACGAGGGGATCATCGACGAACCACCGCTCTTCCAGCTCTGTCTCGGCATTCCGTGGGGCGCGGAAGCGAATACGGAGACCCTGCTCGTGATGCGTGACATGTTGCCGGACGGCGCAAATTGGGCGGCGTTCGGAATCGCGCGGATGCAATTTCCGATGGTCGCGCAGGCGATGCTCCTCGGCGGACACGTCCGGGTGGGACTCGAGGACAACCTCTATCTCGAACGCGGAGTGTTCGCGAGCAACGGCCAACTCGTCGAGAAGGCCGTGAAGATCATCGAAACCCTCGGCGCTCGGGTGCTGGGCCCCCAGGAGGCGCGCGAGAAGCTCGGGCTCAAGAAGCAGAGCTGAGGAGGGACCGCGGGCGGCAAACGGCACTCGTCGCCCACCCCGAGCATCCGTTGGTGAGGCCACGATCCGTCACACGAAATGAACGCTGTCGCGTGCCAACACGCAGCGACTTTGCCCAATCCAGGCGATCTCAAGTGATCCCACAAGCACCCCGATAACGGTTGACGTTCCGACGGGGGGCTGGGCAGCATGGAAGACAGTGGGTACCTGGCCAGTGTGTTCGCGGGCTTCATCTGCTTCATCGCGGGCGCGCGCCTGGTTCGTCTGAGTTGGCGATCCCAGCGGTCGCCCGAGTTGCTACTCGGCTCGAGCTTGCTTCTCTGGGGGTTTGCCTACGTCTGCTGGCAGATTCCAATTGCGACGGTCAATCAACCCCTGACCCAGCCGTTGCTCTTCGCAGCGCGCGTTTTTACGGACGCGGCAACGATCGTCTTCGCAACCTTCACCTGGATCGCATTTCGCAGCCAGGCTCGCTGGGCGAAAGCCCTCGTCTTCGCGATCGCAATCAGCGTGTTCACCGGCATCGCGGGATCCATCGCGGTCGGAGACTGGGAGGGCGTCCATCCGATCAGCAAACCCTGGTGGTGGGTGGATTGGGCGGCGGGCTTCGTGGCGATGAGCTGGGTAGGAGTCGAAGGGTTCATCCACTATCTGAATGCGCGGCCGCGCGTGCGACTGGGGTTGTGCGATCCGCTCGTCTGCAACCGCTACCTGCTTTGGGGCATCACGGGCATCTCCTGGACCGCGGTCTGGGGGATTTTGGCGCTCGAGTACGTCGAATTCGAGGCTCAGCAGGTCTGGTCGATCGAGATGGAGCGCGTAGCCGGCGCGCTCGATATCACCGGCATTGCGCTCGTCTTGATCATCTGTTTTCCGCCCCGCTTCTACCAGCGTTGGATTGCGGGCGCCTCTCCCGCGCCGGAACCCGAAGAGGCCTGAACGATGGAAGCGAGCGCCTACATCGGTTCCATCTTGGCTGGACTGGCCTATTTCGCGGTCGGGGTCCGCTTGGTTCGGCTCGGCAACCGGACCCGATCGGCTTCGGAATGGGTGCTCGGGCTGACGTTCTTGATTTGGAGTCTGTCCTACGCCTTCTGGGTGTCGTTGGCAGCAGTGCAGGGCCAGCCCGTTTTGGAATCGCAGCTGCTCATCGCATCGCGCCTCATCACCAATCTGGGCGGCATCGGGATCGCCTATTTCCCACTTCTTTTATTTCGCAGAGGGTCGAGCTGGGCGAAATGGCTGTCCGCCAGCATCGCAATCTGCTTGATCGTTGGAACCGCGGGTTCCATCTGGACGGGAGATCCCGAAGGTCTCGAACCGCTTACGAACATCTGGTGGTGGTTCGAGTGGATCGGCGAGGTCGCACCCTCGATCTGGATCGGAGTCGAGGGGCTCCACCATTACGGCACGACACGCCCACGCGTTCGATTGGGCCTCTGCGAACCGATCGTGGGCCACCGATATCTGCTTTGGGGGATCGCGGGGGTGTTCTGGACCCTGTTGGGGTTTGTGGTCATCGGTCAATACGTCGAATTCTGGGTCACCCACTCCTGGTCAGCCGTTTTGGACAATCTCGTTGGAGCCTGCGAAATCGCCGCGCTCGCAATGATCTGGCTCGCCTACTTTGCGCCCGCAACCTACCAACGAAGAATCAACCGGTCGGCGGTCTCGGCCTGAATGGGAGACAACGCGTACATCGGCGGAGTCATCGTCGGCCTTGGCTACCTCGCCACGGGAATTCGACTCTATCGGTCCAGCTTGCAGACACGCAAAGCACCCGAGCGGATTATCTCGGTGGCACTGCTCCTATGGGGTCTGGCCTACGTGTGTTGGCAGCTCCCTCTCGTGATCAGAGACGAGTCCCTGTTCCGACCGCTATACATCGTTGGACGTTTCCTCACCGATGCGGGAACCATCACCTCGTTGTTCTTCATTCGGATGGTGTTCCGCCCGAGTTCCAGCTTTGCAATCGTGCTGATCGCGGGCATCACTGCCGGTCTCGTAATCGGAGTCGCGGGCTCCGGGTGGGTGGGCGACTGGGAGGCGATCTATCCACTCAGCAACCCCTGGTGGTGGCTGGAGTGGGCGGCGATCACGGTATCGGTGGCCTGGCTCGGAGTCGAGGGATTTCACCGCTACAGAATGGAGCAGGTGCGCCGCGAGTTCGGGCTCTGCGACGCGATGGCCAGAAACCGCTTTCTGCTATGGGGTCTGACAGGCTTGTTCTGGATGGTCTACGAATTGGCGTACCCGATCCAACAGATCGAATTCGACGCAACCGGGTCCTACTCTGCCTCGCTGGATGCGATTACTTCGTCCGCGGAACTGATTCCGATCATTTGCATCTGGCTCGTTTTCTTCCCTCCCACCATTTACCAGCGCTGGATCCGTCGCTCCGATCCCCACTCAAAAACTGTAGAGGCCTGATCGGTCTACGAAGGAGCTGTAAAGACAGCCCAACCATCGAATTCAATGCCTTCATCGGTCATGCAACGGTAGAGCATCCCGTGCGTAGCTCGGGGCAATCCAGGATTCCTGCAGATCTCCGATAGGCGCGGAATGCCGGCCAGACGCGCCGTGGCGTGCGAATTGGCGGAGAGCCTCAAGCCGCGCGCCTCGAAGGCCGATTAGAAGCGGCAGGAGGGCTCTCGCCCGGTGGCAGCCAACTTCATACGATCGCTGTGTGGATTCGACTCGAGGCGAGCATTCCGCGTTCTACAACTTGGAGCGCAGATCAGGCTTCCACTCTATCTCCTGCTCATCACGGTTACGTTCATGTCGCTCTTCGCTTGGCATACCCATTCCGCCTACGCAAAATTGTACGAGATGGTGATGACCAGCGTGCCGGAATCGTTCCAGGAGCAGATCGCTCACCAGACCCAGGATTTCAGCATCGTGGGAGCAGCAATTCTCGGCGGCTTCGTGTTGGTGATGGTGGGCTTCTGCATCGCCTACACCCACACGCTGCTCGGCCCGACCATCCCCCTGCGCCGCCAGGTGCAGGCGATGAAGGACGGCAACTACCAAGCCCGCAACAAACTCCGGAAATCAGACGCAGCCCATCAGGGCCTCGCGGATGATCTGAACGAACTCGCGTCGATCCTGCAACACACACAGAAGAGCGCGGGATCTGCCCAGGGTGTCGAACGCTCGGCCTGAGCCCCGACTCCCAATCGCCAACCGAGAACCACTTTCACTGACAACCGAGTTCCTCGATCCAGATTTTGCACCAACAACGGAACTCCTCGATCCGAACTCCTTCTGCTAGCCTGACGGCGATCGAGCGGGGGGCCTGATAGCGATCGAGCGGGAATCTGATAGCGATCGAGCGGGAATCTGACAGCGATCTACGTTCGCTCTATCTCTTGACCCGCGGAGTGCGGCAGGCCCGAGTCTTTCGGGCGCGATCGACCACATCGAACGAGGAGACAGCTCATGACCTGGATCGTCATCGGCGCGATCATCCTGGCACTCGGCGCCACGGTGATGGGCATCTACAACAAGCTCGTTACGTTCAAGAATCGCTACAAGAACGCCTTTGCCCAGATCGAGGTCCAGCTCAAACGCCGCTACGACCTGATCCCCAATCTGGTGGAAACCGTCAAGGGATACATGGCGCACGAGCGCGAAACACTCGAGGCAGTCATCCAGGCGCGCAATCAGGCGGTTACCGGTCTGCAACGGGCCGCCGGCGACCCGGGCGATCCGAATGCGATCAAGAATCTCGCGAGCGCGGAAGGCGTGTTGGGCGGAGCGTTGGGGCGCCTGATGGTCCTCTCGGAGGCCTACCCGGACCTCAAGGCCAGCGAGAACATGAAGCAACTCACAGAAGAACTCACTTCGACCGAGAACAAGGTCTCCTTCGCCCGGCAGGCCTTCAACGACGCGGTGACTACCTACAACATCTACCGACAGAGTTTCCCCCCGGCGATCTTCGCCGGCATGTTCGGCCACCCACAGGACGCGTCCTTGCTCGAATTCGACAGCGTGGCGATCGCGGAGGCGCCGAAGGTCTCGTTTTCCTGACCTGATCCATGTCGACAAATTTCTTCGAGAACCAGGACGCGGCTCGACGCAACACGAAGCATCTGGTCTTGCTCTTCTTTCTCGCCGTCATCGCGATCGCGGGCATGCTCTATCTGCTCGCGGTTCTGCTTACCGGCGTGGAGCAGCCGAATCCAAACACCGGACAGATCGCGATCTCCCCTCTCTGGTGGCAGCCCGATCTCGCAATAAGCGTCGCGATCGCCACGGTCATCGTGGTGGGGGGTGGAAGCCTCTACAAGATCGCCCAGTTGAGGAGCGGCGGATCCGTGGTCGCGGAGGCGCTCGGAGGATCGCTGATCCCGCCGGGCACCCGAGACGCCGACGAGCGAAAGCTGCTCAACATCGTCGAAGAAATGGCCATCGCGTCGGGCATGCCGGCGCCGCCCGTCTACCTGCTGAGAGACGAAGATGGGATCAACGCATTCGCCGCGGGCTTTGCGCCGGACGATGCCGTCATCGGCGTCACGCGAGGGTGCGTGCAACGGCTGAGTCGCGACCAACTCCAAGGGGTCATCGCGCACGAGTTCAGCCACATCCTCAGCGGGGACATGGGGCTCAACATCCGGCTGATGGGAGTGATCCACGGAATTCTGATCATCGGAATCATCGGCTACTTCCTGCTGCGCTCATCGCTCTACACGGGATCCAGTCGGCGCAGCGGCCGCGACAACAACGGGATACCGATCATCGCGGCGGGCCTGGGCCTGATGGTGATCGGCTTCCTCGGGACATTCTTCGGCAACCTCATCAAGGCTTCCGTGAGTCGGCAGCGGGAGTTCTTCGCAGACGCGTCGGCCGTGCAGTTCACCCGCAATCCGGACGGCATCGCGGGCGCACTGAAGGAGATCGGCGGATTCGAGGGCGGTTCGATCCTCGCGAATCCGAATGCCCCCTCGGCGAGCCACCTCTTTTTCAGCCAGGGATTGCGGGGCGGATTACAGATGCTGTTCGCCACCCATCCGCCGCTCGAAGAACGCATTCAGCGACTCGACCCGCATTGGAAGGGAGGAACCCGCACAGAGCGGACTCCAACGACACACGCTGCGGCGGCCGGAGCCGCGGGATTCGCGGCTGGAGGATCCGCCGCCGATGGCTCTGCGACCGGCGGCGTCAGCACTGCAAGCAGCAGCATCGGCAGCGCGATCGAGCAGGTGGGACAACCCACTGCCGAACACATCGCCTATGCGGCAGCACTCGTAGCGCACCTGCCCCAGGCAGTCGTCGACGCGGCTCGCGAACCGTACGGGGCGCGAGCCGTGATCTACGCGCTGCTGATCGATCGCGAAGACGAGCCCCGCCGCCGGCAACTCGACCAGCTCGCGCGCTTCGGGGAAGCGGGGATCGATCATGAAACGCGGCGCCTGCTTCCGGAAATCGAGTCACTCGAAGCGCGTTACCGCTTGCCCCTGATCGATATTGCTCTCCCCTCTCTTTGTGCCCTATCGGCCGACCAATACCAAGCGTTCAAAACCAACCTGCGCGCACTCGTGATTGCAGACGAGAAGATCGAACTCTTCGAATGGGTGTTGCAACGCATGGTCTTCACCCACCTGCGACCTCACTTCGAGCGGGTGAAACCACCGCGCGTTCGCCGCATCTCAGCGCGCAAGCTCTCCGAGCCGTGCGCGGTGGTGCTCTCCATCCTGGCGCATGCGGGCAGCCCCAACGAAGCCTCGATTCGCACCGCCTTCGAAATGGGCGCGTCGCAGTTGCCGGGGATCGCGCTCGCGCTGCTACCGCGCGAGCGCGCTGGGCTTCGAGAGCTCGATCGCGCACTCGAAGGGCTCCGGGAGACTGATCTGGGCACTCGCGAACGGCTCTTGAGGGCCTGCGCGGCCTGCATCGCGGCCGATCGCGAAATCACACAAGCCGAAGGGGAACTCCTGCGCGCAATCGCTGACGGCATCGGTTGCCCGATGCCACCCCTCCTCCCCGGCCAGCCGCTCCGTTGACCGACGTCAAGCGTTCGCTTCTGGATCGAGTGGAAAAATCGGCCGACGCACCTTCTTGTATTTGAACAGCCTGTTGTCGCTACTCGTCACTCCCACACCATCACACGGAAGTTCGTCTCGCGCGATCGCGCGAAAACCCGCTCGGTAGTGGATCCGCGACTTCAGGATCAGATACTTCTGCTGGGTGGGATCGATGCCGACGCTGCGAAAACAGCCGAGATCGAATGGTTCGGAGTTTCGCGAGCAGACGACGATCTGCACGTTTCCGGTATCGAGCACGGCGGTCTTGCCCATCGACTCGATGGTGCCGCGCCCCATTGCGGTGGTGACGACGAAATCTCCGTCGGTCAGCGCGCGGACGGTTCCCGAAATCTCGAGCGGTTCGCCCCGCAAGCCGATACTCGGCATATCGACCTTGCCGCCGAGACTCAACGCGATGCGGTTGCCGACTCCCGTGATCGCCATCTCTTCGACGGCTTCGGGGTCGCAGATGCCGAACATCGCAACATCTTCGAGTCCCTGCTGGATCACCTCCTTCAACACGGCCGTCGTATCTTGTGTCCCCCCCGAAGCCGCATTGTCGGCGTGGTCGAGCAGAATGATCGGGCCGCGATCCAGCGCCTTCGCACGCGCGATCGTTTCGGGCAGTGGCTCCGAGCGAAAGAGGAACTCCTCGCGCTCCCGCCAGGCCGCGTCGAGCAAGCGATCGCGCGCGGAATCCGCCATCGCCAGGTCAGCATCGGCAACGGTCACCACTGACAAGCCCGCGTTCGAAAAGTCAGCCAGCGGAAACCCGCCGAAGACCGTTGCCGCGAGCAGGCCCGCCCCCTCCTCCTTGCTCGCCAAATCGATCAACGGCCCCATCGGCCTGTCTTCGTGGCCCATGCGAAGTGTCTGGGCGAGGAGCGGCCGATTGCCCCAGGACATCACGGGGCGAGAACCCTCGAGAGCTGACAACATGATGCGACCAGCGTGCGCTCCCGTCTCGTACATATCGATGTGGGGATAGGTCTTGTAGCCGACCAGGGCCGTGCAATTGTTCACGATCTCATCGGTGAGGTTCGCGTGCAGATCGAGGCTGACGCCGATTGGAAGTTCGGGGGCGAGCCGGCGGATCCTCGCAAGCAATTCGCCTTCGCCATCGTCGGTCGTCTCGGTCACCATCGCGCCGTGAAGATCCAGAAAGCAGACGTCGCAGCCCTGGCTGACCGCTTCACAGATCGCGTCGCACATCACCGCATAAGCGTTCGCCTCAACGGGACCACTCGGGGCCGCGTTGCCCGCGATCGGCGTGACGATCTCCATCCCGGCCTCGTCCGCCACATCGAGAAACCCCCCGATCCCCGTACCCGTACCCTTGAAGAGGCGATAGGCCTCGGACCCCGTGGGTACGTCGGGACTGCCAAAGCGCTGCAGCGGTGTCGGCACGGGCGAGAAGGTATTCGTCTCGTGCTCCATCATCGCAACGACGGCGCGTAGTGTCACGGGTTCAATCTCATCTGCTCCACAGATTCAACCTCCTGGCTTTCAGTGAACGCAGTGCAGTCGAGTCGATGCTCGAGTTAGGATTCCGGCTCCCGTCATCAGGTCGCTTCCACACGACACGGGGTGCCGTTAAAGACGGGCATACCCGTGAAACGGTCTCGAACGCCATCGTCGTGCAAGAAGTTGACGTTCTCTCCGGGGTGTGACCGACTCGTCTTCATGCCACTTTCATATTTGTGGCCCCAGAACTGGTGGATCATGACGACTCCCTCTCGAATCTCGTCCGACACCACGACTCGAATCTCGAGGGTTCCTGTCCGCGAGACAACTCGCACGGTCGCGCCTTCGACTACGCCCAGTCGCTCCGCATCCACCCGGCTCAGGGTCGCCCAATTTCCGTTCAGCTTCGCCATCAACTTGGGAATGTTGTGTGTCCAGGTGTTGTAGCTCGCAGAGCGACGCCCCCCGGAGATGAGGATCAGCGGAAATTCCTCCGATGCGCGAAGCGGTGATCGCAACGCCCTGGGCAACTCCTCTACGAAGTCCCTGGGCGCAAGCTGAATGCTTCCATCCGCCGTTTCGAGACGTTTCGCCAGAAAATCACCCCAAGCGATGTCCGCGAACTTCATCCCACCTGTCGTTGCCTTCAAGCGGCGGAGCGTCGTCTTGCCGACGAGCAAGAGGCGATAGAAATGATCTGCCGTGAAGGCGCTACCCAGCGCCCCCAAAACGCGATCGATCGCGCTCACGACAGGGTTGTTCAGAAAGGGCACACCGGCGGACCGCGAGAGATCACGAAAAATCTCCCACTCGCTGCGCGCTTCTCCGCGCGGCTCGACGATCTTGGGCCTCCACTCGAGATACGGGAAGGGTTCGAAGTTGGAGGTCAAGAAATGGAGTCCACCCTTCTCGTACGCGGTGGCCGCAGGAAGGTTGTAGTCCGCGAAAGTTCCCGTATCCGAGTGATAGAGATCGATGCTGACGAGCAAGTCGAGTCGCCGCAGCGCCGCCTCCACCTTCTCGCTGTTTGGAAACGTCAAAACGGGATTGCCGCCCACGACGATCAGCGCGCGAATCCGCTCGGGGTCCTCGGACAGCACGTCGTCTGCGAAAACGGACGCGGGGGGTCCACCAAAAATCTGGGGATACCCACCCACGCGCGAGGGGCTTTGGTTCTTTCGCTTGGTGAACCGCGCGATCAGCTTCGGAACGTCGATTGCACCGGGATTGAAGTACACCCCACCGGGCCGGTCGATGTTGCCACTGATGGCGTTCAAGGTCTGGACTGCCCATTCGGTGAGCGATGGATTGTGGCTGGTCTGCACGCCCACCCGGGTCGTGACAAAAGCGCTCTTGGCGGCTGAAAACTCGTCTGCGAGCCGCCGGATCACTTCTGAAGGAATCCCCGTAATCGCGGCGGCTTCATTGAGGTCGAATTTGGAAACGAGTTCTCGCCAGGAATCGAGGCCAACGGTGTGCTGTTCGACGAACGTCTCATCGTAGGTTCCCGCCTGCAGAATCTGCTTGATCATGCCGACCAACAGGAAGAGGTCCGTTCCCGGACGGATCGCGAGGTGTTGGTCCGCGACCTTCGCGGTTTCGGTGCGACGGGGATCCACGACGACGACCTTGCCGCCGCGGCCCTGAATCGACCTGAAATCACCGATGATGCGTGGCCGACGTTGCAGCAGGGTCATGCCCTGGGTGACGAGAGGGTTCGTTCCGAGCAGGAGCGCGAAGTCGGATCTAGCGGCGTCGGGTTGGAGGATGAAGTTCTCGTTGCCCAGCATCCTCTCCGCCACGGCACCCCGATCCGTGTACTCCAAAGAGAGAACATTGAATGAGTTGGGCGATCCAAACGCAGAGCAGAACGTATTGGCGAGCGAAATCGTGGTGCTGTCGCAGGCGTTGCCCCAATAGGTTGCGATCGCGGAGGGTCCGTGCGCCTCGCGAATCGCGCGGAGCTTGCGCCCAATCTCGTCGGTCGCGGTCGCCCAGCCAATACGGTCCCAGCCGGTTGCACTGCGGCGGATCGGGTGCAAGAGCCGGTCCGGATCGTTCTGGTAGTCGAGGACGCGCATCCCCTTGATGCACGAATAACCCTTGGTGATGGGGTGGGCGCGGTCTGGGCGAACCGCGACCATCTTCCCATCTTCGACATCAACCTCGATCCCGCAGAAGGGTTCGCAGGCGCCTACCTTGCAGGTCGTCCGGTATGTTCGCATCGTGGCTCCCTGGTCGTGGCGCTTGGCGTTTTGCCGCTTGCCATCTTGGTGAGCACATCAGTCAAGAGAATCGTGCTCTTGGTTGGCGAGTCCTTCGGTTTCGCTTTCGGCGTCGCCCGGCGGGATCGCAGTCAAGGTCGAGAATGGTCCTCTCAGTGGTCATGACCGTGCTCCTCGTGGGCCTTTGCACCGACCTTCCCCGCATGGACCGGGGAAATCTGTACGGAGATCAGCCGGATCGTTCCCTCACCATCGAGAAGCAGGGCTGCGCGACCTGAAGCGGGAAGCTGGCGGTGACCATGCACCACGGTGGCTCCATTGATGAAACCTTTCCAATGTCGACCGACGGCGGAAAGACCGAGCGTCTTCACGCCCCCGGACGCGGAAGCGTGCGCCTCATCGAGGATCTCCTCCTCCCCCGCGCGTCGCGCAATCAGCGTCGTGTTGCCGTCCGATCGAATGCGAACGAACCCGCCCGTAGAATCTCCAGCGACCCGGGCCCCGAGGGAGAGGCTGCCGTCGAACGCGGAGAGATCCACCCGCACCTCGAGCTGAACGTCCTCCCATGAGCCTGGAAACACGAGCAGGGTTCGCCCTGAGACCAGGAGAGACAATCCCTCGGCGTCCGCGGGCGCCGTCGCAATGCGAACCGCGGTCGCGCCGATGGGCGTTAGAATTTCACCGAGAGCGGCCTCGTCACCCGCGTGCGGTTTCCACAGCTGGGAGCCATCTTCTAGATCGACGAACCCGCTCGGCATCGCCGGCTTGTGTTGGGAATTCGTGTCAGTCGCCGACCCGCTCGGCGCCGCCGGCTTGTGTTGGAAATTCGTGTCAGTC